>Ga0073928_10002712_pt1 | contig 29659 bp, 32 predicted proteins | sample PaiPotPPA55metaG_FD_76969 | JGI IMG/M metagenome (GOLD analysis project Ga0073928, IMG submission 76969) | Iron sulfur acid spring bacterial and archeal communities from Banff, Canada, to study Microbial Dark Matter (Phase II) - Paint Pots PPA... ...
AATCCGGTGACGTCGCGATACCAGCTGTCGTCGATTGTGCTCACTGTGCAGGGTCCCTCGATGGTTCGCGATTGATCGAATCTACAGTGGTGTAGAACTTCTACAATAGTGTAGATGATCGAGGGCGTGAAGGGCGTTGGTTGTTGGAATTCCGGAGTGTCAGTTCGCGCTGGCGTGGGCGAAGGAGATGAGGTCCTGCAGGTGGTCGGCCGCGAGCATCGCGCAGAGCGCGGCCGCGCCGAGGAAGATCAGACTCGCGGCGATCGCGGGCAGGCCGCCGCGTCGTGTAGGAGCAGGTGCGAGCAGCGCGGCGACGCGTCGTGGCACCGGCCCCGCTCCCGCCAGGCCGTCTCGTCGCGGCACCGGCCCTGCTCCCGCTCCCGCCCCCGCTAGGCCGTCTCGTCGCCCAAGGCCGAGCCAGATGCCGACACGACCGAAGAGCCCTCGACCGCTGAGGGCGTCTCTCGCTCCGCCAAGCATCCCGAAGGCCCCGGCTCGTGCCTGAGCAGCCTTGGTCGCCTTCGCGGCGATGGCCGCACTCGCGATGGCCCGCGCCACGAGCCGCCGGTCGCCCACTGCCAAAGCCGCCGACTCGTCGGCCCAACGCTCGACGCTGTACTCGACCGCCGACGCCAGCGGCCGGACCAGCGGATTCGCGGCAGCGGCAAGGCGTGACGCGGCAGTGAACCAGTGGTGACGGGCATTCAGATGCGCACGCTCGTGAGCGAGCAGCGCCGTGCGGCCGAGGTCGTCGAGAACATCGAGCATCCCCGTGGACACGACGATCCGCCCAGGCCGCCCCGGCACCGCGTAAGCATCGGCCGCAGCGTCACCGGTCACCACAAGCTCGCCGCCGTCACCCGGCAGCGCCCGAGCATGCCGCCGGACATCGGCCAGCGCCCGCCCCCGCCGAACAGCGAACGCGAGCGTCGCAAGCAAAGCGGCGCCGAGCGCAACCGCCGCCACCAGCGACGTCCAGCCGCCCGGAAGCCCGGCGTCGGCCACGATCGTCGAGGACCAATGCCCAAGCCCGGCAAGCCACGGCATCCTGACCAGCGGCGAGAGCACGAGCAGCCCCAGCGCCCCGCAACTCGTCCCCGCGAGGAGCAGGGCAGCCCCCGCCATCAGCCACGTGGCCAGCCAAGGCTCGACCCGCGCCGAGACGCCGCGAGCCAGCGCCCCCGCCGCGAGCGGGAACAGAAGTGAGATCAGAATCAGGACGCGCATACGAAGATCACCCGAGCCCGGGAACCTCCCCGAAGCCGGAAGCCCCCGAGGAGCAGGAGCCGATGAAGTAGCGACCCCAGCCGCCGAAGCTCCCCGTACGAGAGGCCCCCGAATGCCCGCCCGAGCCAAACAAGTTCTCGCGCGTGCCGTGCCCGCTCCCGCGCGTGCCGTGCTCGCTTCCGGCCGTGCTGTGCTCGTTCCCGGCCGTGTGCCCGCTCCCGCGCGTGCTGCTCTCGTTCTTGCCCGTGCCGCGCACGTCCCCGTCCGCGCCGCTCTCATTCCTACGCACAGCGCTTTCGCTCCGGCCCGCGCGGCTGACGTTCGCGCTCACGCCGCTGTCGCTCTGGCTAGGGCGGCTGACGTTCCCGCTCACGCCGCCCACGCTCTGGCTTGCGCGGCTTTCGTTCCGACCCGTGGCGCTCTCATTCGCACCTGCGGCTCCGGCGTCCGTCACTTCGATCACGTCGATCACTTCGACTGTCACTTAGTCCGTCACCTCGTCCGTCGACTCGTCTGCCGAGCCTCCGCCGAGGAGCGAACGAAGCAACTCCTCGTCCCGCTCCGACAGGTCCGCGACGAAGCGGGACAGCACGGCCTCGCGATCGGGGGAGCGGTCGAGCAGCTGAGAGAGCCGACGTGCGGCAAGTCCCGCCTCATCCGAGACCGGCGCGTAGCGAAATGCTCTTCCGTCACGCTCGCGGGAGAGCGAACCCTTCTCGTGGAGCCGAGTCAGGATCGTGACGACGGTGCTGTAGGAGAGCGAGGCGCCCGCCGAGTCGGTCCGGGCAAGCGTCTCCCGCACCTCGCCGGGACTCAGCGGCGCCGACGCGTGCCACAGGACGCCCAGCACCGCCGACTCCAGCGCCCCCGCCGCCCGCCGCCCCACAACCGCGGCCGGACCGTCGTCATCCCCCTGCAGTCCCTGCCGCTGCTCCTGCCCTTGCTCCGGCACCTGCAGATCTTGATGCCGCTGATCCGAGGCTCGCTGCTGGCGTCGCACGCGCCCTCCCTTCAGGCTCGGTCCGGGTCTGTCTCTCCCTGGTGCCCGCCGCCGTCCGGCGCACTCGGCTCGGCCCACGCGTGGGCCGTCTACGGCGCGGTGAAACTGCTACGGGCTTGTAGAAGCTTGTGCCCGCAGCCAGTCTGCCACACGCGGCCACCGCGCAGTCCCGCTCGGCGGAGCAGAATCGGGGCATGACGAATCCCGAGTACCGCCACATCATCATGATCGCCGATCGGTCCGGGTCGATGCGGTCCTGCAAAGCGGCCACCGAGGAGGGCATCAACGGCCTCTTCGCCGGTCAGGCGGAGGAGGGCGGCTGGGCCACCGCGTCGCTGTACCAGTTCGACACCGAGCACGACGCCGTCTTCGCGCACGTCCCGCTCGACCAGGTGCCGCCCTACCGCCTCGTGCCACGTGGCGGAACGGCGCTGCTCGACGCCGTCGGCTTCGCGTTCGCCCGCGAAGGGGAGTGGCTGGGCTCGCTCGCGGAGGACGGGCGTCCCAGCAGCGTCATCGCCGTGATCGCGACCGACGGCATGGAGAACTCCTCCCGCGAGTACAAGCGCCCGCAGATCCAGGAAATCATCAAGCAGCAACAGGAGGTCTACAACTGGCAGATCCTCTTCATCGGCGCCAACATGGACGCCGTCCAGGTGGCGACCAGCTACGGCATCCCCGCTCCGCACGCGATGACCTTCCGAGCGTCACCCGCCGGCGCCGCGAAGTCGCTCAGCTCGGTCCATCACGCGATGTCCCGCGGCCGCCGCGGCGAAGGCTACGGCTTCACCGCCGAAGAGCGCGCCGCGGCTCTAGACGATGGCGACGGAACGGACGTACGAAACTAGGGAGATCGGGGGCTGGGAAGCAGGCTGGTGGCGAGAGGACGAGCAGCCCCAGCGCTCCAACAACTGGTTCCCGCGAGGAGCGACGAAGGCACGGTTGAGGGTTTGGGGGTCTGGGGGATAGGTGGGCGGCTGAACCGCGAAGGCGTCGGAAGTGCCCGGAATCGAGGGCGGCCGCGTCGTTCGCTACGGGGCTCCTCTCACTCCTCGGGCGTCGGCTAGCCAGTGCAGGCGGCCCACGCTGACGATTCTCAGTTGGGTCAGGGCATCCGCGATGATGCGCTGGACGGCGTCGGGGTTGTCGAAGCCGGCGTCGAGGAGGTCGGCCGCCGTCAGCATGATCACGTTGACGTAGAGGCGCGCGAGCACGCGCATCTCCTCGGGGTCCCAGCCTTCGCCCTCGGGCTGGATCGTCAGGTCCTCGACTAGTTCGTCTATGAAGCTGTCCAGTTCGGCGGCGATGGCGGCGCGCACCGCGGCCACGCCGCCGTGGCGTTCTCGGGCGATGAAGCGGAAGTGCGGGCAGTCGGCCTGGACGTGCGTGGCGACCACGTCCACTGTCCGGCGCATGATGTCCTCGGTGTCGGCCTCCGGGGTGCGGATGTCGCGGATCAGCTCGTGCATGCTGCCGAGCGACTCCTCGACCAGCGCCACGCCGAGCTCTCCGAGGTCCGCGAAGTGGCGGTAGAACGCCGCCGGGGCGATGCCCGCCTCGCGGGTCACCTCGCGCAGACCCAGGCCGCTGAGACTCTGCCGCTCCAGCAGCCGCAGCGCGGAGTCCAGCAGGGTCTGACGCGTCGCCAGCTTCTTTGCACTGCGCACACCTCCGCCGGCACCGGCACCGACGCCGGAACTGGCTGCGGTCGACACGCCCGGACCGGGCGCGGCGGTCGGCGGCGGGGGCGCGGCAGGGCTCGAAGTCTGGCTCTCGGGCATGGTGTGACCCAACTCACTCGGTGAACGACTGTTTGCTCTTCTGGGAGAGAGTACTCTTGATTTCAGTGAACAAGTGTTACGGAATCTCGGAGCAGTCTCCGGGAGAAGGGGAGGCATCATGATCGTCTTCATGATCGCGATGCTGCTGTTGGCGATGTTCGTGGGCGCCCTTGCCTTCGTCACCAGCCCGGTCGGGCTCGTGCTCGCCACCGTCATCGGCACCTGGCTGGTCATCTACGCGGGCCGAAGCCTGCTGGCCCGCCGGCAGCAGGAGGTGCGTCGTGGCTGAGCAGACCGTTACGGTGACCAAGCTGGCCGGCTCGTCGGCCAAGGCGTCCGGCGGCCGGGGCACGCAGTCCAAGGCGATTCCGGTCGCCGCCGTGTCGTTCGTCAGCGGATTGGTCGGCCTGCTGGTCGCCAACCTGGTGCTCGGCCCGCTCGCGATCGTCCTCGGACTGATCGGCCTGCGCGTCGACTCCAGCCGCCGGGCTCGCGCCGCGCTGGGGATCGTGCTCGGCGTTGCCGACATCGTCGTCTTTATTGTGCTCGCGGCCCACGCGGGCGCGCACCACGGCTCGCTGAACTGGAGCTTCCTCAGCGGTCGCTGAGCGGGAGACGGTTCATTGAGTTTGGGCCGGGCTAGAGGATTTGCGCATCACTGGTCGCTCGTGGGATCTCCACGGGCGGCCTTCGTGTTTCCGGGGCGCGGGGTTGGCGCGGGGCGGGTCATGGCGGGCTATATCGGCGGGCCTTGGTTGGGGTAGCGGTAGGGGACGGACGTCGAGGTTGGTCCGTGCGCGGGGGTCAGGGGCAGCATGCGCAGCTGCCGGGGTCTAGGGGGAAGGCGGCGCGGAATCTGGTGCCGGGCTCGGGCGGGACGGGGCCTCCGTCCGGGCCGGTGCAGGCGAAGGCGAAGAGCTGGCCCTCGCTCATGGGCCGGGGCACGGCGTTGCCCAGGCGCCAGCCGCGGAGGATGGATTCGCGGTAGGTCATCGCGTCGGGATCGGGGGAGGCCGCGGCGCGGTCGGGTGCGGCCGGGCTGTCCTTGGGGCGTCGGCGGGGCGGGAAGAACGTGAGCTGCGGCCTTGATCTGAGGATCATGGTTCCGGGGCGCTCGGCCAGTCCGGCGATGGCGAGGAGGAGCACGACCATCTGCTCGCCTCCGTCGTCCGGGAACGCGATGACCTTGCCGCTGCGCGAGTACGGCAACGAATATTCGAGGTCACCGTCCGGGTGGGTGACCTTGATGCGCATCTCGTGGTGGCCGTCGCCGCAGCCTTCCGCGATGGCCATGAAGGCGTGCGCCGATTGGGACATCGCGCGCTGGGCGGTGTCCGCGGGATGCGTGTGTTCGGCGGCCGCCGCGTCGAGCGCGGGCATGACCCTCGCCTGGAGGGTCTCGGCGCGTACGTGCGCGCGGAGGCGGTCGAGCACCTGCGCTATCGGTTCGCCGGTCCAGAGACGGGTGAGCGGGCCGAGGTCCGCGACGTATCGCTCGTATTCCCTGAGCGCCCTGGGGCTTTCCCGGGGGATGCCCGCCGCGTCCGCCCTGGTCTCGAACTGATCCGGCATCAGCGCGCCCACCATCACCTGCCTCCCGGCCCGTGCCGCGGCGCGCATGCGTTTCTCGACGTCCGCGAGATACGACTCGTAGTCCTTGAACTCGAACAGCGGGTTCTCCTCGGCGAGGGCCCGCCATTCGAGTTCGTCGGCCAGGACCGCGATGCCGGTCACCCGGGCGGACTTGGCGCGGCCGCGCTGTCCGGCCACGCCCGCCGCGCCGCCGGGGATGTAAGTGTTCGATCTCGTGGTCTTGCCCATGGTGGCGACCCGCCCGTCCGTGTGTCCCGCTGGCTTCGGGCCCTGCGGTCGCGGGGCCCTTCTTGAAGACCAGCGTGGGGTTCGGATCCGGCACTATGGCGGGTCGGACGGGGTAATTCAGGCGCTTGGCGGGATTGTGGGAATGTATGACCGGAGCGGGTGATGTCGCCCGTTCGGATCAGTTGTCGGATCCCAGGGGCCAACTGGTGCCCATGGGCAGGGTGGCCGTCGTCTCCAGCGGGCTCGGGGCCGGCTCGGACGCGGTCGAGGAGCGTGCTCCGCCGCCGGCGAAGATGCAGGCCACCACGCCCGCGATCGCGCCCACGACGAGGCCCAGGGACAGGCCGAGCGGCACGCTGAGCTGGAACGCCCTCGCCGCCTGCCCGGGAATCCCGGCGTAGGCCAGCGGGGTGCACGCGGCGCCCGCGAGGCCGCCGGCCAGCGTGACCATGCCCCACGTCGTGAACAGCGTCGCCAGCCGGCCGCTGCCGCGGGTCGCCCAGGCGACGAGCACCGCGGTGCCGACGACGAACACCACGTTGAACACCAGCGGCGCGAGCCAGTGGTCGAGCCGGTCCGACGTGCCGCTCGGCTCGGTGAACCGCCAGCCGGTCAGGCTCAGCGGCTGGAACAGCACACTGACCCAGCCGCCGAGCGACTGGCTGTTGACCCGTGTCGCGCGCCAGCTGCTCAGGGCCTGTTTTCCCAGACCTGCCGTGACCAGGAGCGTGACCAGCGTCGCACTGCTGGTCGCCCCCGCCCGGACGCGTGCCATCGGAATGGTCGCCATTTGTTCTCCTTCGCAAGGTTCCCCGGATCTTCAGGCTGGGGGTGGTGGGAAGCGGTCCGGTTTGGTCGTTCGACAGTCTTGGGTTGATTGCTGTTGGTGTATGCGCCGTTGCGTCGTGGCTGGTTTTCGGTGAGTGCGCGGTTTTGTCGGTGGTGGTCCGTAGTGTGGTTCAGGTCGGGTGGTCCGGTGGGCTTGGCGTGAAGGGGGTGACCTGAAGTGATGCGTGCGTACAAGTTCCAGTTGCGTCCCACGGTGGGTCAGGCTCAGGCGTTGGGCGAGATGCTGCGGGATCACTGTTCGCTGTACAACGGGGCGTTGGAGGATCGAAAGGGCGCGTACCGAAGCCGGGGTGTGATGGTCACCTACGGGCGGCAGTCGGCGCAGCTCAAGGAGATTCGGGCGTTTGATCCGGAGCGGCAGGGCCGGTGGTCGTTCTCCTCGCAGCAGGCCACCTTGCGCCGTTTGGACGCGGCGATGGGGGCGTTCTTCCGGCGGGTCAAGCGTGGGGAGAAGCCGGGGTATCCGCGGTTCAAGCCGGTGGCGCGGTTCGACACGGTGACGTTCCCGAAAGATGGGGACGGGTGCCGGTGGGATTCCCAACCCGGGCAAGCGGACACGCGGGTGCGATTGCAGGGTGTCGGGCATGTGCGGGTCAACCAGCACCGCAAGGTCGAGGGCGTGGTCAAGACGATCTCGGTTACGCGGGAAGGCAGGCACTGGTACGTGGTTCTGGCCTGCGACCGGGTGCCCGTCACACCCCTGCCCGTGACCGGGAGTTCGGTCGGGATCGATGTGGGGATCGCGAACTTCCTGGCCGACTCGAACGGCGGGTTCGTCGAGAACCCGCGTCACGCGAAGGTCGCCGCCGATCGGCTGGCCGCCGCGCAGCGGCACCTCGCGACATTCCCAAAGAAGAAGGAGAAGGACCGCACCCGTCGGCATCGGGCAGCGGTGGAGAAGGTCCGGGCGCTGTACGCGAAGGTGCGTCGGCAGCGGCTGGACTTCCATCACAAGACCGCCCTAGACCTGGTGCGCGCGCATGACGTGATCGCGCACGAGGACCTGAGCATCGCGAACATGGTCCGCGCCCCGAAACCGAAACCCGACCCGGAGAACCCTGGTGGGTTCCTGTCGAACGGAGCCGCCGCGAAGGCCGGGCTCAACCGTTCGATCAACGACGCCGGGTGGGGAGGGTTCCTGTCGATCGTGACCGCCAAGGCTGAGAGTGCCAGACGGACCATGATCCCCGTGGACCCCCGCAACACCTCCCGCACCTGCCCCGAATGCGGGCACATCAGCGCGGAGAACCGGCCCGACCAACCCACCTTCGACTGCGTCGCGTGCGGCTACGCCAACCACGCCGACACCGTCGGAGCCATCAACGTCCACCAACGGGCCGGGCAGGCCCATCGCCAAGCCATACCGGCCTAGCGAAAAGCCCCGTCGAACACGGCGGGGAGTAGTCACCCTCTTCCGCCTCCCTCGAATCCGAATTCGGGAGTCTTGCGCGCGGGGGGAACATCCCCCGTGCGCGACCCGTCGGCTGTGTGCCCCGTCGGCGAGATCGTGGAACCCCGGTGCAGGTGACGATCGGGGAACGTTCTGAAACCGGCGCCCAGCGGCCGCGTCTCGGTAAGGTGCGGCGATGGACGTGATCGACGATATCGCGGACGAGTTCGTGCAAGAGCTGCTGCGGACGCAGCGGCCTGATCTCGCGGAGCTGACGCTCCAGTACGTCGGCCGTGGCTGGTCCCACGAGGTGTGGCGGCTCGGCGACGAACTGGCGATTCGGCTGCCGCGCACGGATGGGGCGCCCGAAATGCTGCGGAAGGAAAAGCGTTGGCTGCCGCAGATGGCGCCTCGCCTGCCGCTTCCGGTGCCGACGCCGCTTCATCTCAACGACCCTTCCGAGCTCTTCCCGTCGCCGTGGGCGATCGTGGCCTGGGTGCCCGGCGATCCGGCCGACAAGGCGGAGATCACTGATGAATCCTCGGCGCGGGTATTGGCGGAATTTCTCAGGGCTCTGCATGATGAGGAACTTCCGGCCGCCGAGAGCCATCTGGAGCCCGGTCGAGTGCTGCGTAATGCGGGCTGTGAATTCGGTGACGATTTGATCTCGGCCGTCGGGGAAGATCGCGTTCGAGAGCCGGAAGAAGTCTGGCGGGATGCTCTTTCGGCGCCGGGTTGGGACGCCGCGCCGGTGTGGGTGCACGGCGATCCGCATCCGGCGAACGTGGTGGTCTCCGACGGCGCGCTGAGCGGCGTGATCGACTTCGGCGAGCTCGGCCCGGGCGATCCGGCGGTGGATCTCGCGGCCGCGTGGACCCTGCTGCCGTCCGGCTCCGCGCCGCGATTCCTGCAGCTCTACGGCGATGTGGACGCCGACACGGTCCGCCGCGCTCGGGGCTGGGCGGTGCGCAAGGGGTGTTCATGATCGCGATGGCGCTCAACGGGCTGCGCGGGCTGCCGGGCGGCAAGCCGGGCCGGCTTCCGGCGGGACGAAAAACACTTGATCGGGTACTCGAAGCGTGTTAATCAGAACAGGTGGCCGGGAAGACCTTGATCCTCGCGGATAAAGGGGGACCGTTCGGACCTTGAAAGCGGTGTCCCTCCCCGCAAGATCGGGTATTCCTGCTGCTACCTTCGAATTAGGAGCGCGCCGATCGGGGCGCCGTACGGCGAAGGAGCCGTCCGTGTCCGAAACCTCAGAAACCTTTGATCCCGCCATACCAAGGCTCGCGGACGCGGCCGAGCCCGCCGCCCCGTCGGCCGCCGCGACCGCGGGGGCCGCGGCGGCCGACGCGCAGGGGGCGGCGGCTGATCCCCGGCGCTGGTTGAGCCTGGTCGTCATCGGGCTGTGCCAGTTGATGATCGTGCTCGACATCACCGTCGTGACGATCGCGCTGCCCTCCGCCCAGGCCGACCTGCACATCGCCAATGCCGACAAGCAGTGGGTGATGACCGCCTACACCCTCGCGTTCGGCGGTCTGCTGCTGCTCGGCGGCAAGATCGTCGACTTCATGGGCCGCAAGAACACCCTGATCATCGGGCTGATCGGCTTCGCCGGGGCCTCGGCGCTGGGCGGCGCGGCGGTCAACGGCGGAATGCTCTTCGGTGCCCGCGCGGTGCAGGGTTGCTTCGGCGCGATCCTGGCCCCGGCCGCGCTCTCCCTGCTGACCACCACGTTCACCGACCCGGAGGAGCGGGCCAAGGCCTTCGGCGTGTTCGGCGCCATAGCGGGGGCGGGCAGCGCGATCGGGCTGATCCTCGGCGGCGTCATCACCAACTATCTGACCTGGCGCTGGACCATGTACGTCAATGTGATCATCGCGGTCGTCGCGGTGACCGGAGCCGTCATGTTCGTCGTGGACCGGGCCCCGCGCCGCAGCGTCAAGGTGGACTACCTCGGCACCGTGCTCGGCTGCGGCGGCCTGCTCGCGCTGGTCTACGGCTTCACCAAGGCCGCGACCGACGGCTGGGGCAACTCGACGACGCTCGGACTCTTCGCCGCCGCCGTCATCGCGCTCGTCCTGTTCGGCTACGTGCAGAACCGGGTATCCGCGCCGCTGCTCCCGCCGCACATCGTCGTCAACCGCAACCGCGCGGGCAGCTTCATACTGATGGCGCTGGCCGCGGTGTCCATGTTCGGGGTCTTCCTCTTCCTGACCTACTACTTGCAGGGCATCAAGGGATACTCGGCGCTGCGCACCGGCTTCGCGTTCCTCCCGATGAGCGTCACGCTGATCTTCACGTCAGTCGGCATAGCCGCGCGGCTGCTGACGAAGTTTCCGCCTCGGTTCCTGCTCGTGCCCGGCATGCTGCTCGCCGCGGGCGGAATGGCGTGGATGACGCACATTTCCGTCGGCGGCTCGTACGCCACCGAGGTGCTGCCCGCCGAAGTCCTGCTCGGCCTCGGCTTCGGGCTCACCTTCATGCCGGTGTTCTCGGTGGCCACGGCCGGCGTCGCGCACCAGGACGCGGGCGTGACCTCGGCGACGCTCAACACCTCGCAGCAGGTCGGCGGTTCGATCGGGACCGCGTTGCTGAACACGATCGCGGTCTCGGCCAGCGCGAGCTACATCGCGTCGCACCACCTGCCGCCGGCCGCCCTCGCGCAGAATCCCGCGACTGCGAAGACCCTCAATCCGGCGGTTCTCTTCGCGGAGGCCCAGGCGCAGGTGCACGGCTACACGATCGCCACGTGGGCCGCGTTCGCCGCGCTGATGCTCGCCGCGGTCATCGGCGGGGTGCTCATCAACGCCGGGCCGATGTCCCGGGAGAGCATCGAGGCGGGCATGGGCGGGGCCTGATCCGATCCCCACGGGCACAGGCACTAAGCTGGTCGGGCCGTGATGCGAACGGCCCGACCAGCCCCCGAACCGACCGTCATCCGCCCCGAGGAGCCCCGCAATGTCCCAGGTCCGCGCCGTCGCCGCAGCGCACATCCACGCCCCCGCCAAGCAGGTGGCCGAAGCGCTCGCCGACTACGCGACCGTGCGGCCGGCCATCCTGCCCGCGCAGTACTCGGACTACGTCCTGCGCTCCGGCGGCGCCGGCGCCGGGACCGTCGTGCACTGGAAGTTCGCCGCCACCGAGAAGCGGATCCGCGACTGCGAGATCACCGTGACCTCGCCGGAGGACGGCGTGCTGATCGAGACCGACGGCAACTCCTCGATGGTGACCACGTACACCGTCGTCGGCTCGGACGACGGGCACGCGAGCGTCGTGATCGAGACCGCGTGGAACGGCGCGGGCGGCATCGGCGGCTTCTTCGAGCGCACCTTCGCGCCCAAGGCCCTGGTCAAGATCTACGACGCGATGCTGGCGAAGCTGGCCGAGCAGGTCCAGGCCGAGGGCTGAGCCGGACCCTGAGCACGTCGGGCCGGGTGACGCGGCGTCAGGGCCGGTATCCTGCTTGGCCATGAGCGCCGCCGAATCCGCCGCCGCGACCGTCATCGCGGATGCCTCCCTGATCACCAAGCCCTGCCTGCACTGCGGACGGCCGGTGCCGCAGCGTTCGAGCGCCGGGCGCCCGTTCCAGTACTGCCGGGACAACGACGACGCCTGTGTGAAGGCCGCGCGCAACTCGCGTGCCAGGGAGCGGCACGCTCCGGGGCTGCCGGGCCAGCTCGCGCAGGCCTGGGAGCTGGTGGAGCGGCTCGAGCAGTCGGCCGCGGTGCTGGCCGGCTCGCTCAACGGGGAGCTGTCGGCGGCCGGGGTCGAGTCGAGGATCGCCGCGGTGCGCGCCGAGGCCGCCGCGCAGTCCGCGTCGGCCGCTGCGGAGGCGCGGGACGCGCAGGCCGCCGCCGAATCCGCGCGCGCCGAGACGCAGACCGCGATCGCGCAGGCCGAGCGGGAGAGCGCGCGCCGCGAGGAGGCCGAGCAGGAGGCGCGCGGCGCGCAGACCGCCGCGGCGCAGGCGCTCGAGGAGGCGGCTCAGGCGATGGCGCGCGAGTCCGAGGCGTCCCGGCGCTGCGCCGAGGCCCAGCAGGAGGCCCGCGAGCGGACCGCGGAGACGCGGCAGGCGCAGCAGGGCGCGCGGGACGCCGAGACCGCGCGGGACGCCGCGTTGGCCCGGGCCGTCGCCGCGCAGAACGAGGCCGAGCAGGCGCGCGACCGGACGGTGCGCGAGGCCGCCGCGCGCGAACGTGCCGAGGCCGCGGCGCGTCAGTCGGCCGCGGAGCGCTCCGAGGCGCTGGTCGAGGTGGAGCGGGCGCGGGCCGCGGCGGAAATGCAGCGTGAGCGGGCCGAGTCCGAGGCGGCGCGGGCGGCTTCGGCGGACGAACGTTCCGCCGGGCTCGATCGTGACCTGCGGGCCGCGCGGGCGGAGACGGCCGAGGCGCGGCTGCAGGCCCAGCAGGCGAATGCGGTGCGCGATACGGCGGCGGCTCAGCTGACGTCCGCTCAGGAGGAGTTGGCGCGGCTGCGTTCCCAGCTGGACGGCGAGCGGTCGCGGGCTGACGAACTGACGGCGCGTCTGCTGGACCTGAGCGCCCGGCTCGCTCAGCAGCCCGTGCCGGCGGCGGTACCGTCGCAGCAGCAGACCCCGGCGGAGGTTTCGCAACCGGACGCCGGGGCCTGAGAGGTTTCGGGAAAAGAGGAAACCCGCGCCGGGCAGAGCGCGGGTTTCCGGTGTATGTGGTGCGGCCTTCGCTTGGGGGAGCGTTGTGTCACCACGGTCCGAAGGTCGCGGTTGCGACCTCCGTTGGAACCATCACACCGTGCGCGGGGCACCGCGCCAAGGGCATCACGGGTCGATCACCCTGGGGAGTGACCTGAAGTCCCCTTGAAGTCCGCTGGTGGCCGCCGTTCAGGCGCGGATGTCCGGTTCAGGTCCGCCGGTCGGCCGCAGCAGCCCGCGCAGGGCCGGCGCGTGCTCCTCGAAGCCCTCGGTCCACCACACCCCCTGCGCGTCGTCCACGGCGCAGCCCTGATACGGGCCGTGCGCGCCGAGCTGAGCCAGGAACGTACGCGCCCGTTCGCCCAACGCCAGCGCCGCCGTCGCGTACCCGTCGGCCAGGGCGAGGTCCGGGCCGACGATCGTCACCTGGGCCAGGCCCTCGGCCGGGCGGTGGCGCAGCGGATCCCACACGTGTGAGCCGCGCTGGCGGGTTCCGGAGGTCGCCACGGCTCCGTCGGCGAGCGTCAGCGTCACCAGGACCTGGTCCGGACGGTGCGGGTCCTCGACGCCCACGTTCCACGGCGTGGCGGCGGCATCGCCGTTCGCGCGCAGCCGCACGTCGCCGCCCGCGTTCAGCAGGTGCGCCGGGACTCCGTGTCCGGCGAGCAGAGCTGACGCGCGCTCGGCGGCCCAGCCCTTGACCGCGCCGCAGGGGTCGAAGTTCGGCGGGTCGCCCACGGCCCACGCGTCGAATCCGCCGTCCGATTCGCGCCGCAGTTGGGCGCACAGGCCGAGGACCTCGCGGAAGTCCTCCGCCTCGGCCGCGCTGAGATCCGGCTGCCCGTCGAGATCGGCCGGGCCGAGGCGTCCGTCGCGCATCCGCGAGACCGGGCTGTCGGGGATGAAGGGGGAGTAGATCTCCTCGATCCGCTGGAGCAGCGCGCAGGCCTCGGACCACGCGTACTCGAAGGTCTTGGGCTCGACGGAGTCGGGGGCGGCGATCGAGAAGACGGTGCCCATCAACGGCTTCGCGTCACGTAGCAGGGCCATGGTGCGATTCTTGCCTCTAGAGGCCCGCTTGGTCGAGCGCTGACTGGAGCGACTCGGCGTAGCCCTGCGAGGTGTAGGTCGCTCCGGAGACGACGTCGATGTTCGCGCTCTGGGCGGAGAGTGCCTCGGTCTTGAGTTCGGGGACGGCGACCTGCACGATCTGGTCTTCGTAGCCGCCGCGGTCCGGGACCTGGAGCACGACTACGTTCGTCAGTTTGCCGCCGCTGACTACGGCCTGGACCTGCACGTCGCCGAATTGGGTGCTTTCCGCGGTGCCGGTGAAGGTGCCGCTCTTCACGCCCGATGTGGTCTTCGCGGCGGAGGTCGACGCGGATGCGGATGCGGATGCCGATGCGGAGGCGGACGGTGTGGCGGACGTGGACGCGGACGGGCTCGGCGTCGTGCCGGCGGACGTCGTGGTCGTGCTCACTCCGCCGCTGAGCGCGCTGCCGCCGAGCGCGGTCGTCGTTCCGGTCGCCGCGCGCGATCGGAACGACAGCAGCAGGCCAAGGCCCACGGCTGTCAGTAGCAGTGCCAGTACGACTTTTCGCATGACCTTCCCTGTCTAGAGATCGAAGGATTCGACGTGGATCCGGCGGCGCGGCACCTTGGCCCGGTGCAGGCCCCTGCGTGCCGCGTGCACCAGGCCTGGCGGTCCGCACAGGTAGACCTCGCGTTCGGCCAGGTCGGGCACAAGGCGTCGGAGCTCGGCGGGGGAGAAGGGGTCCGGGCCCGTGCCGCGCGGGCCGATCAGCGGGAACAGGCCGAAGCCGCGGTCCCGGGCTATCTCGGAAAGCTCCTGGTAGAGCGGCAGTTCGGCGGTCGTGGAGGCGCGGTAGAGCAGGACCGCCGAGCCTCCGCCGCCGGGCAGCGACTCGAACAGCGCGCGCAGCGGCGTGATGCCCGCGCCGCCCGCGATCATCAGTACTTTGCCGTTCGAGCCTGGGTCGAGCCGCCGCGCGGTGAACGCGCCATACGGGCCCTCGAACCACACCTTCGTCCCCGGACGCAGATGGCTCAGCGATCCGCTCGCGTCGCCGAGGTCCTTGACCGTGATTCGCAGCCGCTGATCGTCGGGCGCGGCCGAGAGTGAGTAAGGATGCGACTGCCACCAGTGCGCGCGATCGAGGAACCGCCAGCGCAGGAACTGTCCCGGCTCGATCCGCAGTCGACGCAGATCGCGGCCGGTCAGATGCAGCGAGACGACGGTTGGCGACTCGTGTACGACGGCCTCCACGCGCACGTCGTGCCGCAGCGAGCGGTAGACCGGTACGACTAGTCGGAAGTACACGAGCAGCGTGGCGACCGTGACGTGCGCGGTGACCCAGATCATCCGGTTGCGCGGTGACGTCGAGAACTCGGCACCGTCGGCGAATTCGTGCGAGAACGCCAGGGCCATCGCCAGGTAGACGTAAAGGTGAATGTAGTACCAGGACTCGTACGCCATCTTCCGACGCACCGCGCGCGCCGAGACGATGCCGACCCACAGCAGCAGGCCGAGCGCGGCGGTGGCCATCAGCACGTCGGGATAGTCGAGTTCGAGGGTGACCGCCTCGCTGACCGGGTTCGTGTGCGCGGTCAGCGCGTATCCGATGATGATCAGCGTGGCGTGGCCGAGGGCGAGCGAGACCGTGTACTCGCCGAGCGCGCGGTGGATGCGCGTCAGCACGTCGGAGCCGACCCGGTGCTCGAGCAGGGGTATCCGGGCCATGAGCGCGACGAGTGCGAGCAGCAGGTACGCGGCGAGCATCCCGAGGACGCGTCCTGCTCCCGTCACCAGCCCGGCGGTGTTGTTGAGCGAACCCGGCGTCGTGTCCTGCCACCAGATCGAGACGACGAGGCCCGCGCCGACGACGATCGCGGCGATGAGCGCGTACGTCCAGCCGTGCCCCGGACGAGGCAGCACGGTGGCGCCACCACCTGCGGCGGGCCGCGCGTGCCCGCCGCGATGCTGGCGAGTGCTCGCGGTCTCCGTCATCGTTCCACTGTGCCTCACCTGCCTTAACGAGGAGGCGCCCGAAGCGGAGAATCGGCTAAAAATGCTGCGCGGAAGTAGTTAAGGGGCGCTCGGCGGAGCGGGTTGAGCGGCTTCGGCCGGGTCGAGCAGCTTGATCGAGATGCTCTGCTGGGCCAGCAGCCGCAGCGCGTTGAGCAGCGCCCCGCCGACCATCGTGCCGATGACCACGCCGCGCACGACCTGGTCCGGGGAGCCCATCGAGAGCACGGCCTCGACCTCCTTGCGCGCCAACTCCTCGGTCGCGTCGAAGTAGACGTCGATGAGCGGCAGGAGTTCCGGCATGTCCGCGGCGAGTACGGTGGCCACGGCGTCGGCGGCCTGGTCGAGGGCTGGGGCCTGCGGCTCGACCCGCCAGCCGCGCTGCTCGGCCATGGACTGCACGGCGGCGCGGGCCTCGCTCCACGCCGGTTCGATGCGCGTCGGTGCGGAGCGGCTGGTCACGGCGTCGTGTGCGGCGCCCATCACCTCGTCGAGCGGCAGTTGCGGGTCGTCGGAGGCGGCGAGCACGGAGCGCGTGTCGGCGACGCTGAGGTTCCCGATCTCGATCAGGGCGCGGACGAGTCGGAGCCGGGCGAGGTGCTCCGGCCCGTAGTCGGCCTGGTTGCGCGCGGTGGACCGGCCCGCGGGCAGCAGGCCTTCGCGCAGGTAGTACTTCACCGTGGGCAGCGGCACGCCGCTGACCGCCGACAACTCGCTGATCCGCACCGGGCGGGCTCCCTTCGACTCTTGACAGCCTAGCCGGACCGAATGGATAGTGAAGCTATCCGCTATCCATTGTGCGGTGACACTGTGCGTTGAGAGGGGCAGCGATGAGCAAGGTGGTGGCCGGCCGGATGTCGGCCGACATCGAGGGGGACTTTGTCGTCTTCCTGATCGGGATGCGTTTCAACCGGCCGTGGCACGTGGTCAAGAACCTCTACGCGTTCACGGCCATGCCGCGGATGCTCGCCTATCTGCGGCGGCACCCCGAGGCCGGAATGCTGCACGCGAGGCTGGTCTTCGGTGCCTCGGGGCCGACGGTGATCCAGTACTGGCGCAGCGTGGAGCAGCTCGAGGCTTTCGCCCGCGACGCGCGGGCGCCGCACCATCCGGCCTGGAAGACCTTCAACCGGCTGGTCGGCTATAAGAAGCCCCACGTCGGCATCTGGCACGAGTCGTACCAGGTCAAGGCCGATAATTACGAGTGCCTCTACGGGAACATGCCGCGCTTCGGCCTGGCTGTGGCCGCCGAGCACGTGCCGGTCGAGCGCAAAGGCGAGACGGCGGCGGAGCGGCGTACGTCTGCTTCCTGATCAGGAGCAGCAACCTCCGCCGCAGCAACCCCCGCCCGCCGATGGCGCCGGGCCGGCTGCGCGACCTCCGACGGAGATGGCGGAGAACAGCTTGACCGTGTCCGTGTGCCCTTCGGGGCAGGTGGTCGGCTCGTTCGCCTCGGCCATCGGACGGGACTGCTCGAAGGTGGCGCCGCATGCGCGGCAGCGGTATTCGTATCGCGCCATGTTGATGAGTCTAGCGGCGTGTCCGAACCACAAGAAAAGCGACATATTGAATATCCTGCGTACGGGTTGGGCCGTGCGGCGGTGACGGCGCGAGTCCCCGGAGCGGAAGGACCTGCGCGTGCTGTGGTTGATCGCCGTGCACGCGATTGCCGCCGTCCTCGCCCCGCTGCTCGTGCGCAAGCTGGGGCGCTCGGCCTTCCTCGTGCTCGCGCTCGCCCCCACGTCCGCGTTCGGCTGGGCGTTAAGCCAGACGTCCCGCGTCATCGACGGCCACCCGGTCGAGCAGGTGACGCAGTGGGTCCCCGAGTACGGCGTCTCCCTCGCCTTCCGCCTCGACCCGCTCGGCCTCGTCCTGCTCTACCTCGCGGGCGGGATCGGGGCGCTCGTGCTCGTCTACTGCGCGCGCTATTTCGACTCGGACGAGCCGGGGCTCGGCCTGTTCGCCTGCTCGCTGACCGGCTTCGCCGGGGCGATGATCGGACTGGTACTAGCCGACGACCTGATCATTCTGTTCGTCTTCTGGGAGCTGACGACGATCCTGTCGTTCCTGCTCATCGGCCACTACGCGGACCGGCCGACCGCTCGGCGCAGCGCCCTGCGAGCCGTGACGGTCACGACCTTCGGCGGGCTCGCGCTGCTCGCCGGAGTGGTGATCCTGGGTCAGGTCGCGGGCACCTACCGGCTCTCGGCGATCCTCGCGCACCCGCCGCACGGCGCGTCCGTCACCGCCGCGCTCGTGCTGATCCTCGTCGGCTGCTTCGCCAAGTCCGCGATCTTCCCCTTCAGCCAGTGGCTGCCGGGCGCGATGGCCGCGCCGACGCCGGTCAGCGCGTACCTGCACGCCGCCGCGATGGTGAAGGCCGGCGTCTACCTCGTCGCCCGGTTCGGTCCGGCCTACGGCGGCGACCCGACCTGGCAGTGGCTCTGCCTGGCCCTCGGCGGCGCGACGATGCTGCTCGGCGGCATCAGGGCCCTGCGCGAGAACGACCTCAAGCGGGTGCTCGCCTTCGGCACGGTCAGCCAGCTCGGTTTCCTGACGGCTGTACTCGGCGCGGGGCAACGGGACACGGCCTACGCGGGCCTCGCGATGCTCCTCGCGCACGCCGTGTTCAAGGCGCCGCTTTTCCTCGGCGTCGGCCTCATCGACCATTGCACCGGCACGCGTGACCTGCGCAAACTCTCCGGACTCGGTCGCTCCCTGCCCGCGCTTTGCGTCGTGATGTGCCTCGCGGCCGTCTCCATGGCCGGGATCCCGCCGCTGCTCGGCTTCGCGGCGAAGGAATCAGTGCTCGACTCCTTCGTGGTCGGCGCGCGGCACGGCTCGGACTCCGACCCGGTCATCCTCGCGGTTCTGGTCGCGGGCTCGGGGCTGACCGTCGCCTACACGTGCCGCGTCGTGTGGGGAGCCTTCGCGCGCAAGCCGGATCTCGAAGACACGCCGGTGCACGCGGCCGCCTGGCTGGCCCTCGGCCCGGCCGCGCTGCTCGCCCTCGCCGGACTCGCTCTCGGCATCGGCGCGCCAATGCTCAACGACCTCCTCTCCGGCTACGCAGACACCCTGCCGGGGGAGCACGACGTCCACCTGTACGCGACCGGATGGAGCGGGCTCGGCGTGCCGCTGGCGCTCTCCGCGCTCGCCTGGCTCATCGGCGCAGCCCTCTTCGTCGCCCGCGAGCCGCTGCTGCGCTTCCACCGGAGCCACAAGCTGCCCGAGGGCGAAGACGTCGTCAACAACCTGCTGCTCGGCCTCGAGCGCGCGTCGTTGCAGATCACCGGCGCCGTACAGCGCGGCTCGCTGCCGGTCTACGTGGGCACGGTCTTCCTCACCGCCGTCTCCCTCGGCGTCTGGGCCCTGATCGACGGAGCGCCGTGGCACCTCCCGCACCCGACGCCGTGGTGGGAGTCGCGCACGCAGCTCGCCGTCGCGATCCTCACCTGCCTCGCCGCGATCTGCGTGCCGCTGCTCACCGGCAGGCTCGCCGCGGCGCTGGCCACCGGCGTCAGCGGGTTCGCCGTCGCGGTGCTCTTTCTGGTCGACGACGCGCCGGACCTCGCCTTCACGCAACTGGCCGCCGAGACCGTCTCGCTGATCGTGTTCGTGCTCGTACTACGCCGACTGGACCCGGGCTTCGTGCGTACGCTGCGGTCCCGCCGACGCGCCGCCCACCTCGCGTTGGCCGCGGCGACCGGCATCGTCCTCAGCTCCCTGACGTACCTGGCCGCCGCCGCGCGCCAGGCCCCGGCCGTCGCGCCCGAGTACACGGAGCTGGCCGAACATTCGGGGCTCGGCAACGTCGTCTCGGCGATCATCGTCGACTACCGCGCCTGGGACACGCTCGGCGAGAGCAGCGTCATCGCGATCTGCGCGGCCGGAGTCACCAGTCTCGTGTTCGCGCGACGCAAGGCGAGCGCGTTCGTCAGACGGCGTTCGCCGAGGGCCGCCGACCCCGCGGAAGGCGGCTGGCTCGCGGCCCGGCCGGCCGCGCTGCAGCGCTCGCTGCAACTCGAGGTCGTCGCTCGGCTGACTTATCACACGATCCTGCTCGTCTCGCTCTACCTGCTCTTCCATGGTGAGAACGGGCTCGGCGGCGGCTTCGTCGGCGGGCTGCTCGCCGGGCTCGGGCTGACGATGCGCTACCTCGCCGGAGGCCGTTACGAACTGGCCGCCGCCGCTCCGGTCGACGCGGGCGTGCTGCTGGGCGTCGGCATGGCGCTGTCCGCCGGAACCGCGCTGCTCGGCTACGCCTGGGGCCAGACCGCGCTCGCCCCCGGGCAGTTCACCGTGCACCTGCCGGTGACCGGAGCACTGACCGTGCACAGCTCGCTGCTGTTCGACATCGGTGTGTACGTCCTGGTCATCGGCCTGGTCCTGGACATCCTGCGTTCCTTCGGCTCGGAACTCGACCGGCACATCGCCGCCGACCGCAAGGCTGCTGTCGCCATGGAGGAGCTCTCGTGAACGCGGCGAGCCTGACTCTCGTCGGCACCGGCGGCCTGCTGGTGGCCTGCGGCGTCTACCAACTGATGGCGCAAAGCCTGACCCGCCTGGTGCTCGGCCTGATCATGACCGGCAACGGGCTCAACGTGCTGATCCTGGCGGCGGGCGGCCTCGGCCCGGCCGACGTGCTGACGCAGGCCATGATCCTCACCGCGATCGTGATCACGCTCGGCATGTCGGCCTACCTGCTCGCCCTCGCATACCGGAACTGGCAGCTCAACGGGGACGACCTCGTACAGGACGACGTCGAGGACCGCCGCATCTCCCGCGCCGCGCACCGTGAGGACCTGCGCAGCGACCTTCGTACGCAGCGCGCCGCGTACCGGGCCGACCGACGCGCCGCCCTCGAGGCGTCGCGCGAGCGCAAGCACGAACTGCGCGAAGCGCTCCGCGACGCACGTCGCGAGATGCGTGCCAGGGCTCGACTGCAACGGGCCATCTCCGCCCGCGCCGAAGACTACGAATACCTGGAAGAGGAGACCGAGTCGGACAGTGACTTTCAGCGTTCTTCGGGGGGTGGCCCCGCGTGAGGGCCCTCGTCCCGCTGCCGGTGCTGCTGCCGCTGTTCGCGGTCGGCATCAAGTTCCTGCTCGGCCCGCGGCGCGTGCGCGTACAGACGTTCATCTCGCTGACCGTCCTCGTCGCCGACACCGTGATCAGCTCGATCCTGCTCGTCGAGGCGGACCGGCACGGCCCGATCGTCGTCCAAGTCGGATCATTCTCCGCACCGCTCGGCATCAGCCTCGTCGTCGACCGCTTCTCCGGCCTGATGCTCGCGGTCTCCTCGGCGGTGACCCTGTGCGTGCTCGTCTACTCGCAGAGCCAGCGCTCCGCCGACGAGAACGAGGACGAGGCCGGCGCGCCGCTGGCCGTGTTCTATCCGACGTACCTCGTGCTCGCGGCCGGGATCGCGGACAGCTTCCTCGCCGGAGACCTGTTCAACCTCTACGTCGGCTTCGAGGTCATGCTGACCGCCAGCTACGTCCTGATGACCATCGGCGGCACGGACGCGCGGATCCGGCACGGCGCCGTCTACATCATGGTCGGCGCGGCCTCGTCGCTGCTGTTCGTCGCCGCGATCGCCGTGGCCTACGCCGCGTGCGGCACCGTCAACCTGGCCGACCTCGCCGTCCGACTCGCCGCGATCACCCCGGCCGCGCGACTCGCCGTACAAGTACTACTGATCACAGTATTTGCCGTGAAGGCGGCCGTCTTCCCGCTCTCCGCCTGGCTGCCCGACTCCTATCCGACCGCGCCGGCCCCGGTCACCGCCGTCTTCGCCGGACTGCTCACCAAGGTCGGCGTCTACTCGCTGATCCGCACTCAGACGCTGCTCTTCCCGCACGACCGGCAGGCGCCGCTGCTCTACACCGTCGCCGCGCTCTCGATGATCATCGGAATCCTCGGCGCCGTCGCGCAGGCCGACCTCAAACGCCTGCTGTCGTTCACGCTCGTCAGCCACGTCGGATTCCTGGTGCTGGGCCTCGCCATCGGCTCGGCGAGGGCGCTGTCCGGCGCGCTCTTCTACGCGATCACCCACATCACCGTGCAGACCTCGCTGTTCCTGGTCACCGGGCTGATCGAGCGACGCGAGGGGACCGCCGACTTCGGCCGTCTCGCCGGGCTCGCGCGGCTGGCCCCGGTGCTCGGCCTGCTGTTCTTCATCCCCGCGATGAACCTCGCCGGAATCCCGCCGCTCTCCGGCTTCCTCGCCAAGCTCGCGCTGCTCCAGGCCGCCGCCGCTGACGGTGGCGTCGGCGCGTACATCCTGCTCGCCGCGATGCTGCTGACCAGCCTGCTCACGCTCTACGCGATGACGAAGGTGTGGGCGCGGGCGTTCTGGCGGGCGCCCGGCGAAGGCCTCGGCAAGTCGCGAGAGCGGCAGATCGTGCTCCCCGGCTCCAACGCCGTGGCCGTGATCCGCAGCACCGTCGGCGACGCGCGCGGCATCGGCGGCCGACGCATCTCCACCAGCGAGAGCTACCCGGTCGGGATGCTCGGCGCGACCATCGCGCTGATCCTGCTCAGCCTCGCCTACACCGTCTGGGCCGGACCGATCGCCGAGTTCACCCAGCGCGCCGCGAACGAACTGCTGGATCCGAACTCGTACATCAACGCCGTGCACGCCGCTGCGGGAGGTGCGCATTGAAAGGACCACGCGGGCTGGGCGGACGGGCGACCAGTCCGGTAGCGCTGCCCTGGCTGCTCGGCGTCTGGCTGCTGCTGTGGGGCAGCGTCAGCCCGCTCGCCATCGTATCCGGCCTGTTCATCGCCGTCGGACTGCTCTGGGTCACGCCGCAGCCGGCCGTCGAGATCGGCCTGCGCTTTCGGCCGCTCGCCGTCGCCAGGCTGGTTTTCTTCGTCACGATCGACCTGTTCATCTCCAGCTGCCGCGTCACCTGGCACGTCGTCACGCCGCGTCTTCCGGAATCAGCGATCTACGACGTGCCGGTACGCGTGCGCGGCGGCCTGATGATCACACTGGTGGCGATCGCGGTCACGGCCGTCCCCGGCAGCACGGTGATCGACGCGCACCCGGAAGAAGGCGTCCTCGAGATCCATGTCTTCGACGCCTCCTCACCCGACGCCGAGGAGAACATCCGGCGCGACGTGCGCCTGCTCGAGCGGCGGATCACCGCGGCCTTCGGGTCCCGAGCCGAGCGGGAGCGGGCAACATGACGATGGACGAATTCTGCCTCTACGGCGCCGCCGGGATCCTCGTCGTGTCCGCGGCGCTCGTGCTGCTGCGCACGGTGCTCGGCCCGACCACGCTCGATCGCGCCGTCGGCCTGGACACGCTCTCCGCGATCTGCCTCGCCGCGATCGCCGTGGACGCGGCGGACTACCACAACGGCGAGTACCTGCCGATTCTCCTGCTCCTCGCACTCGTCGGATTCACCGGCTCCGTCTGCATCGCGCGCTTCGCCGGCGGCGAGGACGTGTCGGGCGAGGACGGCTGCACCGGACCCGACGACCTGGACCCGCTGGCCGGCACGTTGCCCGAACCGCTGCCGGAGACCGAACTGGAGAAGCGTCGCGAGGAAGGACTGTGATGGGCGTGCACGCTGCGCGGATCGCCGACGACGCGGCCGACGTGCTGATCCTCGGCGGCGCGGTCTGGTCGCTGATCGGCGGAATCGGACTGCTGCGGCTGCCGGACGTGCTCAGCCGTATGCACGCCGCGACCAAGCCGCAGGTGCTCGGGCTGCTGATGGTGCTGTTCGGCACGGCGCTGCGGCTGCGCACCGCCGACGACGTCACGACCCTGATCCTCGTCGGGCTCTTCCAGACCTGGACCGTCCCGGTCGCCGCCCAGATGATCGCGCGGGCGGCCCGGCGCGGCGGACCGGGATAGGAGCGGCCGAGGAGCGGGGGCCGGATCAGGGAGCGGGCCGAGGGCCGAGTCCGGCGCCGACGGCGCCGCCGCAGGACTGGCGCACCATCAGGCGCGTCGGCGCCAGGATCGGCCCGCCCCGCCGCCCCTCGACGCTCTCGTTGTTCACGAAGCCCAGCAGCGCGTTCACGGCCGCGGACCCGAGCGCGAGCGAGTCCTGCGCGACGGTCGTCAGCGCGGGCCGGACCAGCGCGGCCGCCTCGATGTCGTCGAAGCCGACCACCGCGATGTCGCCGGGGACGTCGAGCCCGGCGTCGGCGAAGGCGTGCATCGCCCCCAGCGCCATCTCGTCTCCTGCTACGAATACGGCGGTCGGGCGACGGCTCTTCGGCAGCTTCGCCAGTCTGCTGCCGCACGCGTAGCCGGTGTCCATGAAGAAGTCACCCGTTTGCACGTACTGCTTCGGCAGGTCGAGGCCCAGTTCGCTGACCGCCTCCTCGAAGCCCTGGATCCGGTAGGCGGCGGGCATCATGTCCAGCGGTCCGGTGATCGTCGCGATATTGCGATGGCCGAGGCCGTGCAGGTGCCGGACCGCCGTCATCGCGCCGGCGCGGTTGTCCGAGGTGACGCAGCCCGCGCGCGGCCCGGTGATGTCGGTGTCGATCGCGACGCAGGGCAGCCCGGACTCGAGCAGTTCGAGCAGCGCGGGACGCTGCCCGTCCACGCCCATCACGATCACGCCGTCGAGCTGGAACTGCCGGGCGGTCTCGAGGTACGCGCGCCGGTCCTGGTGGTCCGCGTCCACGTTCAGCAGGATCAGATGGCGGCCGGTGTCGCTCAGCGCCTGCTTGATCCCGACGAGCAGCGAGAGCAGGAACGGATGCCTGCGGCCCGCCGTCTCGTAGCTGCTGTCCCAGAGCAGGCCCACCGCGTCGGAACGGCCCCGGACCAGCGCGCGGGCCGACTGGCTCGGCCGGTAGCCGAGGCGCTCGGCCGCCTGCTGGATCTGCCGGCGCGTCTCGACGCTCACCTCCGGGTGCCCGTTGAGCGCGCGGGAGACGGTCGCCACCGACACCCCGCACTCCCGGGCCAGCTCCCTGATCCCGGCCATCGATGATCGCCCCCGTCCTGTTCTCGGCACCAGCGTGGAAAAGACGTGTCCGGTAAACGCGGCACAGCTATTGACGCATGATGGCCTGTTTCCGATACTCCAGTCCAGTACGACCGGAAACGTTTACGGCAGCTTATCGTCCCGCGGCCGGTGCCCGCACCGGCGCGCAAGGCACCCGCGCCTGCCGTTTCACGACCCACCTGAGCAGTTCGGAGCAAAGACGCGACCGCCTGCACGATACTCACCACCGCCACACCCCGGTGCGCCCCGCCCCGGCCGGACAGTACCGGCGAACATATCCGAGGCCACCGGCACCCATAACGTGTGCCTCGTATTCGACTCGGCGGCGAGCGGCGATCCGCCCTACGCCAGCCTGCACTACTGCGATTTCCCGGTCAGCTGACGCGGGATCGGACCCGGCCGGTTCGCCGCGGCGGCCACCGCGGCGAGCAGGCCGGGGAAGCGCGAATCGAGGTCTTCCCGGCGCAGCGACAGGAACCTGTGCGTGCCCTCGATCCGGGTGAACGTCACGCCCGCCTCGCGCAGGATCTTGAGATGGTGCGACAGGCTGGACTTGTGGATCGGGATGGCCAGGCCGCCGGTGGCCGCCTCGCCGCCGTCCAGCAGGTCGGTCACGATGCTGAGGCGCACCGGGTCGCTCAGCGCGTGGAAGACCGCCGTCAGCTCGATGTCCTTGCGCGCGGGATGCGCCAGCATGCGCATGCTGATCCCCACCTCTCGCCCCTGGGGACACCCACCGCCCCGGAGTTCTGTACGAATGTTCGCCAGCATCCTCACCGTAACAGGATCGCGGGCCTACGTCCCGTGATCATCCGAAGACTGCGCGATCGGCTGCCTGCTCTGTCGGTGCGGGCCGCTACGGTATCCCGCGTGACTACCGAAGAACTGACGTCGCCGACCGATCTGCGCCTGCCGCCGCTGCCCGCCTCCTGGCAGCCCGTCCTCGGCGCGGAGATCGCGAAGCCCTACTACGCGAAGCTGGACGGGTTCGTCGCGGCCGAGCGTGCCGAGCACCAGGTCTTCCCGCCGCAGGAGGACATCTTCGCGGCCCTGCAGGCCACCGCCTATCCGGACGTGCGCGTGCTGCTGCTGGGTCAGGACCCTTACCACGACGACGGCCAGGCGCACGGGCTGTGCTTCTCGGTGCGTCCCGGGGTGCGGGTGCCGCCGTCGCTGCGCAACATGTACAAGGAGCTCAACGCCGACCTCGGCCTGCCGATCCCGAAGGACGGGGACCTGCGGCCGTGGACCAAGCAGGGCGTGCTGCTGCTCAACACGGTCCTGACGGTGCGGGCCCACGAGGCCAACTCGCACAAGAAGAAGGGCTGGGAGACTTTCACCGACGCCGTCATCAGAGCCGTGAGCGACCGCGAGCAGCCCGCCGTGTTCGTGCTCTGGGGCAGCCCGGCGAAGGCCAAGAAGGCGCTGATCGACACCGAGCGGCACGTCGTGATCGAGGGCGTGCACCCCTCGCCGCTCTCGGCGAGCAAGGGCTTCCACGGCTCCCGTCCGTACTCGGCGGTCAACGAGTCGCTGGTCGGGCTCGGCTACCCGGCCATCGACTGGTCGCTCTGATCTGAATCCAGCCCCGGCGCCGCTGCTCCGGACGGGGGGACGCACCCGGCCGCGCGGCGTGGCGCCGGGAGCGCCGGCCTACCGCGCTGCTTTGATGCTGTCCTGATCACCCCGTTGTCGGATCACAGGTCCACGCGGGGAGCGGCCGTCGATCCGGACGGCTCGGGGAAGGGAGCGGTGGCGATGCGAGCTGGGTCCTGCGGTCCCCGGCAGCCCGTCGCCACCGCGACCCCGTTCGGCCAGTCCTCGCGGCACGCCCCGCTCGGCTCCGCACCCGGAGCCGGCGCGGCGACGATCTCGGTCGCGGGCCACGGCGTCACCCGCCGTGCCCCCGACCTGATGCGTGTCGTGCTCGCGGTCGAGGCGGTGCGGGAGCGGGCCGCGGCGGCGATGGCCGCGGCCGGTGCGATCGCCGACCACCTCTTCGCCGTCGCGCGGTCCGCCGGAATCGCCGCCGAGGACATCCGGACCAGCGACATCGCCCTCACCCCCGAGCGTGCCGAGGGCCCGTACGGCGCGCGGGTGACCGGATACCGGGCAGGCGAGGCCTTCCAGCTGACGATCCGTCGGCTCTACCACGCCGGGCCGACGCTGGAAATGGTGGCGGACGCGTGCCCGAGCCAAGTGCGCATCGAGACCGTCGCGTTCGGCGTCACCGACCAGGAAGAGCTGCGCTGCTGCGCACGTCAGGCCGCGTACGCCGACGCGCTCTCCCGCGCCGACCACTACGCGCGGCTCGCCGGACGCGGCCTCGGGCCGCTGCAGATCCTGAACGAGCAGACCGGCTCGCCCGGCGCCTCGCGGCTGGCCGCCTTCCCGATCGGCCAGGCCGGAGGCGTCGGCCATATCGGGCCGACGCTCGCGGCCGCTTCGGCGGAGCTGCCGAGCGTGCAGGAGCAGGTCACGGTGCAGGCCGTCTTCGCCATTCATTGATATTGATCGAATTCTCACCTCTCCGCCTCAACCGATCACGGAGAACCTGCGTCTCGGTCGGTGGAGGTAAGTAATGACCAAGGGACAGTTCGCTATGCTCACGGCCGCCCTCGGCCTGGCCACGATGGGCGGGGCGGGCTACATCGCGTACGCGAGCACCTCGCCGGGCCACGCGACGACGAACAGCGGCTCGTCGGTGAACGTGCAGAGCGGCGTCACCGGCGCGGCCAGCCCGAGCCTGCCGGCGGACGGGTCGAGCGCGCAGGCCACGGGCAGCGACGCGAACGGGGTCGCGGCGTGTGTCAACGGCGAGGTCCAGGTCACCGAGCAGTCCGGCCAAGGCGCGGCCGGACACATCTCGCTGCTGCTGATCTTCCAGAACACCGGCAGCACCGCCTGCTCCCTGTACGGCTACCCCGGCGCCTCGCTCGTCGGGCCTGGCGGAGCGGACCTGCTGGACGCCAAGCGCAACCGCGCCGGTCTTGGCACCATGCCCACCGTCGTGCTGGCGGCGGGCGCCGAGGCCTCGGCGGTGCTCGAGTGGAGCGACGTGCCGAACAGCTCCGCGTCCGGCGGCTGCGACGTGCAGAACGCGGCCAGCCTTGTCGTCACCCCGCCCAACTTCACCCAGAGCAGCACGCTCACGTTCGGCGCGGGGACCCCGGTCTGCTCGGCCTTCGAGATCCACCCGGTGCTCAAGAGCGTCGGCTGACGCTCCGCGGTTTAACCGACGCTCTGGCCGATGAGATTGCCGATCAGGAAGGTCGCGCCTGCGGCGACGGCGGCCAGCAGCAGCTGCCGCAGGGCGCTGCGCCACACCGGCCGCGCGGTGAGCCTGCCGACCGCGCCGCCGCCGAGCACCGCGGCGATCGCGGACAGGGCGAGGGCCAGCCAGAGCGCGTGCGCGCCGAACAGGTAGGGCGCCAGCGGGATGATCGCGCCGAGGGTGAACGCGCCGAACGAGGCGCCCGCCGCCGTCCACGGCGAGGGCAGGTCGTGCGGGTCCACGCCGAGCTCCGCCCGCACGTGCAGGCTCAGGCCCTGGTCCGGCCGCGCCGAGACCTGCGCGGCCACCCGCCGGGCCAGCTCCTCGTCCACGCCCTGGCTGACGAACGCGGCGGCGAGCTCCGCCTGCTCGCCGATCGGGTTGCGCCGCAGTTCGTGCCGCTCCTTGGCGACCTCGGACTGGACCAGCTCGTTCTGCGAGGAGACCGAGACGTATTCGCCGGTGGCCATGGAAAAGGCTCCGGCGACCAGGCCCGCGATCCCGGTCAGCGCCACCGTGTGCGCGGACGCCCCGCCCGCGCCGACGCCGCTGATCAGCGAGACGTTCGTGACCAGGCCGTCCATCGCGCCGAAGACGGCGGGCCGCAGCCAGCCGCCGTTGACGTCCCGGTGGTGGTGCGCGGGCGGCGGGCCCGGCGTACGCACGGTCCCATGCGGCTTGTCGGTCGTGGCGGCGCTCATGGCGGTCCCCCTGCGGGTCGGATAGGGGCGGGTCGGCGGATGGCTTTCAGGATATCGTCAGGGCGTCGCAATTCCAAAAGAGGGAATTCGCTTAGGAAAGGCTAACCTGCTGAGGAAAGGCTAACCTGAGCCATTCTTGTGGGAATTCTCGGAATAAAAGCAACCGAACCCGCCGGGCACGGCGTCCTGATCGACATCGGTCCACTCGGGGTTCCACGGAGGGATGTCATGAAGGTCCTCATCACCGGCGGTGCGGGTTTCATCGGCGGCACGATCGCCTCGGCGGTCCTCGACCACGGCGGCGTGCCGGTCATCCTGGACAGCCTCGTCACCGGCCGCGAATCGTTCACCGAGGGACGGATCTTCTACCGCGGCGATATCGCGGACGGCGCGCTGATCGATCGGATCTTCGCCGAGCACCCGGATATCGAGTCCGTCGTGCACTGCGCGGCGCTCATCGTCGTCCCCGAGTCGGTGAGTCGGCCTCTGCACTACTACCGGGAGAACGTCGGCAAGACCGTCGACCTGCTCGGGCACCTCGACCGCAACGACTGCCACCGGGTGCTATTCAGTTCGTCGGCCTCGATGTACAAGGAGGGCCCGGACTTCACGGTCGACGAGGACTCCGAAGTCGCCCCCGGCAGCCCGTACGCCGCGACGAAGATGATGGTCGACCGGATCCTCGCCGACGCGGCGGGCAGCGGCGAGAGCGGCCTGCGCGCCGTCTCGCTGCGCTACTTCAACCCGATCGGCGCCGACCCGAAGATGCGCACCGGGCTGCAGTTGCTCAACCCCTCGCACGCCCTCGGCAAGATGGTCGAGGCCTGGGAGAAGGGCGAGGTCTTCCGGATCACCGGCACCGACTGGCCGACCAGCGACGGCACCGGCATCCGCGACTACATCCACGTCTGGGA
>Ga0073928_10002715_pt1 | contig 29645 bp, 29 predicted proteins | sample PaiPotPPA55metaG_FD_76969 | JGI IMG/M metagenome (GOLD analysis project Ga0073928, IMG submission 76969) | Iron sulfur acid spring bacterial and archeal communities from Banff, Canada, to study Microbial Dark Matter (Phase II) - Paint Pots PPA... ...
CGGCGAACCGGCGGCCATGCCGGCCGCGCCAATGGGGACCTCGCCGCGCGGATGCCGGATGTACTTACTTGTATCACTGCGACGCCGCGAGGCGGCGCGTCCCGCAAGCGCCGGGAAGACCGTTCCGCTCAGTTCTTGGCTTTATCCACCAGGCGGTTCTGGGCGATCCACGGCATCATCGCCCGCAGCTTCTCGCCGACCTTCTCGATGTCGTGCTCGGCCGAGCGGCGGCGCATCGCCTTGAAGCTTGCCTGGCCGGCGGCGTTCTCGAGCACCCAGTCGCGGGCGAATCGGCCGGATTGGATGTCGTCGAGCACGCGCTTCATCTCCGCCTTGACCGCGGCGTTGATGATGCGGGGCCCGCGCGTGTAGTCGCCATACTCGGCGGTGTTGGAGATCGAGTAGCGCATGTTGGCGAGGCCGCCCTCGTAGATGAGGTCGACGATCAGCTTGACCTCGTGCAGGCACTCGAAATAGGCCATCTCCGGCGCATAGCCGGCCTCGACCAGGGTCTCGTAGCCGGACATGATGAGCTGGGTGAGGCCGCCGCAGAGCACCGCCTGCTCGCCGAAGAGGTCGGTCTCGCACTCCTCCTTGAAGCTCGTCTCGATCACGCCGGCGCGCCCGCCGCCGATCGCCGAGGCGTAGGACAGCGCGATCTCCAGCGCGTTGCCGGAGGGGTTCTGATCGACCGCGACGAGACACGGCACGCCGCCGCCGCGCAGATATTCCGAGCGCACGGTGTGGCCGGGGCCCTTGGGGGCGATCATGAACACGTCCATGTCGGGACGCGCCTCGATCAGCTTGAAATGGATATTGAGGCCATGCGCGAAGGCGAGCGCCGTGTCGGGGCGCATGTTGGGCTTCAAATCCTCGTTGTAGAGCTTGGCCTGGAGCTCGTCGGGCGTGAGGATCATCACGACATCCGCCCATTTCGCCCCTTCGGCGGGGTTCATCACCTGGAACTTCGCGCCCTCGGCCTTCTTGGCCGAGGCCGAGCCGGGCCTGAGCGCGACGCGCACGTCCTTGACGCCGCTGTCGCGCAGGTTCATGGCATGGGCGTGGCCCTGGCTGCCGTAGCCGACGACAAGCACCTTCTTGCCCTTGATCAGGTTCACGTCGGCGTCGCGATCGTAATAGACACGCATGATGGGATCCTCCCGAAATCCGAAATCAGAACCGCGCCGGCCCGCGCGAGATCGCGACCACGCCGGTGCGCGACACGTCGACCAGCCCCAACGGCTCCATCAGATTGATGAAGGCGTTGAGCTTCTCGGTCGAGCCGGTCATCTCGAAGACGAAGCTCTCGATCGTGGAATCGATGACGCGGGCGCGAAAGATATCGGCCAGCCGCAGCGATTCGATGCGCTTCTCGCCCACACTCGTCACCTTGATGAGCGCGAGCTCGCGCCCGACATGCGGCCCCTCGTCGGTCAGGTCGCGCACGGCGTGCACGGGGACGAGGCGCGACAGCTGCGCCTTGATCTGCTCGACGATCATCCGCGTCCCCGAGGTGACCACGGTGATGCGCGACAGCCGGTTCTTGCTGTCGACCTCGGCCACCGTGAGACTCTCGATGTTGTAGCCGCGGCCGGAGAAGAGTCCGACGACGCGCGCGAGGATACCCGGCTCATTGTCCACCAGCACCGCGATAGTGTGCTTCTCGATGTCGCTCACGACGGGCTCCGTCCCGGCAGAGGTTGAGGCGGCTAGACGAGGACCATGCCCTCTTCCGATACCGGCCCGCTCGCCTTCTTGTCCGCCGGCCCGAGCAGCATCTCGTTGTGCGCCGCGCCCGATGGAATCATCGGGAAGCAATTCTCCATCTGGTCGACCACCATGTCGACGATGACGGCCTTGTCGACCGCCAGCATCTCGTTGATGACGCGGTCGACATCGTCGGGTTTGGTGGCGCGCAAGCCGACCGCGCCGAAGGCGTCGGCGAGCTTGACGAAATCCGGCAGCGACGCGGTGTAGCTCTCCGAATAGCGGCCGCCATGCAGCAGCTCCTGCCACTGCCGCACCATTCCCATGTATTGGTTGTTGATGATGAAGACCTTGATCGGCAGCCGGTACTGGCAGATCGTCGACATCTCCTGGATGTTCATGAGGATCGAGGCTTCGCCGGCGATGTCGATGACGAGCGCGTCGGGATGCGCGATCTGCACGCCCATCGCGGCCGGTAGCCCGTATCCCATGGTACCGAGGCCGCCCGAGGTCATCCAGTGCTTGGGCTCCTCGAACTTGAAGTACTGCGCCGCCCACATCTGGTGCTGGCCGACTTCGGTGGTGATGAAGACGTCCTTGCGGCTGCGCGTCAGCTGATAGAGCCGCTCGATGGCGTATTGCGGCTTGATGACCTTGCTGTCCTTGGCATAGGCGAGGCAGTCGCGCGCGCGCCAACCCTCGATCTCCTTCCACCACAGCGCCAGCGCCTCGCGGTCAGGCTTCCAGCGCCTGGCCTTGAGGCCGGCGATGATCGCCTCGAGCGTGGCGGCGGCGTCGCCGACGATCGGCACGTCGACCCGCACGTTCTTGTTGAGCGAGGAGGGATCGATATCGATATGGATCTTCTTCGAATTCGGCGAGAAGGCGTTGAGCCGTCCGGTGACACGGTCGTCGAAGCGCGAGCCGACGGCGATCATGAGATCGCAGCCATGCATGGCGAGGTTGGACTCGTAGGTGCCGTGCATGCCGACCATGCCGAGGAATTGCCGATCGGAAGCCGGCAAGGCGCCGAGTCCCATCAGGGTCAAGGTCGAGGGGAAGCCGGTTAAATGCACGAGCTCGGCGTAGAGCTGGCAGGCGCGGTCGCCCGAATTGATGATGCCGCCGCCGCCATAGAAGAGCGGCCGCTTCGCCGCGGCGATCAGCGCCACCGCCTCGTTGACGCGCGCCGGATCGGGCGCGAATTGCGGGCGGTAGCTCTTGTGCCGGATGGTCTCGGGCCCGCGATAGACGCCACTGGCGAACAGCACGTCCTTGGGCAGGTCAACCACGACCGGCCCCGGCCGTCCCGTCCGCGCGACATAGAACGCCTCATGCATAACGCGCGCCAGGTCATTGATGTCCTTGACCAGATAGTTGTGCTTGGTGCACGGGCGCGTGATGCCGGTGGTGTCGGCCTCCTGGAAGGCGTCGTTGCCGATGAGGTGGGTCGGCACTTGGCCGGTGAGACAGACCACCGGGACCGAATCCATCAGCGCGTCGGTCAACCCGGTGACCGCGTTGGTGGCGCCCGGCCCGCTCGTCACCAGCACGACGCCGACCTTGCCGGTCGAGCGGGCATAGCCTTCGGCGGCATGCACCGCGGCCTGCTCGTGCCGCACCAGGATATGGCGCAAATGGTTCTGCTTGTAGAGCGCGTCGTAGATCGGCAATACGGCGCCGCCGGGATACCCGAAAATGACATCAACGCCCTGGTCGCCCAGCGCCTTGATGACCATCTCCGCCCCGACCATCTGCTCCGCCGCCATCATACCTCTCCTCAGCCGAAAACATCGCGCCGGATTAAGGGCTTGCGCTGCGGCGGGCCGGTTTTGCCCGCCGCCCGATTGGCACCGCTCGTCCCGCGCGAGAGCCGCCACCGTAGTCAGCTAATTCTTTATGGTCAATAGCGACTGACGAATAAACGGCAAGATTCTCGCGGGTAAACTTTCCGAAAATTGCTCGGTGGCGACCAGTTTCCGCAGCGAGCCGGTTTCCGGCATCTGGTGGCGGAGCCAGGTGTATTGGCGCTTGGCGTAGCGCCGCGTCGCCTGCTGGGCGGCGGTGATCGCCGCCCGTCGCGAGGAGCGCCCGGCCAGCAGCGACGCGAGCTCCGGCACGCCGACCGCCTTCATCGCCGGAAGCGCCGGATCGAGGCCGCGGGCAAGCAAAGTCTCCACCTCGGCGAGCGCGCCCCGCTCCAGCATCGAGAGGAAGCGTGCGTCGCAGGCGGCGTAGAGCGTCGCCCGCGGCGGCAGCAGCACGACCGCCGCAGCGGGTGGGCTCGCCGCCGGTCCCTGACGACGGCGCCATTCCGCAAGCGGCCGCCCCGTCGCCGCCACCACCTCATAGGCGCGGATCAGGCGCTGCCGATCGCCGGGCGAAAGACGCTGTGCCGCCTCCGGGTCGCGCGCCGCGAGCGCCTGGCGGAAGGCCTCGCCGCCGAGCCGGGCGTGAAGCGCACGCACCTCCTCGCGCAGCGCCGCCGGCACCGGCGGCACGGGTGCCAGCCCATCAAGCAGCGCCCGCAAATAGAGTCCGGTTCCGCCGGCGAGGACCGGCACCCGCCCTGCTTCGCGCGCCACGGCGATCTCGGCCAGCGCCATGTCGCGCCAGCGCCCGGCCGAGCACGCCTCGGCCGCGTCGATCACGCCGTAGAGCCGGTGCGGCACGCGCGCCAACTCGGCTGCGCCCGGCCGCGCCGTCAGCACGGCGAGGTCGCGATAGACCTGCATGCTGTCGGCATTGATGATCGTGCCGCCGAGCGCCTCGGCAACGGCGAGCGCCAGCGCCGACTTGCCGCTGGCGGTCGGGCCGGCGACGATGACGAGTGCAGGGGCCGGGGCCGTCATCGCGGGGTTTTAGCACGGCAACGGGCCGCCGAGGCGGTCCTGGCGCTCGTCGCCGGCGGCGCTAAGATCGGGCGCAGCACCAGCCACGGCGAGGTCGCTCATGCTGCAGCGTTTCGAGGGCGGTTGCCATTGCGGCCGCGTGCGGTTCCGCGTGACGGGCGATCTCGCCCAGGCCGCCTACTGCAATTGCTCGGTCTGCACGAAGAAGGGCTTTCTCCACCTCATCGTGCCGCCGGAGCAGTTCGAGCTGCTGCGCGGTGAGGACGCGCTCACGACCTACGCGTTCAACACCAAAACGGCCAAGCATCTGTTCTGCCGGGACTGCGGCATTCATTCGTTCTATGTACCGCGCTCGGATCCGGACAAGATCGACGTCAATGTCCGCTGCCTCGACGGCGTCGACCTCGCGACGCTTCGGCCGCAATCCTTCGACGGCAAGAATTGGGAAGTCGCCATCGCGGGGACGCTGGCGTGGCGATGAGGCGGCGGTGGCTCCGCTTGCCTTTCGCCGGTTGCTCGTCGATATAGCGCGGGCATGGCCGCCAACGTCCTGACCATCATCGCCTCGCCCCTGGCTGCGGCCGCGACCGCGGCGGCAGTCGACGCGGCGATGGACGCGATGCGGCATCTCGGTGCGCTGATCGGCGGCCGCGCCTGGCTCGCGCCTGACATCGCCTGCGACATTCTCTTCGACGAGCTCGATCCCGACCAGGCCGACGCCGCGGCACGCAGCGGCATCGCCGCGGCGCTGGGCGCCGCACCCATCGATCTCGTCGCTCAGCCGGTCCTCGGTCGCCGCAAGCTGCTGCTGCTGGCGGACATGGAATCGACGATCATCGCCAACGAGATGCTGGACGAGCTCGCCGACTTGCTCGGCCTCAGGGCGAAAGTCGCGGAGATCACCCGGCGCGCCATGAACGACGAGATCGACTTCGCCGCGGCGCTGCGCGAGCGTGTCGCGCTGCTGAAGAATCTGCCGGAGAGCGCGCTGGCCGAAGCCGGGGCGCGCATCCGTGTCACCCCGGGCGCGCGCGAGCTGGTCGCGACCATGCGGGCGAACGGCGCGTTCACGGCGCTCGTGTCGGGGGGATTCCGCGTCTATACCGCGCGCATCCGTGACGAGCTCGGCTTCGATCTCGATGTCGCCAACGATCTCATCGTCGCGGACGGGCGGGTCGCGGGCACGGTGGGCGAGCCGATCTTCGGCCGCGACGCCAAGCTCGCGACCCTGAAGCGCCTCGCCGCCGATCGCACCTTGCCGCTGGCCGCGACCCTCGCCGTCGGCGACGGCGCCAACGACATCGCCATGATCGAGGCGGCCGGGCTCGGCATCGCCTACCACGCCCGGCCGGCGGTGGCCGCGCGCGCGCGCCGCCGCATCGAGCACAACGACCTCACCGCGCTGCTCTATGCGCAGGGCTACAGCGCCGAGCAGATCGTCGGCCGGTGAGGCCGCAGGACAAGGACACCCACATGCGCATGCCCTCGATCGCCGTGCTGATTCCTCTGCTCGCCGCGGCGCTGCTGTCCGCGTGCGGCGACCAGGCGACACTGCCGGTCTCCGCCGGGACCGGTCCCCACCCCGAGCTGCCGCCACCGCCCCAGAGGGTGATAACGCTGTTCTTCACCGTCAACATCGCGCCGGCCAAGGGCTGGCCCGAAGGCGCCGCGCCGACCGCCGCGCCGGGACTCGCCGTCGCCGCCTTCGCCGACGCGCTCGACCATCCGCGCTGGCTGCTCGTGCTGCCTAATGGCGACGTGCTGGTCGCCGAGACCAACGCGCCGGAGCGACCCGGGGATTCCACTGGCATCACGGGCTGGGTCGCGAAGCTGGTGATGGGGCGCGCCGGCGCGGGCGTGCCCAGCGCCAACCGCATCACCTTGCTGCGCGATGCCGATGGCGACAGCGTGGCCGAGACCCGCTCGGTGTTCCTCGAGGGCCTCACCTCGCCGTTCGGCATGGCGCTCGTCGGCAACGACCTCTACGTCGCCGACACCGATGCGCTGCTGCGCTTTCCCTATCGCGACGGCGACACCAGGATCACCGCGCCCGGTGTGAAGGTGACCGATCTGCCCGGCGGGCCGATCAATCATCACTGGACCAAGAACGTCGTCGCCGCGCCGGACGGCCGCCACCTCTACGTCTCCGTCGGCTCCAACAGCAATGCCGCCGAGAACGGCATCGCGGCGGAGGACGGCCGCGCCGCGATCTGGGAGATCGACCGCGAGACCGGCCAGCATCGCGTCCTCGCCTCCGGCCTGCGCAATCCCCGTCGGCATGGCGATCGAGCCGGTGAGCCATGCGTTGTGGACGTCGGTCAACGAGCGCGACGAGCTCGGCAGCGACCTCGTTCCCGACTACATGACTGCGGTCAAGGATGGCGGCTTCTATGGCTGGCCCTACAGTTATTACGGCGCACATGTCGACGAGCGGGTGAAGCCGCAGCGGCCCGATCTCGTCGCGCAGGCGATCCTGCCCGACTACGCGCTGGGGCCGCACACCGCCTCGCTCGGCCTCGCCTTCGCGCGGTCCGGCAACCTCCCGTCGCGCTTCGCCAGCGGCGCCTTCATCGGCCAGCACGGCTCGTGGAACCGCAAGCCGCACAGCGGCTACAAGGTCGTCTTCGTCCCGTTCGCCGCCGGGAAACCGACCGGCGAGCCGATTGACGTGCTCACCGGGTTTCTTGACGAAGACGGCAACGCGCGCGGCCGTCCCGTTGGCGTCGCCCTCGACAAGAAAGGCGCGCTCCTCGTCGCCGACGACGTCGGCAACCGCATCTGGCGGGTGACCGCGGCCAAGCCGTCGCAACGCTGAGCGTGCCCCCACCCTCCCGCTGCGCGGGGTCCCTCCCTCGCCCGCAAGCGGGGCAGGGTCAGGGTGGGGCGACTGCGCGCTAGTCTAGCTCTGGTCGACCTTGAGGGCGACGAAGCGCAGATCGCCCTGACGGTCGACGAGCATCAGCACCGATTTGCGGCCGGACTTCTTCGCCTCGTCGATCTTGGCGGTGATCTGCCCGGCGTTCTTCACTTCCTCCTGCGCCACCTCGACGATGACGTCGCCGGCGCGCATGCCCTTCTCCGAGGCTGGGCTGTCGGTCGCGACGTCCGTCACGACCACACCGGCGGTATCCTCCGAGAGCGAGAAGCGCTCGCGCAGCTCGGGCGTCAGATTGGCCAGCGACAGCCCGAGCGCCTTGACCGCGCCCGCAACCGGCGCCGGCGGTTGCTGCTTCGGCGAGGCCGCCGCCTGCTGGTCGTCCTCGTTGAGCTCGCCGACCTTGACGTCGAGCACGTGCTCCTTGCGCTTGCGCCACACCTTGACCTTGACGGTGCGGTCGATCGGCGTCTCCGCGACGATGCGCGGCAGGTGGCGCATGTCCGTCACGTCCTTGCCGTCGAAGGAGAGGACGACATCACCCGCCTGGATGCCGGCGACCTGCGCCGGGCCGCCGTCGCGCACGCTGGCGATGAGCGCGCCCTTGGGCTTGTCGAGGCCCAGGCTCTCGGCGATCTCGTCGGTGACGCTCTGGATGTTGACGCCGAGCCAGCCGCGCCGGGCATGGCCGAAATCCTTGAGCTGCTCGACCACCGGCCGCGCCAAATTGGCGGGGATGGCGAAGCCGATGCCGATCGAGCCGCCGGAGGGCGAGTAGATCGCCGTGTTGATGCCGATCACCTCGCCGGCCATGTTGAACATCGGCCCGCCGGAATTGCCGCGGTTGATCGAGGCGTCGGTCTGCAGGAAATCGTCATAAGGGCCGGCGTTGATCTCGCGGGCGCGCGCCGAGAGGATGCCCGCCGTCACCGTGCCGCCCAGGCCGAACGGATTGCCGATCGCCAGCACCCAGTCGCCGACGCGGGTGCCGTCGCTATCGCCGAACTTCACGGCGATCAAGGGCTTAGTCGGCTTGACGCGCAGCAGCGCGATATCGACCTTGGTGTCGCGGCCAACCACCTCGGCCTTGAAATTGGTGTCGTCCTGGAGCGTGACGGTGATCTCGTCGGCGTCGGCGATGACGTGATTGTTGGTGACCACCAGCCCCGAGGGGTCGACGACGAAGCCCGAGCCCAACGAGGTCGCCCGCCGCGGCAGCGCCTGCTGATTGCCGTGCGGCTGGTTGCGGTCGAAGAAATCCTTGAAGAACTCCTCGAAAGGCGAGCCCGGCGGGAATTGCGGAATGTCCGGCCCCGGCCGGCTGCCCGGCTTGTCGCCCTTGATGGTCTGGGTCGTCGAGATGTTCACGACCGCCGGCAGGAGCTTGGCGGCCAGATCGGCGAAGCCGTCCGGAGCGGGCTTGGCGAGCGCGGTGCCCGCCGGCAGCAGCAGTGCCGCGAGCAGAGCCAGGCAGTGCAGCCCGCGCGCGGCCTGCGCCGCGAGAGGAGGAGCGTGCCGGCGATCGGTCCGACTGACGATGGCTAGACTCACGAACTTCACTCCTAGGACCGGGATGCAGCGGGAGCGCGATTTTACGGGAGATCGCGGTCGTAAACCAGCCGCTTCCCGCCGGCGGCCAAGGACCGACCGGCCGACCGACGTTAATGTCCCTGCGAATGCGGTCAAACTAAGGCGGCGTTACCACATGAACCCATGACGTATAAACCATACCGCGCCGACGCCAAGCCCGGCGGCGGCAAGACCGGTGACGCGCAGCGCCGAGGCCGGCAGCACCATGACCTGTGCCACCAACCGCTTCATCCCGTCGGGAAAGAGCGAATAGAGCACCCCCTCGATGACGAAGACCAGCGCCAGCGCCGTGGTAAAGTCCTTTATCCCTCCCCCTCACCGCTGCGCCGGCGCCGCGTGCGGCGCCGATCCGAAATAGCGGAAGAACTCGCTGTCGGGCGACAGCACGAACGTGGTGTCCTGGCCGGACAGCGCCTCGCGATAGGCCTGGAGCGAGCGGTAGAACGCGAAGAAGTCCTTGTCCTTGCCGAAGGCGTCGGCTGAGATGCGGATGCTGTCGGAATCGCCCTGGCCGCGCAGGATCTGCGCCTGCTTCTGCGCCTCGGCGAGGATTTCGATGCGCTGGCGGTCGGCATTGGCGCGGATCTCCTGTGCCTGCTGGGCGCCCTGGGCGCGGAACTGCTTCGCCTCGCGCTGCCGTTCCGATTTCATCCGATCATAAATCGCCTGGCTGTTCCCCTCGGGCAGATCGGCACGTCGGATACGCACATCGATGACGTCGATGCCCAGGTCTTTCGCCTGTGCGTTCACCTCGTCGCGAATCTGGCGCATGATGTCGGCTCGCTTGTCGGACACGACGGCGGCGAGATCGACGTTGCCGATCACGCGCCGCAAGCTGCCGCTGATCATGGCGGCAAGCTGCGCCCGCGCGGTGCCCTCAGTCCTCACCCTCTTAAAGAACTGCAGTGCATTGTCAATGCGAAAGCGGGCATAAGCGTCCACCACCAATCGCTTCGTGTCGGCCGCGATGACTTCCTCCTGCGGCGGATCGAAATCGAGAACCCGTCGATCAAACTCGACCACGTCGTCGACGAACGGCATCTTGACGCGCAAGCCGGGCTCGTCGATCACGCGAATCGGGTTGCCGAGCCGCAACACGATGGCCTGAGCAGTCTGATCGACGGTGAAGAACGTGCTGTAGGCGACGATGATCAGCACGACGGCAACACCGCCGAGCGCGAGGAGTCGCGTCATTGCTGGCTCCTCCCTGCCGGAGATGGTTGCGCGCCGTTCGGCGCCGGCGCGCCCGGCGCCGCCTGCGGATTCTGGTGCAAACCGGGCAGGGGCAGATAGGGGACGACACCCGTCGTCGCCGCCGCCTTGTCGAGGATGATCTTATTGGCGCTTTTCAAGACGTTTTCCATCGTCTCGATATAGAGGCGGCGCGCGGTGACGTCTTCGGCGGCCTTGTAAGACTGGTAGACGGACAGGAAGCGGGCCGCATCGCCTTGCGCCTGAAGCAACACCTGCTGGCGGTACGCCTCCGCCTCCTGGACCAGGCGGGCGGCGTCGCCGCGCGCCCTGGGCAACACGTCGTTGGTATAGGCCTGCGCGTTGTTCACTAGCGTGTTGAGATCGATCTTGGCGCTCTGCACGTCACGGAAGGCGTCGAGGACCGGCGCCGGCGGATCCACCTTCTGGAGCTGCACCTGCGTTATCTCGATGCCGCTCTCGTAGCTGTCGAGGATATGCTGCAGCAGGCGCTGGGTGTCGGTCTCGATCTGGCCGCGTCCTTCGGCGAAGGCGCGGGCGATCGCGATGCTGCCGATCACTTCGCGCATCGCGCTCTCCGCCGCCGCTTTCACCGTGAGCTCGGGATTGCGGATCTTGAAGAGATAATACTGGGCGTTGTTGATCCGCCAGAACACGGTGAAGTTGATGTCGACGATGTTTTCGTCGCCGGTCAGCATCAGCGATTCTTCCGGCACTTCGTTGGCGCCCTGCGCCCGGCCGCGCACATTCGTGGCATTGGGATTGGGGCGGAACCCGATGTCGATGACGTTGATGTCCGTCACTCTCGGTAGCAACACGGTTTCGATCGGCGACGGGAGATGATAGTTGAGGCCCGGCGTGGTCACGCGATTAAAGGCGCCAAAGCGCAGCACCACCCCTTCTTCATTCGGTTCCACGCGGTAAAAGCCGCTGATGCCCCAGATGAGGATGACGGCGATGAGCACCAAGACGACGCCGCGGCCGCTGCCCCAACCGCCCGGAAGCAGCCGCCGGACGCGGTCCTGGGTGCGCCGGAAGATCTCCTCGAGATTGGGTGGCTGCGGGCCGCGGCCGCTGCCGCCGCCCCACGGGCTCTTGCCGCCACCCCACGGACCGCCGCCGCTGCCGCCGCCTCCGCCGCCTTGGTTCCACGTCATTGCCTGTGCCCTCCTGCGCGGCGAGCACTGTCTTTGCAAGCCGCCGGCCTTTTTCCTATATGACAGCGATCCCACGACGCGAGGTGGGCGCGGAACGCCCCCGATAGGGGTACGCGCCCGGGATGTCAACAACGAGAGGAAGTTCTGCATGAGCGGATTGACCGAGCAGCAGGTGCTCGCCGCGCTGCGTCACGTGGTCGATCCCGACCGCGGCAAGGATATCGTCAGCCTCGGCATGGTATCGGGCGTGCAGCTGCGCGAGGGCCATGTCGGCTTCGCCATCGAGGTCGAGCCGCAGCGCGGGCCGAAGCTCGAGCCGCTGCGCCGCGCCGCCGAGAAGGCGGTCGAGTCGCTCGCCGGCGTGCTCTCGGTGACGGCCGTCCTCACCGCGCAGAAGGCGCCGGGCGCCGCGGCGGCGCAGCCCGGACCGGCGCCCGCGCATGGACACGCACACGGGCACAAGCACGGCGCGCCTGCGGGCGCCGCGGCCAAGCCGCTGGTGCCGGGCGTGCGCGCGATCATCGCCGTCGCCTCGGGCAAGGGCGGCGTCGGCAAGTCGACGGTCGCCGTCAACCTGGCGCTCGGCCTCGCCGCCCTCGGGCTCAAGATCGGGCTGCTCGACGCGGACATCTACGGCCCGTCCATGCCGCGCATGCTCGGCATCTCCGGCCGCCCCAGCTCGCGCGACGGCAAGGCGCTCGAGCCGATGACGAATTACGGCCTCAAATGCATGTCGATGGGTTTCCTCGTGGCCGAGGACACGCCGATGATCTGGCGCGGGCCGATGGTGATGAGCGCGCTGCAGCAGATGCTGCGCGACGTCGAATGGGGCGAGCTCGACATCATGGTGGTGGACATGCCGCCCGGCACCGGCGACGCGCAGCTCACCATGGCGCAGCAGGTGCCGCTGTCGGGCGCGGTCATCGTCTCGACGCCGCAGGACATCGCCCTCCTCGACGCGAGGAAGGGCCTCAACATGTTCCGCAAAGTCGACGTGCCCGTGCTCGGCATCGTCGAGAACATGAGCTATTTCCTGTGCCCGCATTGCGGCGAGCGCAGCGAGATCTTCAGCCATGGCGGCGCCCGGCGCGAGGCGGAGAAGCTCGGCGCCGAGTTCCTCGGCGAAGTGCCGCTCCACATCCTCATCCGCGAGACCTCCGACGAGGGCCGCCCGATCGTCGTGTCGCATCCCGAGAGCGCGCACGCGCAAATCTTCCGCCGCATGGCCAGCCGCATCGCCGAGAAGCTCGGCAGTGCAAGGCGGCAAGCGCCGAGGATCGTGGTGGAGTAGCGTCCAATCAAGCGTCGACTTGAGCAGAGGAGCATTTTATGGAGGAGGCCCTGGTCGCTACTGCCTGGAATAACGGCAGTTATTACACGTCGGGCGCTGGCTATGGCCTGAAAGTTTCGGTACTCGACCGGGACAAGCACTTTAAGAGGGAATGGGGTTCGGTCGAACTGCATCTTCCCGCTCGTGATCAGCCAGTCCGAGTAAACATAGAGAAAGACTCGTTCTGGGGCCCGACATGCCGTGAGCTGATCAACAGCGAGATCGGCCGCTGGCTCTTGGGGATTGGTGCTGCTCCGTGGCCTCAAGGAGCACCGCCCAGGATACTCTTGACGCCGGCGGGCACGGGGGTGTTCCAGGTGCGTTTGGCCTCGGCCCGATCCTGAACGATTCGTGTTCAGCGTCCTGTAGGCCAGTTATTTCGCTCTCTTAAGAGAGGCCTCGACTGTCTCGTTGACGCATGCCAATTCGGCAATCAGCGCGTCGTAAATGCGGTCAAGAACCAAGCCGAAACCCCCAGCGGTCTCGGTCGTCGCGATCCCGAATCGCCCCAGGCAACTAGCGAGCTTCGTCTGATCCTCCGATCTGTGTGCCTTTAGGATTCTCATATCGTAAAGAGCGAACAAGTGGGCGATAGGCTGCGGAGGATTTGTGCCTTCTTTCGATAGGCGCCGCCAAATTTCTGCTCCAGATGACGCTAGCCTCAGCCCCGAGGCGTTGGCCAGCTGGCACATGCGTACAATGCAATCCAGAAGCTTCAGAGTCCCCAGCTTTTCGTTCGGAGGAACGCCGAGCGCGTGTAGCATTGCTCTTAACGAGCGCTCGACCAAACCCTCGACTGCAAGCTTGTTGATGCTCAGGCACCTGTCCAAGAACGCGTCCAGCGGCATGTCCAGTGGCACGTGCCTTCCGATCGCCTCGGCATCAGGAAAGCTCCACCAACCTTTATAATCGAGATCGCTCCTGCGGAGGCTAACGAACCCCTCTGATAGGCCGACCGCTTGCGCAAGATTCGCGAGGTTTTCGCCTAGTAGAACCACGGCATAGGTGAGCGATTTCGCGCGCTTGGCGATATTGGGGTGCTCAGAGGCGTCGGGATACGCATCGGGCGGAAGCGGTTCCACCGCGAATTTGTGCCAGTTGCGCGTGACGGCAGGTGGAACGCCCTCATAGAGCTTCTTTAGCTCAAGCCGGATTAAGTTGCGGCAGACCCTGTCGCAATAGCTCACAGCCCATTGCGTGCCAAAGGACACCGCGCCGCCCTCCGGGAACACTCTGAACTCTCGCCGCCCTTCGTAGTCGCCTAGCACGCGATCATCCACATAAACGACGTCAAGGGTGTTCATGCGCATGGCCCGTGCGTGCGTCACATCCCCCTTGAAACCTGGCCAGCTAAGGCCATCTTCCTCCAGTGAATCATTGGAGACCGGGAGTGGTCCTGGGAGAGCGACTACGCGAGCACTGGAAGCCTCAGTAAGGATGATCCGTTCGCGGCCATCTAACCTAAACAATCTAAGCCGTCGGCTCGAACTGTCGAGGTCGATGCATCGCTCACTTCCGAGCCGTGTCTCGAGCTCGCGGTCCGTTTCAGAGAACCTCTGCTCCCAGAACGACTGGACGAGGGCCACTTTGCGAAGGGTGAGATAGTCCTGCAGGTACTTCCTCGAAATCGAGACCGATGCGGGCGTCCCGTTAGGAAACGAGTACACCGACGGTGCCGTGACCTTCACGATATCGCGGACCGGTCCCGCGAGATCGTCCCAATGCACGGAACCATTCGCCATGGGTCGCGGCGCTAGGCCATAAGTCATAAGGAAGCCAGGCTCGGGAACGAACACGGTCTGGTCATGCGAACGCCACGACAGAACGAGCGGCTCGTACCTTCCGCCAGGTACCCCGTATGCTTCGACCCAAAACCGCGGATCGTAAGCCTTATCGTCTGATGAGAAAGGTCGCGGTCCGCTCGTCCTGACCTCGAAGTCGAGAGCCGCCAGATTTCCACGCACCGCGTTCAGATCTGAGAGCGGCACCAGAGCAGATATAGTGATGCGCTGCCCCACACGTGGTCCGTTGTCGAAGAACTTGATCTCGGCGACGGTCACATGGTCATGCCTCCACGCATCCTCCTTGGGAATGTGCGCCAGGGGAGCGGGCCACCAATCAGTCGTCACGGACAATTTGCCTCCTAATGCAAGACGTAATCGGATGTCGCAGACATCAACGCCATGATCGGATCATGCCGACCCTGACGAGCAGATCGCGTAGTCTCTGCTCAGCCCGTACGGCCCAGCGTCTCCATCAGCTCCGTCCATTCGCGCTTGCTCATGCCGCTTTCTTCCTGCGTCACGTGCTCGCCGGCGATGAGCCGCTTCACCACGGCGAGGCCGCGCTCGGAGAGATGCGCGCCGCCGAGACGGTATTGGCGGAAGGCTTCCGCCGTCAGCGGAACCCAGCGCTCGAGCGTGCCAATCATCGCCTCGGCATAGACGCGGATCTCATATTGCGCATGCGCGTCGCCGCGCAGGCTGAGGAAGTTGAGCAGGTTGTAGAGATCGGTCTTCCAGTACCATTGCGTATAAAAGTTGAGCGACAGGTTCATGCGCGCGAGCTCGCGCGCCAAGCCCTGGCGCTCGGGATCGATGACCGCGCCCGCCTCATCGGCGTTGAGCATCTCGGCATAGCCGCGATAGGCCTTCTCGGAATCCTCGCGCAGCAGCGCGAGGACGCGCTGCGCCTCCTTGCCCGCGAGGATTTCGCCGCGGCCCTGCCGGTTGCTCCTGGACTGCGCCGCGAGCTGCTCGGGCGCGGGGATGTAGAACTCGTTGTCGAGGATCGAGTAGCGCGCCGAATACTCGTTGACGTTGGCGGTGCGGTGGCGGATCCACTGCCGCGCCACGAAGATCGGCAGCTTCACGTGGTACTTGATCTCGCACATCTCGAACGGCGTGGTGTGGCGGTGCCGCATCAGGTACTGGATCAGGCCGCGGTCCTCGCTCACCTTCTTGGTGCCCTTGCCGTAGGAGACGCGCGCCGCCTGCACCACCGCGGCGTCGTCGCCCATGTAGTCGATGACCCGGACGAAGCCGTGGTCGAGGACCGGGATCGGGTCGTAGAGGATCTCCTCCAGCGCCGGCACGGTGGCGCGGCGCGTCGGCGCCGACTGGGCGCGCAGGCGGTCGATCTCGGCCTTCTGCTCAGGCGTCAGCGGCATGACGGCGTGGCCTCCCGGCGGCGCAAGGGCGGTCACTCTACAATCGCCCCAACCCGGCTCCAAGCGCGACTCGCCACGCCGTCCCCGCCGGGTTGCGCAGGCCGGGAAAAGCCCTATATTTGGATTGTCGGGCAACCGACTATGGCGATAAACGGTGCATGGAATAGGCGTAGCGGACCCGGGGGCAGTACCCGGCGCCTCCACCAAATCCGATACGCCGCCTGAGCAGGCGGCGGCTTTTGGGGGCGAATCAGGATCGACGCGCGTAATAAAGGTGCGAGCCGTCGCTCGGCATGGTACCGCCGATATCGGGCCAAACACCACGTGCCAACGACAACACGGCACATGAGGCACTCGCGGCCTAATCCCCTAACGGGGCTGAAAGCCTAGAGCTACTCGCGGTCCGGGGGGTACCGGGCAACAGAAACCCCCCACTTCGCTTTTCGGCCGTCCGGACCGGACGGCGCAGCCAAATGGGTGCCGGGCGAGCGTGAAGGACCTCCTGCGATACGACAAGATGGTCGAAGCGGCGCTGCGCGGCGTGGTGCGCGAGGCGCTGGCCCGCGCCGCGGCCAACGGTCTCCCCGGCGCGCATCATTTCTACATCACCTTCCGCACCCGCTTCCCGGGCCTGCGCGTGCCCGATGATCTTGCGCGGCAATACCCCGACGAGATGACCATCGTGCTCGAGCATCAGTTCTGGGAGCTCGAGGTCAGCGAGCAATGCTTCTCGGTGACGCTGAGCTTCCAGAACCGGCCGGAGCGCCTCACCATCCCCTTCGACGCGATCACCGCTTTTGCCGATCCGGCGGTCAAGTTCGGCCTGCAATTCCAGCCCGCGCCGACGGAATCGCCGACGGAGGTCGAGGGCGCCCAAGCCGGCCACGAGAAGGCCGACAAGCCCGGCGAAGTGGTGGCGCTCGACGCTTTCCGCAAGAAATAGTCGCACCGCATCGGCAGCGCATCGGCGGGTTGGCACCCGCTCAGTGCGCGTTTTCCCTTGCGGCGAAGTACTGGCACCATCCTTTCGGGTTGATCGGCCCCTGCACGATCTTGCACTTGCTGGGCGCTTCGAACTGCAGGCAGATTTCGCAGCGTTGCTGGCCCTTGGGCTGTTGTTGATACTGCGCTTCCGTCTTCTTGATCTTGTCCGCTTCCGGGACCGCTTCATCCGCCGCAGCTCGCCACGCCGGCCCGCCGGCGAAGGTGGCGCCGACGGCGACGGCCGTCCCTTCGAGCCATGCCCGCCGCGAGATCCGTTTCGCCATCTGCCCGCCTCTCGCCTTCGCGTCCTGCCGCCGCGAGAGGCCGCGGCGCAGATCGTCCCCGGCCTTCGCGCGCTCGACCTCGCCTATTTCGCCACCAGCGATTCTTGCGCCTTCGGCACATGCCACAGCACGACGTGGTAGTGCGGATCCGGCACGCCGGGATGGCCGGCGTTGTAATAGATGCTGACATGGTCGACCTTGCCCCCGGGAGCGGCGAGGTCGTCGAACTTCTTCTGCGAATCCATGTCCTTGAGCGGGATCATGTAGATCGTGCTCACCAGCGCGCCCTGGTGGTCGTAGGCGAGGAAGGGGCCCGCCGGCAGCGTCTTCGGATTGACGTAGAGCGTGCCGAGACCGGGCAGGAAATCCGGCAGCTTCACCAGCTCGCTCACTTTCTTGTAATCGCCGCCCGGCGGCGCCTTCGCGACGTTCTGGGCGGCGGCCGGAATGGCCGCGAGGGCAAGGATTGCGATGGCGGCAACAGCGCTTCGCATGCATGTCTCCCTGGTTCTGTACGAGTGATCGGCGAGGGTCAGGGTGGGCTTCGCGGCGGCGTCCGCCGATCGAAGGACGGCGCCGGAAGGTCGAGTGCGGCAGGCAGGCGGAGGCGCGCGAGGACGGCGCCGACGAGGCGGTCGCAGCGCGCCCCCAGGAACGGGAAGGCGCCGTCGAAAATCGTGCCGAACCGCGCGCTCAAGGCCTGGCGCAGCAGCTTGTTGGCGCGATGAAAGCGCGTCTTGACGGTCTCGGCAGGTATGCCGAGGCAGGTCGCGGTCTCCTCGATGCTCATCTGCTCGATGGCGCGCATGATGAAGACGGCGCGGAAGGAGGCCGGCAGATCGTCGACCGCCTTCTCGATGGCGCGGCGGATCTCCTGGCGCGCCATGTCCTGCTCCGGGCTCGGCTCGTCGCGCGAGAGGGGGCCCGGAGCGCCGGCGGCGAGCGTCGCGGCGACATCGTCGATCGCGACGGTCGGGCGGCGGCGGCGCAGCCGACCCAACGCCTCGTTGATGACGATCCGCGCAAGCCAGGTCGCGAGGGTCGATTCGCCCTTGAAGCCGTCGAGATGGGCGAAGGCGCGCAGATAGCTCTCCTGCACCGCCTCCTCCGCTTCCGCCTCGTCGCGGAGGACGCCGCGCGCGAGCCGGTAGAGCCGCTGGTTGTTGTGGCGCATGATCGCGACGAACGCCGAGGCGTGCCCCGCGCGCAGCAGCGCCACCAGTTCGGCCTCCGTTCCAGCATGCGGCGTAGCCATGGGGCCATCATCTCCGGCGAACCTCGAAGCGCCAGTCGTGCGGCTTAGATGCGGGCCATGGCCGAAAGGTTCCCGCACCGACGGCGACCCCTCACTTGACGTACCGGGCGAAAAGGTGTTTGTCCGCGCCATCCGAGACCGGTATCGGCGGAGCGAGATATGGGCGATTTCGTCTTCCACGATATGCTGCCGCTGGGCGAGGACGCCACGCCCTATCGCAAGCTCACCGGCGACTACGTCGCTGCCGCCGATTTCGCCGGCGAGCGCCTGGTCAAGGTCGAGCGCGAGGCGCTGACCTTGCTGGCCGCGACAGCGATGGTCGACTGCCAGCATCTGCTCCGCCCGGGCCATCTCGCCCAGCTGCGCCGGATCCTCGACGACCCCGAAGCTTCGGAAAACGACAGATTCGTGGCTTTCGATCTGCTCAAGAACGCCAACATCGCCGCCGGCAAGGTGCTGCCGATGTGCCAGGACACCGGCACGGCCATCGTCATGGGCAAGAAGGGCCAGCGGGTGTGGACCGGAGGCGGCGACGCCGCGGCGCTGGCGGCGGGCATCCGGCGCACCTACACCGAGACCAATCTGCGCTACAGCCAGGTGGCGCCGCTGTCGATGTACGAGGAGGTCAACACCGGCGACAACCTGCCGGCGCAGATCGAGATCTACGCCGAGGAGGGCGACGAGTACAAATTCCTCTTCATCGCCAAGGGCGGCGGCTCGGCGAACAAGAGCTTCCTCTATCAGCAGACCAGGGCGGTGCTGAACCCGAGATCGCTGATCAAGTTCCTCGACGAGAAGATCCGCACGCTGGGCACGGCGGCGTGCCCTCCCTATCATCTCGCCATCGTCATCGGCGGCACCTCGGCGGAATACAACCTCAAGACGGTGAAGCTCGCCAGCACGCGCTATCTCGACACCCTGCCGAGCGAGGGCAACAAATTCGGCCAGGCCTTCCGCGATCGCGCCTTCGAGGAAGAGGTGCTGGCGCTCACGCGCAATCTCGGGATCGGCGCGCAGTTCGGCGGCAAATATTTCTGCCACGACGTGCGCGTGATCCGCTTGCCGCGGCACGGCGCGAGCGTGCCCATCGGCATCGGCGTGTCCTGCGCCGCGGACCGCCAGATTCTCGGCAAGATCGGCGCCAAGGGCGTGTTCCTCGAGGCGCTCGAGACCAACCCCGCCAAGTACCTGCCGGAGATCGACGAGGCGAAGCTCGGCGGCGCGGTGGTGCGCATCGATCTCACGCGGCCGATGGCGGAGATCCGCCGCACACTGGCGCAATACCCGATCAAGACGCGGCTGTCGCTCAGCGGACCCCTCATCGTCGCCCGCGACATCGCCCATGCCAAGCTCAAGGAGCGGCTCGACCGCGGCGAAGGGCTGCCGCAATATGTCAAGGACCATCCTATCTATTACGCCGGCCCGGCCAAGACGCCGGCGGGCTACGCGTCGGGCTCGTTCGGGCCGACCACAGCGGGGCGGATGGATTCGTATGTCGATCAATTCATGGCGGCGGGCGGCAGCTTCATCACCCTTGCCAAAGGCAATCGCGGCGCCGAAGTACGCGCGGCCTGCAAGAAGCATGGCGGCTTCTATCTCGGCTCGATCGGCGGACCGGCGGCGCGGCTCGCGCAGGACTGCATCAAGAAGGTCGAGGTGATCGAGTACCCCGAGCTCGGCATGGAGGCGATCTGGCGCATCGAGGTGGTCGACTTCCCCGCCTTCATCGTCGTCGACGACAAGGGCGACGACTTCTTCGACAAGCTGACCTGAAACCCGACCTGCCGATGATGTGCGGCATCGCCATCGGCGATATCATCCAATGTCCGCGGCGCCGAGCAAAACCGGCGCGATTGCAAGGAAGCAGAGACGCTGCCATTCCGTCGTGAGCGGGGACGGCGTCGTTAAGGGACGAAGAAGGAACAAGCGTGGCGCAGGATATCGACCTTGCGGCGTTGGGGCGGGGCGACAAGGCGGCATGGGACGCCTTTGTGCGCCGCTACGCCGGGCTGGTGGTATCGGCGGTGCGCGGCGTGTCGCGCGACGGCACGGATGTCGAGGATCTCGTACAAGAAGTGTTCGTCCGGCTGTGCAAGGACGCCTTCCGGTTGCTCAAGACCTACGATCCGGCGCGGGCGGGGCTGTCGACCTGGCTCACCATCGTTGCCCGCAGCACTGCCCGCGACACGCTTCGCCGCCGGCAATTGCCGATGACGCCGCTCGATGCGGTGCCTGAGAGGCTGCTCGCCAGCGGCGGCGCACCGCCGGAAAAGCTGCGACTGCCCGACGGCCTGCTGTCGCCCCGCCAGAAGCTGGTCCTCAGCATGCTCTACGACCGCGACATGGAGGTCGCGGATGTCGCGCAAACGCTGGGGGTGGACCCGCAGACGGTGCGCAGCACGCACCATAAGGCGATGCTCAAGCTCAGGGCCCATTTCGCGGCCGAGGAGCAAGAGGTAAAAAAATGAGGTATCTAAGGGATGAAAGGTTTGTTAGGTGCCTAGAACAGGGCGAGGAGAGACGGGATGGCTGGACCCAGGGACAGGACTGACGAGGCGGCGCTGTGGCGCCGTTGGTGCTCGGCCTCTGCCTCGGTTGACGTCACCGGTGCCGAGCCCGACGCCCTGCTGCTGGCAGCCTATGCCGAAGATCGCCTGCCGGAGCAGGCGGCCGAGGCGCTCGAGAATTGGCTTGCCGCCCACTCCGAAATCGTGCCCGACGTCCTGGCGGCGCGGTGCGCCGCACTGGCGGAGAGCCCTGCCGCCTCCCCCACCGTGGTGGCGCGGGCAGCAGCGCTGGTGGCCGCGGGCGGTGCGCAAGTGCTGCCCTTCCGGCGACCGACCAGCCGCATGGCGAGTTGGCGCACGGCGGCGCTCTGGAGCGGCATGGCCGCGAGCTTGGTGGTGACGAGCCTGATCGGCTTTACACTCGGCAACAGTGCCTATCTCAGCCTGGCCGGTGGGGCTTCGCCTGCCTTCGGCCAGGAGCTGTTCGATCCCCCGACCGGGCTTTTCAATAGCCTGGACGAGGAACCGAGCACATGACGAGCCTCGCCGAGGCCGCGCCGAAGTCCGGCGCACGCGGCCGGCTCGTGTGGGTTGCGCTGGCGCTGTCGCTCACGCTCAACGTCTTTTTTGTCTTCGGGCTCCTGTGGTTCCAGGTGGCTGGCCGGCCCATGCACACGCCCGCCGAGCGTGTGGCGGCGACGGCCAACGAGCTCAATCTTACCGTCGAGCAACGCGGTGCATTCCAGCAGTTCGTCAGTGAGGTTCAGCAGCGTTCACGCCATCTGCGCGAAAGCAACCAGCCGCTGATCCAACAGGTTTGGGACGAGCTCGCCAAGCCGCAGCCGGATCAGGCGTTGGTCGCCCGCCTGGTCGATGAGGCGACCGAGAACCGCCACACCTATCAGAAGGACATGGCGTCGGCGCTCAGCCAGTTCCTCACCGCCCTCTCGCCCGAGCAGCGGGCCCAATTCGTCGCCCTCGCCAAGCGCCCGCAGGACCAGCGCGCCGCCCATATCCGGCGGCTGATCATGCCGTAAGCGCGCCGCAATCGCGTATTGGCTCGAGTCGAGACCGCACCGCCGGGCGCGTCGCTCTCGACCGCCGCGGTGGCCGAGCGGGCGCGCGACGTGACCGTGCGTCTCGAGTGCCGGAAATGGGCGGGCGTCGGCTGCGCTCTCGCCGACGCCCGCGGGCTCCCATATAAGGCTGGCTGAAGCCCGAGGAGCCGGCCATGGCCAAAGAGAGCCCGACCCGCATCGAACGCGACACCATGGGCGAGATCGCAGTGCCCGCCGAGCGCTATTGGGGCGCCCAGACGCAGCGCTCGCTCGAGAATTTCCGCATCGGCGGCGAGCGCATGCCGGCGCCGCTCATCCGCGCGCTCGCGCTCGAGAAGAAGGCCGCGGCGCTGGCAAACATGGCGCTGGGCGAGCTCGACGCCAAGCTCGGCAGGGCCATCGTCGCGGCCGCCGACGAGGTGGTCGCCGGCAAGCACGATGACGAGTTCCCGCTGGTGGTATGGCAGACCGGCTCCGGCACTCAGACCAACATGAACATGAACGAGGTGCTCGCCAACCGCGCCAACGAGATGCTCGGCGCCGGGCGCGGCGCCAAGAGCCCGGTGCATCCCAACGACCATGTCAACCGCAGCCAATCCTCGAACGACAGCTTCCCCACCGCGATGCATGTCGCCGTCGTCGACGAGATCCATCGCCGCCTACTGCCGGCGCTGCGCCATCTGCACGCGGCGCTCGCCGCCAAGGCGCGTGAGTTCGCGGACATCATCAAGACCGGGCGCACTCATCTCCAGGATGCGACGCCGCTGACGTTGGGCCAGGAGTTCGGCGCCTACGCGCGCCAGATCGAGCTCGGCATCGAGCGCATCGAGGCTTGTCTCCCCCGCCTCTACCCGCTTGCCCAGGGCGGCACCGCCGTGGGCACCGGGCTCAACGCCAAGAGGGGCTTCGCCGAGCGCTTCGCCGCCACCATGGCCGAGATCACCGGCCTCCCCTTCACCTCCGCCGCCGACAAGTTCGAGGCGCTGGCGAGCCACGACGCGCTGGTCGAGGCGTCGGGCGCGCTCAATGTGCTGGCGGCGTCGCTCATGAAGATCGGCAACGACATCCGCCTCATGGGCTCGGGGCCGCGCTCCGGCCTGGGCGAGCTGCACCTGCCGGAGAACGAGCCGGGCTCGTCGATCATGCCGGGCAAGGTCAACCCGACGCAGGTCGAGGCGCTCACCATGGTCGCGGCGCAGGTGATGGGCAATCACGTCACCATCACCATCGCCGACAGCCAGGGGCAGTTCGAACTCAACGTCTACAAGCCGGTCATCATCTACGACCTGTTGCAGTCGATCCGGCTCCTCGCCGATGCGACGCAAAGCTTTGCCGATCACTGCGTCGCCGGGATCGAGGCCGACCGCGGCCGCATCGACGAGCTGCTGCGCCGCTCCTTGATGCTGGTGACGGCGCTCAACCCGCATATCGGCTACGACAAGGCGGCGCAGGTGGCGAAGAAAGCCCACGCCGAGGGCACCAGCCTCAAGGAGGCGGCGGTGGCGCTCGGCCATGTCTCGGCGGAGGATTTCGACCGCTGGGTGCGGCCCGAGGCGATGATCGGTCCAAGCTGACGATGGGCACGCTGCGCAAGCGCTCGGTGATGATCGCCGGGCATTCGACCAGCCTCTCGCTCGAGGAGGCGTTCTGGGACGATCTGCGCACGCTCGCGCGGCGCCGCGGCACGTCCATCACCGCCCTCATCGCCGCGGTGGATGCCGAGCGGCAAGGCAATTTGTCGAGCGCGCTCCGCCTCTTCGTGCTCGATTGCTACCGGCGCGGCGAGCTGGGCCCGGAGGCGCCTAGCGCGATGGCGCGGAGCCGGTGACGGGCGGATCGCCCAGCGCGGGCTTCCGTTGCCCAAGGAAGTGCTGCAGCGGATTTACCTCGAAGACTTCGCGCGGCGCATCGATCGGCCCTTCGAGCCGCAGCACCAGGGGCGGGACCACCGCGATCCCGGTCCAGCGGAATTCGATGCGGCTCGCCATCGTCCAGCGGGGCAAATCGAAAATCGCGGTCGCCTGACCCTCGGCTCCGTCCGCGGTGACGCGCAGGTCATCGCTGCGAGCGACGCCATCGGCGACGCGGAAGGTGCCCGCGAGATCGCTGAAACGTGTCCGTCCGCCCGCCCCGCTGCGGATCAGCGCCAACAGATCGGCTGGCAGGTCGGGCGATCTGAGCCGGTCGTTCACCACCGCGAGATCGATGCCCGAAACGCGGCCGTCACGGCCGCGCAGCGTCGCTTCACCCGAGAGACGCGCGATCACGTCGGCCGGGCTGCGACCCTCGCCGGCCAGCGACGCGTCGATATCGAAACGTCCCTCGATGGTGCCGAATCCGGCCTCGTTCATGAAGGCCTGCTTGAGATCGGCGTCCCTGAGCTTCAGCGTTGCGTGCAGAGCGGGCGTCGCCGCCGCGGCGACATCGCCGTCCGCCTCGATGCTGCCGCCGAAGAGGCGGCCCGTAAGCTGCTTCACCGCCAAGGTGCCGTCGTTCAGCACGACGGTGAGCGCCGGCTGGTCGACGCGCCAACGACCATAAGCGAGGCTGTTGCCGGAAAGCGTGAGATCGGCATCGGCGAGCGACAGCGGCGCAAGGTTGATCGGCTCGCGCGACCAGGTCGCCGGAGCGGCAGCTGCGCCCGCGCCGGCCTGTGCGAGGATGATTCCGGGCAGGCCGCCGGCATGGCGGATGCTCTCGTCGACGGCGGCGGATTGCCGGGCGGTGAGCAGTCGGTCGATCGCCCAATCGCCGATCTTGAGATCGCCGGTGAGATGCGGCCGCGCCGCGCCGAGATCAACGGCGAGTTTGCCGGCCGCCGTGCTCTGACCGATGTCGAGCGCGAGGCGATCGATGGCGAAATGCCCGGCCGCACCGGTCAGCTGACCGGTGAATTTGAGCGGCCCGAGATCGCCACCCGCCGGCCGGTAGGTGGGGCTGACGCTGTGCATCAGCGCTTCGAAGCTCGGGTGATCGATGTCGATATCGAGCGCCACGCGCGCGCTCGCCGGCGCCAGATTGCCGGCGACATGCGCGCGACCGCCGAGGATCGCGAGATCGGCGATACCGGAGACATTCTCGGCCGCCCAACGCAATTCGCCGCCAAGGCGGAAGTCGCCGTAGCTGGCGCCGGCGTCGAGGCCAGGGGACACCATGTGCAGCAGCCGCGCGAATTCGGCCCCGTGCACCTCATAGGTCAGCTGCGCGCCGAGCGGGCCGCCGCTGAGCCCTTGAACGGCGCCGCTGAGCTGCGCCGCGGCACCCTCGATATCGCCGACGCTCAGGTCGCGGATCGTCGCTTCGCCATTCTGCACCGTGCCCGCGAAATGCGCGTCGCCCAGCGGGTCGCCATGCCAGGTGAGCGTGTCCACATGCGCATCGACATTGGCATCGAAGGCGCCAAGCGCGGCAGACCACGGATTGCCGGCGTCCACCGGGCCGGGCGGCGTGCCGCCAGCATCCGGACGCGCCGCGTCATCTCGCGGCAAATAGGCGTCGAGATTGAAGCGGTCGGCGGCGATGCGCAGGCCAATACCGAGACGCTCGCGCAGCGCGACAGTCGCCGCACCGGCGAGCCGCGTCGCATCGAGCGTCGCGTCGATGCCGGTAAGATCGAGCCGGTCGCCGGCAAGGGCGAGATGGCTCGACAGCGATGCCTTGCGCAACCGATCAGGCGGCACGCCGTCGCTCGACGCGCCGAGCCAGGCGAGAATGCTGCGGAGATCATCGGCATTCGCCGCGAAGACCCCTTGCCCACGTGGCCCCTCGGCGCTCATCGCGGCGCTGCCGCTGAGCGACACATCCGACCCGCCGGGCAGCAGCGCCGCGGCATGGTCGAGCGTCAGCTGCCCGCCGGCGAGGGTCGCCTTGAGCTGGGCGTCGCGAACGACGCCGTTGCGCCATATGAGCGCCTTGATGCCGAGGTCGACGCTCACATGGACACTGTCGGGCAGAGCGAACGCGCCGGGCTGCAGCGGCGCCAACGGCACGGGCCCGGCGGCATCGGTCGGCGCCGCGAATGCGCTGGGGACCAGGCTTGGCGGCATCGCCGCAGCGGCCTTGCGCGCGGCCAGCCAGCGGTCGAGATCGAGCTGATTGATCGAAAGGTTCAGTCCGACGCTCGGCGGCGTTCCCTGTGCGATGCGCAGGCTGCCCTCGCCATGCGCGGCGCCGAAATCGACGTTCAGGTGCTCGAGCGCCAGGTGCCGCGGCGTGCCGCGGATGTCCGCGGCCAGCGTCACCGGGCGTGCGAGCGCTGCCGGCAGGCGTGCGCGCAGCGCCACCGCCGCCAGCGTCTGCGCGTTGTCGGCCGCAAGCTTGAGCTGGCCCTCGATGCGCCGCTCGTCCCCCGTTCCAGTCGATATCAGGTCCAGCTGAAGCCGCGCCGCCGGCTTGATGGTAAGAGTGGCCTGGAAGGGCACGTCCGGCGCGTCGATCGCGCCGCTGCGCGCCTCGAAGCTGAGCGCCGCCCCGCGCGACACGAACTCGCCCGCCGCGGTGTATGGCCCGGCGCGCCCCTCGATCGCCACCGTGGCGTTGAGATGCTCGAACCGCTCGACCGTCGTTCCCGATCGATAGGTCACGGCACCGTTCTCGATGGTCAGGTGGTCGACAGCGAGAGCCCGCATCATCGCGGGCGATGCTTGCGCCTCGTCCGCACCGGCTGGAGCTCGCATGTCGAATTGCCAGTTGCCGTCGCCGGTCGCCACGCGTTCGAGATCGAAATCGGGCTCGACCAGGGTCGCACCGCGGATCTCGACGCGGCGGGCCAACAGCGGCCAAAAGGCCAGCTTCACTTCGACCGCGCGCAGCCGTACCATGTCTTCCACGGCGGCGCCCGGCGGATTGGCCAAGCGCACATCGCGGGCCGTGATTGTCGGTCCCGGCAGCAAGGACAGGCCGATCGGACCCTTGAACTCGATGGTGCGCCCGGTCAACGCGGCCAGCTCGGTGGCGATCGGACCCTTGAAGCGATTGAGGTCGACGAATTGCGGCGCCAGGACGAGACTAGCAAGAATGAGGGATACCAGTATGGCCAGGGCGATGGCCGTTTTTCGCAAGAAAGGCCTCCTTGGCGCGCGGCGCCTGGGGAATGGCGGCGATGGCGCGTCGCGCCAGGGTGCCGACGGACGGCAGGTGCCAACGCCATCGTCTTACCTTAGCATGCCGCCCAGCCGCGGACAGCCGACCCGACCGCCAGGAGCCTGCGATGGGTGACATCGTCAACCTCAACCAGTATCGCAAGCGACACGCTCGCCGCGAGGCCGAGATGGCCGCCGGCGAGAACCGCGTTCGCCACGGACGCAGCAAGGTCGACCGCCAGAAGGAGCGCCGCGAGAACGAGAAAGCCGCCAAGGACATCGACGACAAGCGGCTCGACTAGGCAAGGCCAAGTTCGCGCCGGTAAAGCGCGTCGGTCTCGGTATCGAAGGAGATGAACATTACTCGCTCGAGGGTGTCGTCCGTCAGGAGGAAACGGTGGGTCTCGTTGAGGGCAATCGCGCAGGCGCGAGGGCGTGGGAACCCGTAGACCCCGGTCGAGATCGCCGGAAAGGCGACGGTGCGAACGTGGTGCGCCACCGCCAACGCCAGGCTCGAGCGGTAGCAGCGGGCCAGGAGCTCGTCTTCGCTGCCGGCGCCGCCACGCCAGACCGGACCAACGGTATGGATGACGAAGCGCGCCGGCAGCTTGTGACCGGCGGTGAGCCGCGCCTCGCCCGTCGCGCAGCCACCGAGGGTGCGGCATTCGGCCAGCAATCCCGGTCCGGCCGCGCGATGGATGGCGCCGTCGACGCCGCCGCCGCCGAGCAGCGAACTGTTGGCCGCGTTGACGACGGCGTCGACCGCAAGCCCGGTGATGTCGCCGGTCGCCAGCTCAATCCTTGGGTCATAGCCCATGCCGCCTCCTTCCGGCGCCTTCCGGGGAACCTGGCGGGTGCGCTGCCGTTGCCTTTTGGACGCCGATTGCGTCCGTTTGGCGGGCCCGGAACTCCGCTGACCGCCGCGTCGCCGCTTGTCCGAGGAGAGTCATCATGAGCCGAGCCTTCGTCAACGAGAACGACAGCGACGCGGCGGCCGATGCCTTGCCTGACCTGCCGCAAAGCAAGCACCCGAACTATGTCACGCGGCGCGGGCTGCGCCTCCTGGAGGAGCGCCTCGCCAAGGCGCAGGAGCGCCAGCGTGAGCTGGCGGCACACCCCGACGATCCGGCCAAGGATTTGGAGCTTGCCCACGGCGCGCGGGAGATCCGCTATCTGGAAGCGCGAATCGAGCGCGCGATCGTGGTCGACTCCGCCCAGGCGCCCACGCAGGAAGTCGCTTTCGGCGCCATGGTTGAAGTCTCCGACGCCGCCGGCGAGCGGCACGAATTCGCGATCGTCGGCGAAGACGAAGCGGACGCCGAGCACGGCAAGGTCAGCTGGGTCTCGCCCCTCGCGCGCGCGCTCATCGGCGCCGCAGTGGGCGATGTCGTGCAGTGGCGGCGGCCGGCCGGCGAAGTCGAGCTTGAGATCCATGCGATCCGCTACCCGGAGCGTGTCGCCTGAGCCAGGGCGGCGCGCGAACCCGGCCTATACGCGGACGATCTTGCCCGGGTTCATGATGTTGTCGGGATCGAGCGCGCGTTTCAGCGTGCGCATGACCGAAACGGCGTCGCCGTGCTCGGCGACGAGGAAATCCATCTTGCCGTAGCCGATGCCATGCTCGCCGGTGCAGGTGCCGTCCATGGCGATGGCGCGCTGCACCATGCGGTCGTTGATGCGACTTGCCTCGGCCAGCTCCTCGGGTTTGTTGGGGTCGAGGATGAAGGCGAGATGGAAATTGCCGTCGCCGACGTGCCCGACCAGCACGGCGGTTACGAAGGACTGGTCCAGATCGCGCGTGGTTTCGGCAATGCATTCGGCCAAGCGTGAGATCGGCACGCAGACGTCGGTCGCCCAACCTTTCGCGCCCGGCCGCAGCGCGAGAGCGGCGTAATAGGCATCGTGGCGCGCCTGCCACAGCTTGGAGCGCTCCTCGGGCGTCGCCGCCCAGCGGAAATCGACCCCGCCCTGCTCGGCGGCAAAGTCCTTCACCTGCGCCACCTGCTCCGCAACGCCGCGCGACGTGCCGTGGAACTCGAAGAACAGGGTGGGCGCGACCGCGTAGCAGAGCTTGGCGTATTTATTGACGGCGTCCATCTGCTTGGCGTCCAGCAATTCGATGCGGGCGATGGGCACGCCGGCCTGGATGGTGGCGACGACGGTGTCGACGGCCGCCGCCACGCTCGGGAACGGGCACACCGCCGCCATGATCGCCTCGGGGATCCCGTAGAGCCGCAACGAGACCTCGGTGATCACGCCCAAGGTCCCCTCCGACCCGATGAAGAGCCGCGTCAGATCGTAGCCCGCCGCCGATTTCCGCGCCCGCCGCGCCGTGCGGATCACTCGCCCATCCGCCAGCACCACCATCAGCGCCAGCACGTTCTCCCGCATCGTGCCGTAGCGCACGGCGTTGGTGCCCGACGCCCGCGTCGCCGTCATCCCGCCCAAGGACGCGTCCGCGCCGGGATCGATCGGGAAGAACAGCCCGGTGTCGCGCAGGTACTCGTTGAGCTGCTTCCGCGTGACGCCGGCCTCGACCGTGCAGTCGAGATCCTCAGGGCTGACGCGCAGCACCCGGTTCATC
>Ga0073928_10002716_pt1 | contig 29644 bp, 22 predicted proteins | sample PaiPotPPA55metaG_FD_76969 | JGI IMG/M metagenome (GOLD analysis project Ga0073928, IMG submission 76969) | Iron sulfur acid spring bacterial and archeal communities from Banff, Canada, to study Microbial Dark Matter (Phase II) - Paint Pots PPA... ...
AACTCTCTGCAAAGATCCGCCATCGCCTCGCCGGCTAGCCGGCGAGCCACAAACTGCATTCTTTCGTCCATGACCGAACACTCCTTCCAAGGCATCTCTCCCTCCCTATTACGGGAGGAAGTGTCACCCATGTGTCCGGTACAATGTGTTACCTATGTCTCAGGCCGCTCATCACACCAACTTGCGTTTTTGACACTGCTTTTTTGTGACGGGGCATGACGTAACTGACTCCGGTCGTTTCCGCTTCTTGCAATCTTGTTCGAGTTTGGCCCTTTTGAACCAATTTTTAACAATTCATCCAAGCTGCATTCGGACACACCCAAATCTAGGGTGCTTTCGGCGGCAATAGTGGTTGACTGGGGCTTATAAGTCTGTCGTTATAAGTTTGCTCGCGCCTGGCAAAACGGAGAACGAAGCCTTGAGAATTTCTGTGATCGGATGCGGTTACGTGGGTCTGGTAACGGGGACTTGTCTCGCGGAGTTAGGTCACAACGTCGCGTGTACCGATAATGATCGCTCCAAAATTGAGGCTTTGTGCGCGGGCAAGTTGCCAATTTATGAGCCCCATTTAGACGCTGTGGTCGAGAGAAACCTGCGCGAAGGACGCCTGCAGTTTTTTGCGAGCCCCGGTGAAGCGGTTCGCTCAAGCGAGACTGTGTTTATCTGCGTGGGGACAGCTACCTTGAGGAATGGTGACGCGGATCTCAGCGCGATCGATGGAGTTGCTCAAATAATCGCGACCGAAGGTGGCGGTCAAAAACTCATAGTAGAGAAAAGCACGGTGCCTGCTCAAACTGGCCAGAATTTGCAGCGTGCATTGGCGGTTTACACCCGCAAGTCGGGCGTAAAATTCAGTGTGGCGTCGAATCCGGAGTTTTTACGCGAGAGCACTGCCGTATCAGATTTTTTTCATCCAGACAGAATTGTGATTGGCGTGGATGAGCCTGATGATGCCAAGCAGCTGGAAGAAATCTACGGCCCGATCCTCAATCGTAAATTTCGCTGCCCCGCGCACCGTGGAAGTTGCCCTGAATCCGCGCCACCGAAATTGGTAATCACGACCATCAATAGCGCCGAGCTGATCAAGCAGGCTTCGACCTGTTTTCTCGCGGCAAAGATTTCTTTTGCCAACGTTCTTGCCGATATGTGCGAACAACTTGGCGCGGACGTGGAGGAAGTGACTGCGGCAATCGGGATGGATCCGCGTATCGGCTCTCAATTCTTGCGCGCCGGCCTTGGATTCGGCGGCTTTTGCCTTCCCAAGGACGTGCAAGCATTTATTCGTTTGGCGGAGCGGGTGGGAATTGATTTCAGTTTGCTGAAAGCTGCAGAACAAGTCAACAAACAGCGCGTTGATCTGCTGGTGAAGAAGGCTCGCAAAGCTTTATGGGTCCTGAAAAGCAAAAAGATCGCGATGCTGGGACTCGCATTCAAGCCCAACACGGACGATATTCGTTTTTCCACGGCACTGGAAGCTGCCCGCAGACTTCTCGCAGAAGGCGCAAGTGTGCATGCCTATGACCCTCTTGCAATGGACAACGTCCGAAAAGCTGCTCCGGAGATTTTACTGGCAGATAATTCCTATGACGCCTTGAGCGGCGCCGATGCGGCCATCATTGCCACCGACTGGGATGAATTCCGGAAGCTCGATTGGAAGCGCATCTCGGGCGAAATGGCCAGGCCATTCGTTATCGACGCGCGAAATCTTTTGGATCCTTCAGAGATGAAGCAGCTGGGTTTTGAATACTCCTCATTCGGACGATAGCGAGAACAAGCCGCAGCAGATGTGGAAGCCACACGCTATTCTACGGAATTGGTGAGCACGTTTTATTGCGCGTGCTCGAGTTGTTTAGTGTGCCATAGTTGGATAGTTCAAAGTCGGGCCAACGCGCTTCTTCTTGACACTGTGTTGCTCGTTGCGGCCTGGTACGCTCGAAAGAAGAGACCGTTGTTGGTGATCCTTCCGTTGTCGAAACTTGCGCCAGAAACAAGACTCAGAGTATTGGCGGTGATGGTCAGCGAGCTCGTTGCTTCAAGAGTCAGATTGTTGACGGTGTCGTTAAGGACGTCCATCGTCACATTTGAGTTCGCGACACCGATCGTGACGTCGTAAGTAGCGCTGCCGCTGTTATTGTGTACCGCCGCCGGATTCCAATTCCCCGAATCGCTCCAATTCCCTGTACCGCCGTTCCATGTGGAATTGGTCTGCGCATTCGCGGACTCTGCGAACACCCCAAGTAGCGGAATGTGAGAGGCAAAGAGCCGCGCCAGACCAAATGTCGACGTTCTTGCAGAAGAAAGGATGGACACAGGCACCGCCGCACCGGGAATTGGATGAATCGCCCCTTCTTTTTGCTAGCAAGTCACTATCCACCGCCTCAACCGTTTCCCGAAGTCCATATTGCTGATTCGTCTGGCTTTGTTCCGCCGCGGTCGCCTTCGAGTAAATTGCTGCAAGACTTCTCTTCTAGTCATTCATCCAAATGTTTGTAAAGTCATGCCGCCTTCCCTGGACGGTTGCATTTTGTTCACAGCGGCCCTCTGGTTTGTTGTTGAAACCGCGGAACTTGTTATAATTGACTCCTCGGATCGTCCCTCCGCGTAACACCGCCGTCTGTGTGAGCATCGAAACTGCGGCCACAGTGTTAGATATCCCGCATCTCGGGAGGATGGCAAACATGGCGTATTCACTGCTTAGGAGCCCAAGGTGGAGCGCAGTTCTAGCATCTGTTTGCGCTCTCGGCATGCTGTCTAGCTGCTCTCATTCGCCGTCCTCCGTCGGTCCCACCTTGGTTTCCATAGCGGTGACAGCCCCGAGTCTTTCTATGGCGAAGGGTACTACCGAGCAGTTCACGGCAACAGGCACGTTTTCAGATCATTCGACTCGAAACTTGTCCGGTTCGGTGGTCTGGAGTTCGCTAACTCCCAGCGTGGCGACAATTACCGCGAGTGGGTCGGTTACTGCAGCTGGTATCGGAACTAGCGCAATACAAGCTACTTCAGGGAATGTCACATCTTCGGCGACTGTGACTGTGACAGCCGCGGCATTGGTGTCAATCGCCGTGACGGCGCCAAGCCTTTCGATCGCGAAGGGTGATTCGGAACAATTTACGGCCACCGGAACTTTTTTGGATAATTCGACGCAGAATCTGACCGGCTCGGTGACCTGGACTTCACAAACTAACAGTGTGGCAACAGTCACCGCGGGCGGCTCGGTTACGGCGGCAGGCTTCGGGACCAGCAAAATTCAAGCCGCCTCGGGCACCATCAACGGGTCGGCAACTCTAACAGTGACGGCTGCGGCGCTGGTATCGATTGCGGTAACGGCCCCAAGCCTGTCGATCGCCAAAGGTACGTCGGAGCAATTTACGGCGACCGGAACATTTTCGGACAATTCAACGCAGAACCTTTCGAGTTCGGTCACTTGGACTTCGCAGACTGGAAGCGTGGCGACTGTCACGTCGGGTGGTCTGGTTACAGGCGCGGGCTTGGGGACGAGCAATATTCAGGCTGCGTCGGGAGCTATTAACGGGTCGGCGACGCTGACAGTGACAGCTGCAACACTGGTGTCGATTGCCGTAACGCCGGCGAACCCCACCATTGGGACGACCGGCGCTGAACAATTTACTGCTACGGGAACCTTCTCAGACGACAGCACACAAAATCTGACCGCCAGTGTTATCTGGAGTTCCAGCAATACGGGAATTGCGACAATCAGCAATGCGGCCGGCACAAATGGGTTGGCAAGCGCGGTGGCAAATGGGACCTCGACCATCAAGGCAGCGCTTGGCGCGGTGAATGGTTCAACGATACTAACGGTGAGTGCTGTTTCGCTTCAGGCGGTGGTGGTGAGTCCACAAAATCCATCGATTGCGGACAATGGCGTGACACAGGCGTTCACGGCTACGGGCCATTTCAGCGATGGGAGCACGCAAAATCTGACGTCGAGCGCGACGTGGACGTCTTCGAGTTCCGGGGTGGCCTCAGTGAGTGCGGCCGGAGTAGCGACGAGCGCGACACTGGGAGCGGGTACGACCGCGGGTTTCACGTCGATACAGGCAGTGGTGGGATCAACGAAAGGCGTGTCGATTCTGAGTGTAACGAACCATACGACGAACAGCAGCGGATTTGCGGGTGTGCTCACGCAGCATAATGATATTTCACGAACCGGCCTGAACTCGAGCGAGACTGTTTTGACTCCGACGAACGTGAATACGGCAACTTTTGGAAAGATGTTTTCGCAAGCGGTGGATGGTTTTATTTACGCGCAGCCTTTATATGTGCCGAACGTTACGATCGCGGGCGGTGTGCACAACGTGATTTATGTCGCTACGGAAGGCGACAGCGTGTATGCGTTTGACGCGGACAGCAATACAGGAACGAATGCAGGATTGCTCTGGCATGCCAGCTTGATCGATACGGCTCACGGAGCTGCAGCGGGTGCGACCACGGTAAATGTGGAGGCCAGTCTCGACCCGAACTGCTCGGATCTGATTCCGCAAGTGGGCATCACCAGCACGCCGGTAATCGATCCCAGCAGCGGAACGATGTATGTAGAAGCAAAGTCCAATGAGGGCGGAAACTTTATTCACCGGTTGCACGCAATTGATATTAAGACGGGCGCGGAAAAATCGCCGGGACCTGCAACGATAACGGCATCGGTATCCGGGAGCGGGGAAGGTAGCGTCGGCGGCATAATTAGCCTGGACGGCCTACATCATCTGAATCGCGTCGGCTTACTTTTGTTGAACGGGTCAATTTACATTGGATTTGCGTCTCATTGTGACGATCAGCCTTATCACGGCTGGCTGCTTGCATATGATGCCGGGACGTTCACGCAAACTTCGCTTTTGGTCACAACTGCGAGTGGCGGCCTGGGCGGATTATGGATGTCCGGCACAGGCGTTGCCGGCGATTCCAATGCAAATATTTTCATTTCGTCCGGAAACGGAGACTTCGATACCGTGAATGTGCCAGCCGGAGAATTAGGCGATACAACCATGAAATTGTTCAACACAGGCACTTCGCCGCTTACACTGGCGGATTATTTCACTCCCTTTAACCAAAGCACGCTTGACGGTGAGGACAATGACTTGGGGTCGGGAGGAGTCCTGTTGCTTCCGAACCAGTCCGGTAGCTTTTCTCACGAACTCGTGGAAGTAGGAAAAGAAGGCACGATTTACGTGATCAACCGGGATCAAATGACGGCAGGTAATCTGCACTTTTGCCAGACCGCCTGCAACAGCACGGACCCCCAGATAATACAAGAAATTCAGAATGAGGTTGGCAACCAGGGTGATATAGGCAGATTCTGGGGCACGCCAGCTTATTTCAATAATGCAGTGTATTTCTGCGGCACCGGAGATAACCTCAAGGAGTTTCCTTTAAGCAACGGGTTGCTGGCTACCTCACCGAGCGCAACTTCCGGGCATATATTCAGTTTCCCGGGATGTGTTCCAGTAGCTTCGGGAAATGGAAACACGAACGGGATCATCTGGGTCATCGATACCTCTACCTATGGCACACCGGCGCCCACGCTCGGACCTGCAGTGCTATACGCGTATCGAGCGGACACTCTTGCCCTATTGTGGAATAGCAGCCAATCAGGGACCGACACCGCGGGGAATGCTGTAAAGTTCACCGTTCCGACGATTGCAAACGGCAAAGTGTATATCGGGACTGAAACCGAGCTGGATGTTTACGCGACACACCCGTAGATCGTATTTGATCCACGGTTCAGCGAACGGATTTGGCGGAGATCCGCGCTTTGTCCGACTTCTCCATCCACAAAAACACGGGTAAGAGGATTAGCAGAGCGAGGAGAAAGAACAGGAATCCTCCTTCCTGGTGAAGCTTGCCGCTGAGGAAGCCGGGATTCACGTAAATGCTAAGCAGTGTGAGGGTCGCGATTCGAATACCGTTTTTGATCACGGACAAAAGCAGGGCCAGAACGACGACCACGAACTTTTTCCAACCTGTTCGAAGATATAAATGGGCCGCAAGAAGGCAGGTAATAAAGAGCGCGATGCTAGAACGAATACTGCTGCATTCTTTGGCTACCTCAATCGTTACACCCGGGACAGACAGTAAGAAGCCGTGCCTAGAGACGGGAGTGCCCACCATCTGGAAAATGAGATAGGTAATTTCCGTGGAACCCGCCTGCAGCGCGTAAGTAGCGCGTTCCAAAATCACATCCGGGAGCGGGATCATTAGCAACAGAAACAGAAGAGGAAACGCCGCCGCTCGAAACGCGAGGAATCCATAACAGAGTAGAAACCCACCCGCCCACATCAAAAGCACCGCCAGAGTTTCCAGAGATAGCTGCCAATTTCCGTACCGCGGAAACGAGCTTCGATTAGCCAAGGAAAAAAGAGCGATACCAACCAGTGCCAGGCCTAGTCCTGGACCTACGCTCATGCGCGTTATCGAAAATATCCTTGGTCTTTCCATGTAAATTAGAAAGAGAGCGATGAGGGGAATGAGAATGATGTGCGAACTAGAGTCGTTGCTCAAAGAATACTGAATCAAGGCGCTCAGCGTCTGGTAAAAGGCTAGGCTGGAAACAACTATAAATGCCGCGAAAGCCGCGTGCCTTTTGGAATTCGCCATTACCACACGAGTGGAAGCAGTAGAAGTCACCATTAGGCCTCTAACAGGGTTATTCTATCTTGTGTTGATTATCGAGAAACCTACTTAGAAACCAGAGTTGTCAAAAACATCCTGCGGAGTCTTCGAGGCAATGGATAAAGCGAATTCTTCAGTTCGCAACATTTCAGATACGGCGCGCTGGGTGGCTTATTTTCGCGCGCGCGAAAATGAGCGGCCGGACGCGCTGTTCCGCGACCCCTTCGCTGAGCGCTTGGCTGGGGAGCGCGGCTTTCAAATTGCGAATACTCTGCCGCAGGGAAACAAACATGAGTGGGCGTGGGTAGCACGCACGTATGTGTTCGATCAGTTTGTCTCCCGCGAAATTCAGGAGGGAGCGGATTTGGTAGTGAATCTCGCGGCGGGATTGGATGCTCGTCCGTACCGCATGGAGCTTCCCGCGTCGCTGCAATGGGTTGAAGTCGATTTCGCTGAGCTCGTTTCCTACAAGGAGGAAATTCTCGGAAACGAGAAACCGAAATGCCGGCTGGAGCGGATCAGTTTGGACTTATCGGATGTGCCAGCACGGCGGGGGTTACTTGCGGAACTTAACCGGCGAGCGAAAAATGTAGTGGTGATGACCGAAGGCCTGCTTATTTATTTTACCGCCGAAGAAGTCGCATCTCTGGCCCGGGATCTCGCAAAGGAGCAACACGTTCGAACCTGGATCATCGATCTTGCTTCACCTGGTCAGCTCAAATTAATGCAACGTTCGACCGGCCAGCAGCTTATGGATGCCAATGCCGCGTTTAAATTTGGTCCGCCGGAAGGCGCTAATTTCTTTGTACCGCACGGATGGGAACCAAAAAATGTTCAAGGCTTCCTTAAAACTGCCGCGCAGTTGGGCCGCGCGCCAGACGAGTTACTTTCCTTGTTGCCAGAACCCAAGGGCATGTTGGTAAATTATCCGTGGACAGGTGTCTGCCTGCTCAAGCGGCGTTAAGTGCGCACATCTAACAGATCCTGAACGCGTGTCCCAGGCAGATCCCATTCAGGCTAGTCAATACACGAGGTTAGGGGCTTGGTGCTGTGGAAGCCAAATTGGGCGGCTCTGCTGGGAAAAATATTTCCTCAGAGCTCCCCTGTAGGGAGTGCAATGAGCTCATTCTATGAGCTTTAGGTTGTGAGCTTCAGGCTACGAGATTGCAATTCAGTGAGCCTTAGAGGATATCTCGGAAGCTACAGGCTTCCAGACAGTAACTAGACAGAAGCGTGATTTCGGGCCAGTATCGAAGTTAGTTCCGATAAGCAGAGAGTACGGCTTATCACACATTAGGACCGATCAGAAAGGTTCAAATCCCAAGGCTTATGATCGAAACCGCAATCATCGGAGCAGGTCCTTACGGACTTTCCATCGCGGCACATTTCCGCAATCGCGGCATTCCGTTCCGTATCTTTGGTCGTCCGATGGATAGCTGGGTGGCGCACATGCCGAAAGGCATGATGCTCAAATCCGACGGGTTCGCTTCGAATATCTACGATCCCGATGCCAAATTCACTCTAAGACAATTTTGTGCGGAGCGCGGAGTCGAGTACGCGGATATGGGGACCCCTGTGCGTCTGGAGACCTTCGGTGATTATGGGCTCGGTTTCCGCGATCGAATGGTCCCGGAACTTGAAGATAAATTAGTGGTAAATATCCAACGCGGAGCAGACGGATTTGTTTTGCAATTAGAGGATGGCGAAGAAGTGGAAGCCAAGCGAGTCGTGCTCGCGGTGGGGATTACTCATTTTGAGTACATCGCTGAGAGCCTGGCTAATCTTCCTGCTGAATTTGTATCGCACAGCTACCGCCATCATGACCTTGCACGGTTCAAAGGGCGTAGCGTGGTGGTTGTAGGCGCCGGATCGTCGGCCATCGATTTGGCTGGGTTGTTGCGCGATGCCGATGCAGATGTGCAACTTGTGGCTCGCGCCATGTCGTTGCGGTTTCATACTGGACCGAAGGCGGGTAGTAAGCGCCGATCACTGTGGCAGCGATTGCGGCACCCTGATTCAGGGCTAGGCCCGGGCTTGCGATCGCGTTTCTTTGCCGACGGGGCTGCGCTGTTTCACTATTTGCCGGAGAGTGTGCGCATCCGTTTAGTTCGAAAAACGCTGGGGCCGTCCGCCGGATGGTTCATGAAGGACAAAGTAATGGGACGCGTGCCTCTGGTGCTGGGACACACGGTGGAAAGCGCCGACATGCAGAATGGCAAGGTGCGTTTGCATCTACGAGGCCTGGACGGCTCCACGCGCGAAATACTGACTGAACACGTTATCGCGGCTACGGGATATAAAGTGGACGTGGAAAGACTGGCCTTCCTCGATTCAGGAATTCGTTCAAAGCTTAGGTGCGTCAACGGCACGCCGATATTGTCACCGAACTTCGAGTCTTCCATTCCCGGCCTCTATTTCGTCGGAATTGCGGCAGCGAATAGCTTTGGACCGGTAATGCGGTTCGCTTTCGGTGCTGGTTTCGCCGCGAAACGACTGACGCAAACTATCTTGAGATCACTCGCACGAAATCCGGCGTCTGTTCGGTCTTCCGGTGTTGCGACCATCGCGGAATGAAAGCATGAAGCGAGAGACCATCGCACTTCACGTTGGTTACGACGGCGATCCCACGACGAAAGCAGTTGCCGTCCCAATCTATCAGACCGTCGCGTTCGAATTCGACGACGCGGCCCATGGTGCAGCGCTCTTCAATCTAGAAGTCCAAGGGAACATCTACACACGCATCGGAAATCCGACTAACACTGTGTTGGAAAAGAGAGTGGCCGCACTGGAAGGCGGCGTGGAAGCACTGAGCGTGAGTTCGGGAATGGCCGCGATTCACTACTCGCTCATCAACATAGCCGAAATGGGCCACAACATTGTCTCCCTTCCGCAGCTTTACGGAGCGACCTACACACTGCTGGCGCACATTTTGCCCAAACAAGGGATCGCTGGAAGGTTTGCTGAAAGCGATCATCCCGACGCGGTCGAGAAATTGATCGACCAAAACACGCGAGCGATCTTCTGCGAAAGCGTGGGCAATCCGGCGGGAAACGTTGCTGACATAGAAGGGCTGGCGCGAGTGGCGCATAAGCACGGCGTACCGTTGATTGTTGACAACACCGTGGCGACTCCCATTTTGCTAAGGCCGATTGAGTACGGCGCGGATGTGGTGGTGCACTCCATGACGAAATTTATGGGAGGCCATGGCACCACGCTGGGCGGGATGATCGTCGATGGTGGAAAATTCCCGTGGCGCGATCATCCAAAGCGCTATTACATGTTGAACGTGCCCGAAATCGCGTATCACGGCGTGGTTTACACCGAACATTATGGAGCGGCCGCGTATGTGGCGCGGTGCCGCACAGTGGCACAGCGCAACACCGGGTCCACGCTTTCGCCCTTCAACGGTTTCTTGTTGCTGCAAGGGATTGAGACCATGGCGCTGCGAGTTGAACGCCATGTTGAGAATGCCCGCAAGGTAGCTGAATTTCTGCGCGACCATAGCCGCGTGGCTTGGATCAATTATGCCGGATTTCCGAATAGTCCTTTGTATCCAATGGCCAAAAGGTATTTGGGGACCCGATGTTGTTCCCTCCTGACGTTTGGAGTGAAGGGTGGGTTCGAGACGGGCGTAAAATGCTTTGATGCGCTGCGTTTGTTCAAGCGCATGGTCAACATGGGTGACGCCAAATCACTGGCTTGTCATCCTGCATCCACCACGCATCGTCAACTAACGACAGAAGAACAATTGAAAGCGGGTGTGACACCGGAAATGCTGCGACTGAGCGTGGGGATCGAACATATTGAGGACATCATCGCGGATCTCGCGCAAGCGCTGGACAAAGCGGTCTAGTGTGTCCGACCGGATGGAAGGTTCGCGCGGCCCCGGAGTTAGTAAATGCCAATCGTAATCCATGGAGGGCGAATTCCGAAGCTGCTGTCGGACAAAAATCGCTCGCGCTCCGTTGAACACGCGGACAATCGAGAAGCGCATCCGGAGCCTCTTAGAATCGCATTGATTAACAACATGCCGGACGCCGCTCTGGAAGATACCGAAGTACAGTTTTACGAACTTCTTGAAGCTGCCGCGGGCGACATTCCAATATCGCTGAAACTTTACTCGCTGCCTGATCTTCCGCACGGGGATGCGGGGCAGCGCCATCTGAACAACTACTATTTTAACATCGATGATCTCTTGAACGGCCGGTTTGATGGCGTGATTATGACCGGAACTGAGCCGCGCCAACCTGATTTGTGCAACGAACCTTATTGGCCAATCTTGACCAAAGTTCTGGATTGGGCGGAGAAAAACACAGCCTCCACGGTTTTGTCGTGCTTAGCGGCTCACGCCGGCGTGCTCCATAGCGATGGCATTCCCCGCCATCCGCTCCGCGATAAGCAGTTCGGAGTGTTCCACTACAAGAGAGTGCGGGAACATGCGCTCACGGCTGGCACCGGGGAAATAGTGCAAATTCCCCACTCCCGATGGAACGAAGTGCAAGCCGATGCCTTGAATTCCTGTGGTTATGAAATCCTTCTGCAATCAGCGCAAGCAGGCGTTGATTTATTCGTGAAGAAGAAAAGAGATAGTCTGTTCGTTCACTTTCAAGGTCATCCGGAGTACGGCACGCGGACCCTGTTGAAAGAGTACCGTAGAGACGTAAAGAGGTTTCTAAAAAGGGAGAGAGAGACGTATCCCACCATGCCGCACCAATACTTCGATGATGCTGCGACTAATCTTCTTTCCGATTTCCGGGACAAAGTCGTAGCGAACCCGCGCGAGCAACTCCTGGAAGAATTCCCCGAGGCCGCAGTTGCCGGCTCGCTGCGGGGCACTTGGCAGGCATCCGCCGCATGCGTCTATCGCAAGTGGCTGCACTATTTAATATCGAGAAAGACCGACACTTCGAGGCTTTCGGCAATGACTCCGGCTGTACGACATGGCTGATATCCGGGCATCTGATCTGCTGAAATCCCTACCCGAAAATATCAACGACATTATCAAGCCTTGGGCGCAACGCTCCGCTGACCGGCTGGCTGTGGTTGAAGCATCCGGATCGCTGACATACGGCCAACTGGATAATGTGGTCAAAGAAACGAGCCTCTGGCTGCGGGACTTGGGTGTGCGCCCTGGCGATCGAGTTTTGCTGGTGTGTGAGAATTGCCGTGCGTTTGTTGCAATCTTCCTGGCGTTGACTGGCATGGATGCCTGGCCCGTGCTTGCGAACGCACGGCTATCGGCTCGCGAGATCGATGATATTCGAGATCACTGTGGTGCTCGGCGTGTGATTTATATGGCCAGCGTCCCTCCGCATGCCGCGCATCACGCGAAGCGCCATGGCGCGATTATTGAAGAAAGAGCAGGTTTGGGTTCCATCGGCGTCGGTCAACTAAATGAAAAGGTTGAGCCTGAACCAATCACGGCGAACAGCGCTGATCGCGTAGCCGCGTTAATCTATACGTCCGGGACCACTGGCCTTCCCAAAGGTGTCGTACTGACGCACAGAAATTTGCTGTTCATAGCCGCTGTTTCAGCGCAGATACGCTCGATCACCGCGGATGATCGCCTCTATGGCGTCCTACCGATGTCACACGCGGTGGGACTTTCGGTAGTTCTGCTGGGCACCTTGCTAAGTGGGGCTACTCTTTATTTGTCACCTCGATTCGATCCGGTTGCGGCACTAGCAGCGTTGGAACGCGACCGGCTCACCATCGTGCTGGGCGTGCCTGCTATGTTTGCTTTGCTGGCGGACTATGCGAAAGCAAAGAAGTTGTCAGGACCATTGAAATTTCCCGCACTTCGAATCATCTCGTCTTCCGGGGCACCGCTGCAACCGGCGGTCAAGGAAGCCGTGGAGAACCTCTTCGGAATGCCCCTACACAACGGGTATGGCGTGACGGAATGCTCGCCTACGATTGCTCAGGCAAGAGTCGATGAGCCTCGCACTGATTTATCAGTCGGACGAGTGCTTCCGGGAGTTGAAATTAAGTTAGTGGGTGCGGACGGCGAACAAATGGGTGATGGAGAAGTGGGCGAACTATGGGTTCGAGGGCCCAACGTCGCGAAGGGTTATTATCGCGCCCCGGAGGAAACCGCCGCTGCGATCAATCCAGAGGGATGGTTCAACACGCGCGACCTTGCTCAATTAAGAGACGGGCACCTTTTTATCGTCGGACGCACGAAGGAATTGATCGTTCGGTTCGGTATGAACGTTTATCCGGCAGAAGTGGAGGCGGTGCTGAACACACATCCTGCTGTCGTGAATTCCGCCGTGATTGGAAGGTTAGTTCAAGGGACGGAAGGAGGCGAGGAGGTCGTTGCTTTCATCCAACTCTCACCGGATTCATCGATCTCAACTACCGAGTTGGCGGACCATGCCGCAAAAAACCTCGCTCCCTACAAACGACCTTCGCAGATCCTGCTAGTTCGTGAGATGCCGCTAACTCCAACTGGAAAGGTTCGCAAGGATGAGCTCACGAAAATGGCGGCACCGCCTGGCCCCGATTCGGGCGCGCGATAATCTTCGCAAGAGAAACCAAGCTATCGTCTTTTTACACCGGAACTTCGATCAGAGTAGGTCCGCCAGATTCGAATCCTTCCCGTAGCGCTTTTGCGAATGCTTCCAGCGTGGTGACGCGGCCGGCGGGTACGCCCATACCTTTTGCGAGATGCACCCAGTCGAGAGTGGGGCGTCCAATGTCGAACAAAGCCGAAGCGCGAGGTCCCGGCGCACCGACGCCGAGAGCGGAAAATTCTCTTTGCAGCACAGCGTAGCTTCGATTGCCAAAAACTACAGTTGTAACGTTCAGGCCTTCGCGCGCCATGGTCCAGAGCGCTTGCACCGTGTACATCCCACTTCCGTCTGCGGTGAGGCACAGCACCCGCCGATCGGGACAGGCTACCGCCGCGCCCACAGCCAATGGCAAGGCGATTCCGATCGAACCCCCTGTATTTCCGAGCCAATCGTGTGCAGGAGCTCCGGCTGTTGCAGCCATCATGCCACGGCCAGAGGTCATGGCTTCATCAACGACGATCACATTTTCAGGCAGCAGCGCTCCCACTGCGGCCGCGAGGCCTTGCAAAGTGATCTCGCCGCTTGGCAGTGGCGGCCGCTCGGCCAGATCGGTCACCAGTGTTTTTTTGTTGTGGAGCGACAAAGCTGTCACTAGAGCTTCGAGTGCACCTTCGTAATCTTCTCCGGGCTTCGCCAGCGTATGGATCTCACATTCAGGCGAGGTCAACACACTACTCTTGCTGGGATATGCAAAGTAGGACACCGGCGCAGCTGCGCCGACCAAGATTAGCCGGCGAATATCTTTCAGGAATTCCATGGCCTGCTCCGGCATGTATGGAATGCGTTGCACTGATGGGAAACCGGCACCGCGTTGAACGCGCACGACGGGATAAGGCGCAAGCAGCTTCGCGCCGGTAGTCGCAGCGATGCGTCCCGCCGTTTCGAGCCCTTCGCCATACAGTGCATTCCCGGTGAGCAAAAGTGCTGTGGGTAGTCTGGACCGGAGCATGAATGCCGCGCGATTGACAGATTCCGTGGAGGGCTGAGGGGCGCGCGGCGCGGCAGGAAGCTCTGCGACGAGACCCCCGTCTGTCCAGGCTGCATCCGCGGGAACGATCAACGTTGCAATCTGTCCTGGCGGGGTGCGCGAAGCAGCTATTGCCTCGGCGGCATCGCGGCCAAGTACAGGCGAAGAGGACGAAGTGCGCAACCATTTGGAAAACGGCCGCGCAATCGCTTCGATATCGGAGGAAAGCGGCGCGTCATACGCCAAATGATAAGTCGGGTGCTGGCCGACTATATTGATGATGGGCACTTGCGCACGGTTCGCGTTGTGCAAATTCGCAAGACCATTGGCGAGGCCCGGACCAAGATGCAAAAGCGTACAGGCCGGTTTCGCGGTCATCCGCGCGTAACCGTCCGCAGCTCCCGTTACGACGCCTTCGAAAAGACCTAGCACGCAGCGCATCTCGTTCACAAAGTCGAGCGCGGCAACGAGATGCATTTCCGAGGTCCCTGGATTCGTGAAACAGGTGCTCACTCCTCCAGCCAACAAAGTGCGTATTAGGCTCTCGGCTCCATTCATATTATTGGAGTGTGCTCCCCATGGATCGATTTAGCATCCCGGTTTTGCGACTAAGAAGAAGTTCCATTGAGGTAGCGCGAAACCACCAAGGCAAGACTCTCGAAGTGAGCGCCGAGGATTCCCAGGTGATCGCCCGGCACAGTCTCCACCTGGAAATTTTCCGCCAAGTTATACCAGATCGCAGTTGGATCATCAGGGTAGTCGGTTACGACCTCGGCCCTCACGAATTTGATGGTGCCCTTGTAAAAGTGGGGCCGATAGCGGGATAAGGCGCGGTAGGCGTGCTCGCGTGCGCGTTGCATAGCGGGAGTGTGGGACGCTCCAGCCGGTATTTGGATTGGCGCGCCGCCATTTCCGTCTCGAGATACGTACAGCCGGCGCTCTGACGGACGAATGATGTAGGAAAGCGCATGCCGCACTGGCAATCTTCCGACCGTCGAGGCGCGCTGATTAGCCAAACGCACCCCTAGCCTAATACGTTGTTTCAATGAGAGAAATCGCGGGTGTGGGTAGCTTTCCAACATGGCCAGCAACGCGACCGTTTCCCCGTTCTTGGTCAAACGTTGCGCCATTTCCAAAGATACGAGGCCGCCTAACGAATAGCCGACCAAGAAGTAAGGTCCGTGCGGTTGCAGTTTCCTGATCGCATCGAGATAAAATTGTGCCAAATCCTCGATACGATCAAAGGGTTCGTCGACTCCGTCGGTGCCCTTCGCTTGCATTCCATAAATGGGCCTTGACGTTTTGAGATATTTCACAAGTTGGAAAAAATCCATGGCCGTGCCGCCTAACCCGTGTGCGAGAAAAATCGGCGTGCCGGTGCCTTCTTTCAATTGCAATAGCGGCGGAAAGCGCGGCGCGGTGGGTTCATCCAGAATGTCGGCCAGTGCGGCGATGGTGGGAGCGCAGTAAATCGTAACTGGCGCTAATTCCCGTCCGCACACTCGCGCGATTTCCGAAAACAGTTGTACCGCCAGCAAGGAGTCGCCACCGAGATCAAAAAAGTTGTCTTCGGAGCCGATGCCTTGCCTTTGAAGCACACGCTCCCAAATTGGAGTCAGCACTTCGATAGGTATTAAGGCGGACTCTTGCATCACTCGATGCCCGGCATGTCGAAATCGACGATATTTGCTTCAGGCAGGGGCCAACATACTACCGATCCAGAGAAGATCTCAGTGACTTCGAAAAAACTTCGACAATCATGAATGGGCAAACGCCCAATAAAGCTCTCTTGCTTTGGCATACAAGGGACCAAATGGAAGTGTACGATCATCGATGCGCGTCACAGGTACAACTTTGGAATAATTTCCAGTAGAGAATATCTCATCGGCTTCTTTGAAATCATTATAGCTCAGGGTTTTCTCGACGACACTTATGCCGGCGTCGCGCAATAATCCAATGACACGCTGGCGAGTGATGCCCGCCAAAAAAGTTCCATTCGCAATCGGCGTGTAAACGACACCGTCTTTTCCCATAAAAATATTGGATGTAGCCAGCTCCGCGACGTTACCCAACAGGTCGCAAACAATTGCATTATCGAAACCTCGCGCGTGTACATCAAAAAGCGCGCGAGCGTTGTTGGGATAAAGGCATCCGGCTTTAGCATCGACCGGCATAGTCTCGACGGTGGGCCGGCGGTAAGGAGATAGGGTCACCGAGAAACCCTTCGGCGGCCGCATCGGCGCTTCGTAGATCGAAAGACACCAGCGAGTCGATTCCGGATCGTGTGCCTGAACCCACGGCCCTTCCTTCTCCGCCCAATACATCGGCCGAATATAGAGCGCAGCGTCCTTGTCGAATCGAGCGATTCCTTCTCGCGCGAGTTTGACCCAGGTTTCGGTTGCAACCATGGGCTTAAGGAAAAGTTTTACAGCGGACTCATTCACGCGCGCGCAATGAAGCTCAAGGTCCGGCGCAACGCCTTCGAAATATCGCGCGCCATCAAACACGATGGAACAAAGCCATGCGGCGTGCGTGCGCGGGCCCATGATGGGAACGTTCCCCTGGTGCCACGAATCTTCGAAGAAAGTCCAGGTCTTAGACCAATCGTTGCCGGCCGCCATTCAAGTTCCTCTCAAGTTGCACTTATACCCTCTGCACTCATGAAAACAAGGCAGTCAGCCAAGCGTTACATGATCGTCCCGACGGCGCAATTATCATCAGATTGTCAATTGACGGAAGTTCGTTAATCAAGAGCACTGGCAGTCAAGAAGCTTTCTCATTCACAATCGCGCGGTCGATGGCTCCGCGCAGAGCAACAGCGAGATGCTTGACGAATGGCTCCAGAAGCATGCCAGCGGGATATACAGGCAGGACCACAACCGTTTCCCCCTTTAGCGCGAGTCGGTCCCATTTCGCATCTGGCTTGTTGAACGCTCGATACTGCTTCAACGGACGAAAATCAGTGACAACGCCAGGAAAAGGCTGCGGTACGTACTTTTGGCAGGCAAGGTCATTGGCTTGCCAGATATTCCCAAGAACGCGGGATTCCGAGCCGACACCCTCCGAGTTCTTCTCAAACTTGCCCAAGATCATTCCCCACCATACTGGCAGGCGATTTTTCAGCACTTGCATCTTTTCTCGAAAGAAACTGGTTTTACCTTTGAAGTCGAGGCGCATGAAATTGGCTGCGTGGAATACCAGCCGTTCGGCGGCATAATAAGTCCAGCCCCACATCGAAGGGGGTTGAATCTTAGAAAAGTTCATGGTGTCGAATAACGCGAGCAGCGCGATTTCTTCACCTTCGCTTCGCAGTCGTTGAGCCACCTCGTAGGCGATCACGCCGCCACCGCAGTAGCCGCCGACTAGATATGGTCCCCGCGGTTGTTGGCGCCGAATCGCGTTCACGTATAAAGCGGCCATGTCTTCGATTCTTGTCAGCGGCGGGCAGGTTCCGTCGAGGCCCTGGGATTGCAATCCGTAGAATGGCTGGTCAGAGCCCAAGTTCTGCGAAAGCTCGCGGTAAATTAGAACGTTTCCGCCCGCGCCATGAATGCAGAAAAACGGAGGGCGTGAACCTGAAGGCTGGATCGTGACTAAAGGAGACCAGCCGGACGATCGAACTTCGCTACGGAGAATTTGAGCTAGCTCTAGGATGGTTGGAGCTTCGAAGAGCGTGGCCAAGGGCAATTTAACTTTGAATGCTTTTTCGATTTGCGCGAACAGGTGAACTGCGAGAACCGAATCCCCGCCAAGGTCGAAGTAATTCTGATCGAGACCGATCGACTCAACTCCGAGGAGTTCCTGCCAGATCAGCGTGAGCTGTCTAGAAGTCTCGTCCTCCAGCTTGCTGATAGGAGCGCTCGCTAAGTCGGCAGTAGGTTCCGCTAGCACGTTGGTTGTGGGTGTCACTTCTGATTCCATTGGTTTTCGATCCCGGCGCGATTCTTAACACGCGCATCGGAATCATTGCCAGTAATATCGCTTGCGAATGAATTGTGCAATTCTTGGGCCACGTAAAAAATCGAGCACTCTGATGAAAATAAACCGATTATCTATGAATTTAAGCGGCTCAGTGGCCGGTTTCGGCCGCTGCCGGTGGAAACGTATTTCCCAAAATAGCTCCAATGTATCCCACCGCACATGGTGGGTTGCGCACGGAAACACGGAGATCCCTCGCGGTCCTGTCCTGCTTAAACGCGCGAGTCGTGAAAACTCTACGCACAAAGGCTACTGAATCTTGCTCTGATATCTTGGAGCCAAGGAGTCAGAGATTTCCAGATGCGTCCGACTTGGCAGAGCTAGCGCACTTAATCGGCGAGAACTCGCGTCACGCAGGAATAAATTGTCGAGATGTGAAAGTTGGACGGTCCCGTGAAGAAATCGGTAAATAAACGACGTCATAAGACGCAAAGATTGCCTGGTTGCAAGCACCAAGAATGTTAACCTTCCAATCGATTCTTGTTCGGATGTCTTCCACATGGAGAAGAGCATGTCTAAACGCTCGCAATGGTTCGCCCGCACTCTGACTCCCATGGAAGTGATAATGTCGTAGGTTCTGCCTTCCTGATACGCGGACCATATAGCTTTCAGGAAGTAATCGATTAGTGATAACGAGGTAGCATGCTGTACGACTGCGTTGCCAGCGAAAAAGGGAAGTTCCCGGCCCTCCATCAGATTGGCCAATACCAGAGTATCTTCCGCTCGAATCGCGGCAGGCTCGAACGCAAATCCCTCGGCATTCACCCTTGCTCGTCGAATTGCGAAGCCGGCGGTATTTAAGTATCGAATGCAACCGTCTGGCTGGCACAAATGAGTTTGAAGGGTGGTCAAACGCAGTTCCTCTGTCTTGCCGACAAAAGTAGTGAGGTCTCCGATCAGACGCAGTTGAAAGCAGCTGTGCTGTGGTGAGCCGGCGATAATAGAAGCAAGATTTGCCAAACAGTCTGCTTGGAATTTGCAATCGGAGTCGGCAAATACCAGCACCGAACCTCTGGCTATGTGAATCCCTCGATTCCTGGCCGCCGCAACTCCTGCGTGTGCCTGTCTCACCAATGTTAGCGGATAAGATCCTTCCCAGCGTCGGACGGATAGAGGGGCTTCCTCCTTGCTGCCATCGTCCACGACGATAACTTCAAAGCTTGGCCCATCAGTTAGTTGGGCGAGGGAAGCGAGACAGTTATCAAGTGGTACCCAGTCGTCATGCGTTCCTATGATCACGCTGAATAAAGGGGAAATGGACGAGGTGGGATTGTCTATGACCATAGAATCCAGCATCGCTAAGAGATACCAAACATGCGAAGAAAAGGGCAAAGCCCAATTTGGCTTTACCTAGGCTGCAAGAGAATGATACACAGGAGATTAGCTGCTTACAAGAGTACCATGGTACCGAGACGCTTAGGACTATGAGAAACCCCAAGGAGTCAGAATTCGGGCCCTAGTCGGCACGCATGAATACAACTGTCGAGTGGTCATCTCCGGTTGGAACACTTTCAGTGTTAGAAGATGAAGTGCACATCTGGCGTGCTTCACTGGCGGTCGATCCGTCCGCGCTACGGCATCTGAAGTCCACACTAGCACAAAACGAGTTGGAGCGCGCAGAGCGGTTTATCTTTGACCCGGATCGCGATCGCTTCATCGCCGCGCGTGGAATTCTTCGCGATGTGCTTGGCCGATACCTTCAATGTGCACCGCAAACGATCGATTTCGTATATGGCACACGCGGCAAGCCTGCAATATCCAGCGCCGGTTCGCGTCATCCCCTTCGTTTTAACCTTTCGCATTCGCATGGACTCGCGGTCATCGGAATCGCTCGCGAACGTGAACTAGGGATCGATGTCGAAATGATTCGGCCCAACTTCGCAAGTGAGGAGATAGCAAAGCGCTATTTCTCGGCGAAGGAAATCGATGAACTTAGCGGGCTACCAGTCGAATTGCAAACCGAGGGATTCTTTCTTTGCTGGACTCGAAAGGAAGCTTATATCAAAGCTACAGGCGAAGGACTGCACATTCCGCTCGACAGCTTTGACGTTTCACTCACACCCGGCCTTCGCCCGGAGTTGAACAGTTCTGATCGTTCCCGCTGGAGCTTGCGCTCTCTTGTTCCGGTACCAGGTTATGTAGCCGCTGTCGTCGGAGAAGGGAGTGCTTCACAACTCCGCCACTTCAATTGGGCCCCTTGAGAAGCTTTGTATGCAGGCTCTCTATCTGATTTCTCTCTCGCGAGGCGCACTCGGCGAGCCCTCGAGGAAAGCGCCGGCTTGTCGCTTGGTCAATGGTACCTCGATGGCGCCAGCGGAAACTTGACCGGTAATATGCCGGGTGAGGGCTCGCGAGGCATAGTGGGTGCCCGAAACAAATTGCATAAGTGGGCCGAAGCTCCACGCGGCCGGTGCGCCGAGAATGTGCAACCCCTCGACTGAAGTTTCCAGCCCAGCCTTCAAAACCGGGTAACCATTGAAGCGACAAATGGACTTTTTGAGTTCCCCAGACAAGAACTCGTATTTGGAAATATCAACTCGATATCCTGTACCAAGCAGGACATGGTCGACAGTTCGTTCGCTTCCATCATCTAGGCGTACTGTGACGCGTTCACCGACTGCATTGACCGATCGAACGAAACAGCCCAACCGGATAGGCACATCCCGAATCCTGTCGACAAGCCAGCGAGCACCGGCGGGCCGGACCGCGCGTTTGCGCAAGCTATCCTGCAGACTACGAGGAAGACGCATCACGAGATCGGGACGAGCGAGGAGTTGGCTGATTCCAGCCGGCCCAACGTCGGTCGGCGCGTACAAGAGTCGTCGAACGAACCGGCCCATTCTGTGATGAAGAGTCTTCGACGCCCAGCCTTGCAGCCAGTAAATCGTATGCGATCGGGCGAATACCTCTGGTTCGGCGCCTCCTTCATGCAGCAGTGCGGCCGATTCCAGCGCACTCTGCCCACTCCCAAGAATTAAAACTCTCTTGCCGGCAAATACACGAAGGTCGCGGTGTTTGGAAGTGTGAGACGCCAACGATGACGGCACATTCTCGAACTCCGATGGACGCCAGGCGAACGAGCCGATGCCCGCCGCAACGATCACGCGACGGGAGCGGAACACTTCCCCATCATGCAGGATGATACGGAATCCATTTCGGTCTTTTTCAACCCGGTGGACTTCACGCTGATCGAGGTCCGGGATGACAGAACGTTGGTACCATTTTCCGTACTCGACAAAGCGTTCAAGCGGCACTGGCACGTAGAAGGTTTCACCGCATGCCTCCTGGAATCCCTCCAGACTCAACGACGTGTCTGGACCGCTAATCTGAGTCGCGGACCAATTGGAGCGGAGCAGCATTCCGTGCGGCATTTGAAGATCCCAAAATGACATGGGCTGGCCAAAGACTTGAACATCAAGGCCTTTCACCCGACGCAAGTGTGCCGCCGCGGAGAGTCCGTATGGCCCCGCACCAATAATCGCTACGTCACATGTGGACATTTAGGACGATTTTACATCCATATTCCGTCTCACTGCTCCCCTCCGCTAGAAGCCGCGCTTAATTACCAAATATGGTATCAAGGCAATTTCTACGAGACCCGGCAGAGGGTCGTCGCAACTAAAAACCGCTTCTACGTCGAAATGCCGGACAGAGCGAATATAGGCGCTGGCGCGTAACTTACCCTGCAGGATACTCATTACCCCTGTGGGCAGATCCGTGAGCAGGCGAATCCAGCGAATTCCAGCCTTGCCCCGGGATTGCTCGACGGGCATTTTCAACTGATCTAGAAAAAGCTGATACGGAAAATCCGAGCCAGCAAGCCGACCGATGGTGTGGTAACCCCAGGTTCGTCCATTCACGTCCAAAAGACAATATTGACCATCTCGCGAGTCATACTTGTATTCCAATTCCACCAAGCCGTAGTAATCGATTGATCGAAGGAATCGCTCGGAATACTCTTCGAGCAACGGCAGCTCAACGCTCTCCACATAAGTGCTGGATTTCCCGAACTCGAGAGGATGCTGCCGCCGGCGGGAGACGACGAGTGTCGAAATGGCTTGACCCTGCCTAAAAAACGAGCAGTAAGAGAATTGGGTGCTGCCATCCCCGGGTATCAAATCTTGAATCAGCAACTCTTCTTGCGGCACGAAGCGTGAGCCGCGGTCAAGAAACTCTTCCAATTGCGCGCGATTGTTGGCTCGCCAGGCTTTGACTCCGGTCTCCAGCAAAAAGTGTTCCTTAATGGCCGGTTTGATAACCACAGGAAAAGTCAGCGCAAGGTGGTTCAATTCCTTTCTATCGCGAATCCACCGTGTTCGGGGTATCGGAATTCCGAGTCGGGCAGCCAATTCGTAGGTGTTTCGTTTGTCCCACAGTTGTTTGGTCGTGTTCCAATCGGGAGTGGGAACCCGATAGACTTCTTCAAGCGCCTTTTTATGTTGGGAGATGGCAGCGACCGTCTCGTCGCGGGTCGGATACAGCACCCACCCCTGCAGGCCTCGCTTTCGTCCCAAATTAAGCAGGATTTCGACGGTATCTGCTGCATTGCCGAACGAAGACACCTTAACGGCAAACGAACTGTATCGGGAAAAGCGAGCGATCGAAGTTTCATCATCAATTAGCCCGACCGGTACCTGTCGGCGGCCCAGACTGCGTACGATGCCAAGTCCCTGGTAATCGCCGCCGATCACGACGGCCCCTACTTCACATGGATGGGGGTTGTGATTCAGCGTCATAGCCGACCGATCGGTCAGTGGATATATCTTAAATTACCGTCGGACGTTCTCTTTAACAGCTCCAGCAATTTCGTACCTCACGCGCTCGCCATCCAAAACAGCGTATGCCAAGCGAGCTCTTTCTTTTTCAGGGCCAACGATTTCCCAACCGTCTCCGCTCGGTACCACTTTCATCTGATTCCTAGCACGCCACCAGCGGTCTACATTTCCAGGCAGAGTGGCCCAAATGCTTTCGCGGGCAACCATTTGTTGCAGATAGTCGAGCAACGATTCATACACGCGACGGTTGCGTTCGTTGATCAAATAATCCGGATGGGAAATGAAACTCATCAATCCATTTCTTTCTCCGATCAGATGCAGCTGCTTTTTCCACAAATCGATCGTGTGATCGTTGAGGATATAGAAAAGCGAATAGTCCTGCGTCGTAGTAAGAGGAAGTTCAAGTATCTTATCGACGAAGTACGGCATTACCGTACAGCAGCCGCCACGCTGTGGCTCAAGGTGGGCAACATTGGGCACAGACATGTCGTAGGAAAACTCATATGCATCGTACCAATCGAGATTGCGATACATCACTCCAGCACGAAAACCACGCGCGCCAAATTTTGTGATGTACTCGTTAATTTTTTTAGCTCGCTGGAGAAATGTGTCTCGGTTTTGATATAGCTGTCCGTCATGGCGCAGGTCGTGTACGTTGAATTCACATCCGCGTTCTCGGATTTGCCGTACATATTCATCAGGAACTTCGTAGCGCTCTTCTGGAACCACTTCGTACGACGCTATCATTCCGCGCGAAGCGTCAAGATCTATCAACCGAGAAGTGAAGTCGCGGCCTGCGGCAGTTTCCACGTCGTGCGTCATGATTAAGCAACTGGACGCGCCATCCGGCCAAAACCAGATGAAGGGCACCTTATTCGTACCGCTTGCCGCCATCAATAGACGTAATAATTCCTGGTGAAGATTGTCGACAGTGAAGTCCACAGGCCAAGCTGGGAATGGCAGTTGCCTCCAATCGCGAAGGTAAACTTGCTGCAATTGGCGGCGAACGGAAACCGGCAGCCACTCGCGCACCAGGTAGTAGAGTTTGCGCACCGATTTGCCAGCGGAGAATGCCTGTTTTCCTAAGCCCATATTCCGCCGATAACGCTCACGGCGAAGATTTTCGATCACATCAGTAAAATTAAAAGGAAGCCTGATCGCATTTCCCTCAATGCGAACATCTTTCAACGCGTCGAATTGGCTGGAGCCTGCTACATCCATCGAAACGCCGGTCCGGTTTCGTCCGTAGCAAATATTTTTATCGCCAAATTGGAAGAAGCCGTCGTCTCCGGGCGCTGAGTCAGCAACTGGCGACAGGCCACCGAATGGCGTGTCCGGAAAACAATAGTAGTCTGAGAGAGTTCTAATCATGGGTCCGAATAGCCTCTTCGTTCTACAGCAGAACTCTTCGAGTAACGCAAAACACTCGACCGGCCGCTATGCTTATCGTGGCCACATTGCTGCCGCAGGTCCGGTCTATCAAATTGCAGGAAGGTGCTTTCTTCCCGATTTCTACCCGATATGGCGATAGATCAGTCTTCCAGTGATCGTCAGCAACCTGTCGGGCATGTACGAAAATATGCGTTTTGCCATCTGCAATTTCCAGCGATCGATTGAACCCACCGCAGAAGATTTAGGAAATTTCCGATACACCAATCGCTCCGGTTGAGGCACCCAGTGGTTTTTGAAGGCAAGAAGCCCTGCGTTGTCCTCCTGGGTACGTCCCATATCAAACTGGTTTGCTCCATTCGATTTTCCGGTCTCGATCGCTCTCCACAAGAGCCATGGCGTTGCTCCGAACCTGTTAAAGCGTGTGTCGGAGCATCCATACTTATAGTAAACAACACTTCTGAATCGCAACGTGAGGATCGCGGCGATTGCTGTACGGTCTTTATATCCAAGCCGGATCTCAAGGGCGTTATCCTGGCACCGAATCAGATTGTTAAACCACGCGTAAGGGATGGGAGGCAAGTGGTGTCGTCTTCGTGTAATGACAAATAGAGCATAGAAATCCTTGAGCAGCTCGTCGGACCTGCCGCATTTCTCCGTTAGACCGGCCTTCTGAGCGCGTTGAATCCGCCGCTGAACAGAATCCTTATCGAGACTTCGAAAAACGCTGTTTAAGTCCGGGCACAAATCTAGCCGATGCAAAAAATACTTTTCCGCGGCTTGAAAGTCAGTATGGCCGCCCGCTTGACCGAAATTTATATTGATTGGGCGCAGTTCGAGATACTTCCATTTCTGCTCTGCCAAAGAGGTTTGAAGGTTCCGAATCAAGAAGTCGGCGTCCTCGGCTGAGTCGTAGAGGGGTTCGCAGTGATCTGAAAACGGTAGCGATACAAGACGACGCCCGGTAAGCCAGCTATCAATGCGACAGAACACTATCCCATTTTTGAGATCGCTGGTTGGCGGCGATGTCGTGAACGCTACCGGCGCATACCCATAAGTGAGTTCAAGTGCCTTAAGCCAGCCCACTGTGTGAAAAACGGACGCCCTGGGGTGCCGGGCCACGAACTCTGGCCACCGCGCATCAGTGATTGGGTCAATTTGATAGACTTTCATTATCTTTAAGAGAATCACTGGGGCAACTAGGACGGTCGATCGTTACCCGGTTTAATGCGGAGATTTTCATGGCATTGTTACCTTTCACGGATCTGCCACACTGACCATTGTCGAGTCTAAAATTGCGTCCGCGAAGCCCAGCATCTCATTCAACAAATGAACCAGAGCGCTGAAACGAATCAGTCTGGTGGAGAGGCCTTCTCTGCCTCGCGACCTGCGAGTGCCCGCGGCGCAGATCGAAGCAGATTTGCATAGACACTCATAGTTAGCTGGCCGACCACATTCCAAGAATGCCTTTCTGTCGCAAAATTCCGTATTTCTTGCCGACGACTGTCCAAGTTCGCGTATAGATCACTTGCGAAGTACCGCTCGACTGTAGCTGCCAAGTCAACTGGATCCTCAGGTCTAAATACAAAACCAGTGTCGCCCTCGACTATCTCATCCCTAAGGGCCCCCACATCCGCTGCGACAACGGGCAGACCAAAACTATATCCTAGAAACAAGACGCCACTCTGGTAGATGTGCCGGTAAGGCAACACGAGGACGTCTGCGGCCTTGAAGTAAAGCTCGGCCTCCTCATCGGGAATGAAGTCTGCCCTAAGCAGTATTCGCCCGCTCTCCACGTCGGGACGAATCGATCGTTGAAGCGTCATCCAGTATGTCTCACAATTCTTTGGCCAACCGGCGATGATCAGACGATAGTTGTCACGCCGAAGCAGAAACTGCTGAAAGGCAGCAGTCAGATATTCCAGCCCTTTGTAAGGCGCAATATTACCAAAAAAGAGAATCACCTTTTCACCATCTTTAATGCCCAATTGCCGCCTTGCCTCGACCGGGGTGAGACGCGTATTCGGAACGGAATTGTTGATACCGAAGGGGATGACGGTGACTCGAGATTCTTGAACGCCAAACTGCTCGAAGAGTTCTAACCTCATCTTTTCCGTATGAACGAAGATATGGTCGGCAAGTCGATATTGGATTCGTAGCGTGAGACGGTTGAGGGGCGTATCCTTAGAATCTCGAATCGCCGCATTTACATTGTGCACTGTAAGGACGATCTTCTTCCCCAGCAGCTTGTAAAAGAGCATTAGCAGCGTTCGATCAAAGGTCTCGAATTTGTTGTTCCATAAAATATGAAAAATCCTTGGCTTCGCTGTCGCGGCATAGCGAATTAACCGTGCATAGTATTTGGAAATTCTCGAAACTTTTTCCACCAAGGTGGCGTCAGAACTCTGATCGCCTCGCAGATTAAGAAAGTTAACGCCCGGCTTGCCGTGGAAATCCGGGAAATCGACATGATCGCCTCCAATCAGGTCCACGGTTGCTTCCTTTGAAATAAGCTCGGTTGCTAGCCCGAATACATACGGCTTGTCACGACCACCTGTAAGCAGGGCCACTAGAATCCCGGGGTCCGCGTCGGATATTACCAAATCAGATGATCCTGTTGAGCTTGGGAGGTTCACATCATGCTCGTGGATTTGAAGACCATGTTTCATGCCTCGGCTAGCCTCTCTTCCAGAAGCTCGCAGATTGCGTGCCCGATCGTGATATGCATTTCTTGAATCCGCGCCGTCGACTTAGAGGGAACACACAGGCAAAGGTCGCAGACCGATCGCATTTGTCCGCCCGATTCACCGGTCAGTCCGATTACGGCGACCTTGCATTGCCGGGCCGCTTCGATTGCACGCAGGATATTCGCGCTATTGCCGCTGGTTGAGATTGCCAGCAACACGTCGCCTGCCCGGGCGTGAGCGGCAAGTTCGCGGGCAAATACGCGTTCATATCCATAATCATTGCCGATTGCAGTCAGAGCCGATGTATTACCGTGGAGGGCCAAAGCACGCAATGGTTGTCGTTCGCGCAGGAAGCGGCCCGTTAGTTCCGCTGTAATGTGTTGCGCGTCCGCGGCTGAGCCTCCGTTCCCTGCGACAAGGAGCTGACCGCCAGCCGCAAGCGATCCGGCGATGATATCAATGGCGCTCGAAACGGCTGAGGCAAGGCTGGGTAGGCCTTTGGAAACTTCCAAGTGTTCGTCCCAGATTGTAAGTATCCGATCGACTTGTTGGTTGGTGTTTGCCAAGTTCGTACTCTCCTGTCCTAGATTCCTGCGCGACGCCGTAAGCGCCGACGGTGCCTCTCATGTTGTTCCTCGCTTGCAGCCAATTGCCCTCAAGACCCTTCGTAATAGCGAGGGTTTCTGCGTCGGAGAGCTCGGAGGTAGAAAGTCTCATGCCTCTCGATTAGAGCAGAAAGGCTAAATTTCTCGACCACAAACTGTCTCCCGCGTTCACCAAGACGGTACCTTTTTGCCTTGTCTGTCAGCAGCGCGCCAATCCTGTCGGCCAAAGCTTCAACGTCTCCTGTCTTCACCAAAAAACCGGTTTCATTTGGCAAGACAGCTTCTCCTACTCCTCCCGAGTCATATGCGACAACGGGCTTCTGCATGGCCTGTGCTTCCAGAAGTACTCGCCCCAGGCCTTCCCAATAGCTTGGGAGCACAACCAAGCTGCTGAGTGCATAGCAGTCCCGCATCTCTTGTGCCGCCAAGTCTCCTAGAAAGACAACTCGGTCTCCGAGACCAGCGGCCGCCGTGTACTCGCGGAGATCCTGGTGTAAGGGCTCAGAATCCACGGCACCGGCAAAGCAGACCTGGAAGTCAATATTCCTGGCCGCCAGGATCCGCGCGGCCTGTAGCAAGTCCTTGTGGCCTTTGCCTTTGTCAATCCTGGCGGGCAACAAGATGCTAGGTCGTCCCGTACCATCCTGTGGCGATGCTTGGTACGGCGCAAAAAATTCGGTATCGACTGCGTCTGAAAGATTCGTGTATCTGCCGCGGACATGATCAGGCATGCCTTTCCCGGAGACACTGCCGATCCCTGCAGCAAGAGGAAGCCACTTCCGCACCTGCGGTTGGGAGAACCACTCGTTATCGAAATGATGAATTAGCGTGAATGGGATACCGGCGCGTTTCGCTTGCATCATTAAGGTTTGCGCATCGTAAGTGAGCCAGTGTACGGTCAGCAGATTCACTTCTTGGCTTAGTAGTCGACGAGATAAGGAGTCGCTAAGGATGATATATTTGTGCGGCAGGTGACGCACTTTTTGGAACATAACGCCCATCATTGCACCGAAAATTGCCTCCGGCATTTCCTCGCCTTCCAGACGGCGGCGTCGAAGCGTTTGGTCATAAACATAGCGCACCCGTTTGGGCAAATCGACAAACCTTGACTTTGTCCGGAGAATAGGCACGGGAATCCATAGGATGCGGCCCATTCCGACTTGCTCAGTCTCGATTTGATCGGTTCCAACTTGATTCACCAGACGCATCTGCAAGATTGTTAAGCGGTGCCTTTGCAGCAGACCGTGGTCTAGACACCGCAGGTACCGGTCGATTCCTCCCGAGGAACGCTCTCGATTAACCGGAGCATACCGCATGATGGTCAGACCATCTAATTCCCCGGGTCGGGCGCCATAAACCTCTTCGCTCGGAACCTGTTCGTTCAACAAAATTGGCTTGGCCATAGGTCTTGAGTCCATGCTGTGTCTATCTCCAGAATCTCACGGATTGAGAACTGCCGAGCAATCCATACTTTGAAACCTTTCCTTCCCCGAACAGGGCGGGTCCACCCTTTCTACGAGCCAGCCTCCACAGGACCTCGCGCAGTGAACCAGTACGCTGTCCGCATCCTGACCTTGGGGACAGTTGATTTCGATGTGGTATCCGAGCAACATAATCTATATAGAGCATCTTGAAGAGGTTGGCTCGCAAACGAGAGGGACAGGCTTGATGACGAGAATCATGAAATGGCTATTATTTGCTTTCCTTGTGAGCGCGTCTTTCAGTGGCGAGGCAATCGCTCAAGGGAGCACCATAAACGCTCCGTCGTGCTCTCAGAGTGATGTGCAGTTAGCAATCAACTCGGCCTTGTCCGGTGATACGATTCTGGTTCCAGGAGGTTCCTGTACTTGGTCTTCGGTTCTGAGTATCCCGAGCACCGCAGTGATCACGCTTAATGGGCAGGGAATTACCACCATCAACGGGGCCTTGGATGTGACCTCAGGTGCGTCCACTTCCAACGTGACGTCCATCACGGGGTTTACCTGGACCAGCACGGGATATTGCGGCACAACGAACGCAATCACGAACCATTCGACCGTTTCAA
>Ga0073928_10002717_pt1:0-20000 | contig 29644 bp, 24 predicted proteins | sample PaiPotPPA55metaG_FD_76969 | JGI IMG/M metagenome (GOLD analysis project Ga0073928, IMG submission 76969) | Iron sulfur acid spring bacterial and archeal communities from Banff, Canada, to study Microbial Dark Matter (Phase II) - Paint Pots PPA... ...
CCTGCCGATGCTCCCTTTGCGCGACGTGCCGATGAGAATGGGACGGCCCAGCACCGTGAGCTCCCGCAGGCGGCGCAGCATCTCCATGTTCTGCGCGAGCGTCACGCCGAAGCCGTATCCCGGATCGACGATGATCCGGGCGGGCTCGATGCCGGCGGACGCGGCCGCCCGAAGGCGTTCCTCGAGGTACGCGCGCGTCTCCGCCATGATATCGGCCGCGCCGCGCCGGTTGCGGCCGTCCATCAACACCACCGGCACCCCGGCCCTGGCGGCGACCCCCGCCATGCCGGCGTCGCTCTGGAGCGCCGTCACGTCGTTGATCATCGCGGCGCCTGCGTCGAGGGCCGCGGCGGCGACGCGGGCGGACGTGGTGTCGACGCTGACCGGCAGCCCGAGCGGCACGAGGCGCCGGACGGCGGGAATCGTGCGCCGCACCTCTTCCTCGACCGGGACCGGCGCCGCGCCCGGACGCGTCGACCGACCGCCGACGTCGATGAGGTCGGCGCCCTGCTCCTTCCACCGGTGGCCCATCGCCTCGGCCGCGCCGGCATCGCCGTCCAGACCGTCGCCCGCGAAGGAGTCCGGGGTCATGTTGATGATGCCGACGAGAAAGGTTCGCCGGCCGAACTCGAGCACGGCGGACCCGCAGCGAAGCGGCGCTGGCCGAGCCGGGGGACGCGGCGCGGCGGAGTCCCGGATCACGCGCGCCCGTCTCCTCGCGCGGCATCGAGTTCGATCGCGAGCCGCTCCGGGTCCAGCACCTGCCCGGGGTGGAACGTCCGAAGGCGCAGCGCGGCCACGGGATCCTGAGGCAGCGCGTCGCGCGGCGCGCAGCCGATCAGTTCGCCGGCCGCGACGTCCACAGAGCACTTGAGGGCCTCCTCGCGCACCCGCTCGAAGGCCGCGAGCGGCGGCGTCCGGCGGTAGTCCAGCAGGTTCATCGAGACCTGCGCGGTCCCGCGGCGGGGCAGCCAGACCTCCATCGCCTGCACGGCCGGGAGGCCGCCGGACGACTCACGCACCGCGCGGGCGATGGAGCGCGCGACCGTCGCGTCGCCGCCGGCCAGATCGACGTTCATCGCGATCAAGACACCGCGCGCGCCGACCGCGACCGCCCCTGCCGTCGGGTGCGCGCGCGCCGGCCCCAGATCGGGCCGCCGCTCCGCGGTCCCGATCGCCGTCCGCAGCTCCTCGAATCCGCCGCGGCGGATCGCCGCCAGGCCGCGGAACGCCGGCCGGCGCGCCGCCTCCGCGTAGAGGTAGACCGGAATCCCCAGGGACTCGGCCGCGTAGGACGCAAACCGGTGCGCGAGCGCGACGCATTCGTCCATGGTCGCGTGATAGAGCGGCACGAACGGCACGACGTCGATGGCACCGATGCGCGGATGGACTCCCTCGTGATGGTTGAGGTCGATGCGGGCGACCGCCACATCCGCGACCCGGCGCGCCGCCGCGTACACGGCCTCCGGGGCGCCCACGAAGGTCAGCACGGTGCGGTTGTGATCGGCGTCCGAAGAAACGTCAAGCAGGCGCGCGCCCGTCCCGGCGCCGGCCGCGTCCGCGAGTTCCGCGATGACGCCGGCCCGCCGGCCTTCGCTCACATTTGGAACGCATTCGATGAGAGGAGTGGGCGCCTTACTCCTCCCTGGGGTGGGTGATGCGGGAGAAATGGATGACCGTCACGGTGTCCTCGAGGCCGACGCGCCGGCCGTAGATCGTGGAGAGAAATTCGAGCAGATCATTGTGCTGCCGCGCGGCGGGGTTGTCCTTGGTGATCTCGCGCGGCGTCACGTCGCGGAGCTGCTTCGCGTCCACCTGGTCGATCACGGCGGTGAAGATCTTCTGCCGGGTGCCGTGTTTCTGGCCCACGGTCACCCAGACGACCTGCCCTTCCTGATACTTCTCTCGCTTGTCGCCGAGCCGGACCGTCAGGGTCTTTGTCCCATCACGCAGCGCGGCGGCCAGCAGCGGGGAGTAAAAGTTCAGTGCGAACATTCAGCCCTCCGTCGAAGCCGGGTCGTCTGGCGTCCTGGGTCACGCAGTTAGGCCCAGAGGCGCAACTGCTGGCGAGGACTCCCCTTGATTCTGCCCGGCCCCAGGGGTTCCTTCCCGTTGGAACCGCCCGCTCGTCCGCGGCGTTTAGCAGTCGTAACGCTCGAGTCCTCAGGCGCAGATCCCCACGTGTTCAGACCAGGAGGGTGCGATGCGAATGCTGTCGTTCCGGTGGCTCGTTCCAAGCTTGCTTCTCGTTGCTGTGGGATGCGCGGGTGTGGCCTACAGTCAGACCGCGCCGGCGCCGATGCCCGCGCCCGGCGGACCGCCCGCGGCGCGTGAGCGCACCATCGTGGTCAGCGGCGAGGGCTCGGTGGACGCGACCCCGGACCGCGCGACCGTGGCGCTCTCGGTGATCGTGCAGCGGCCCACCGCGCAGGAAGCGCAGCAGCAGAGCGCGGCCGTCATGACGCAGGTCGTGAGTAAGATCGTGGCCGCCGGCATTCCCCAGACCGCCATTCGGACGACGACGGTGTCGCTGTACCCGCAGCACCGGCCGGACCAGAGCGGCCAGGGGCCGATCACCGGCTACCAATCGGTCAATCGGGTCGTCGTCACCGTCGACGACATCACCCGTGTCGGGCAGGTGATCGACGCCGGCGTCGGAGCCGGCGCGAACGGCGTCGACAGCGTCAACTGGACTCTGCGCGACGCGACGCCGTACCGGACCCAAGCGCTCCGGCTCGCGGTCCAGAACGCCCAGGCCACCGCCACCGCCATCGCATCCGCGGCCGGGGTCAGCGGCCTGCGGCTGCTCAGAATCGAAGAGGGCGCGACCGTCTATCCGCGGCCCGGCATCGCCATGATGCAGGCGGCGCCGTCGACCCCGGTGCTGCCGGGCACCATGCCGGTCAGCGTTGTGGTTCGCGCGGTCTACGGATTCTAGCCTACTTCAAGTCCGGCGCGTACTCGGTCTTGGGCGCGGCCTGACCGCTCGCCGTCACGGTCGCGAGCGGTTTGCCGTCCTGCACGAGATGCACGGTCATGGTCTTATATCGCAGGCGGCTCTGCACGAACTGAATCGCCAGGGCGCCCTCGGTCGAGAGGTTCTTCTTCTTTTCGTCGAGGGATTGCCCGGGCTTGACGAGCACGTCCTTGACCGTCACGTCCAGCGTGCCGGCCCGCTCGTCGATCTTGACGTTCGTCACGGTCCCGGCGCCGACGATGCTCTCGATCATGTTGCGCACGAGGACCTGCGGGGAGGCGGGCGTAAAGAGCGCGCGCTGCCGCGCCTCGTACGCGCGGTCCCAGGCGAAGAGGCCCCCGCCGACGAGGAGCACGAAGAGCACGTAGGCCGCGACCGGCACCCAGTTGGGACGGTGTCCGTGTCCACGGCGGCCCCGCGGCGCACGGTGCGGCAGCACGGCCTTCCAGAGCTTCGCCATTTACGCGGACCTCACCGGTCTATTTTACACGAAGAAGGAGGAGCCGCGCGGCTCCCCCTTCGGATTGCACGGGTCGATTCTGAGAGGTGCTAGCCGGTTGCCTCGGGCTTCAACGACGGCGTGACCGATTTGTTCTCGGACCGCGGGAACGACTTGACCTCCTGCGTCACACCCGGCAGCGGCGGCGGTGTTTCCGGCATATCCGGCGGCAGCGGCTGGCCGGCGATCAGCAGGTCGAGCTCGTCGCTGTCGAGCGACTCCCGCTCGAGAAGCGCCCGGGAGATTCGCTCCAGCACCGGCTTGTGCTCGGTCTGCACCTGGCGGGCCCGGCTGTAGCACTCGTCGATGATGTGCCGGATCTCTTTGTCGATCTCGTAGGCGATCTCTTCGGAGTAGTTGCGGCTCTCCACCAGATCGCGGCCCAGGAACACCGGCCCGTGCTTGGCCCCGAGCGTGAGCGGGCCGAGCTTGTCCGACATCCCAAACTCCGTGACCATCTTGCGGGCGAGGTCGGTTGCCTTCTCGAAGTCGTTCGCCGCCCCGGTCGTGATCTCGCCGAAGACGATCTCCTCGGCCACGCGGCCGCCCAGGATCGCCGTGATGTTGGCGAGGATCTCCCCGCGCGTGAGGGTGTACTTCTCCTCCTGCGGCAGCGGCAGCGTGTACCCGAGCGCCATCCCGCGCGGCAGGATCGTCACCTTGTGCGGCGGGTTCGCTTGCGGCAGCAGCTTGCCCAGGAGGGCGTGACCCGCCTCGTGGTAGGCCGTGAGCTCCCGCTCCTTCGGCGAGAGGATCCGGCTCTTCCGCTGCGGGCCCGCGATCACCCGCTCGATCGCCTCGTCCATCTCCGAGCGGCCGATTCGCTTCTTGCCGCGCCGCGCGGCCAAGAGCGCCGCCTCGTTCACCATGTTGGCCAGATCCGCCCCGCTGAACCCCGGGGTGCGGCGCGCCAGAACGTCGAGCGTGACGTCCTCGCTCACCGGCTTGCCCCGCACGTGCACGTCGAGGATCGCCCGGCGGCCCTTCGCGTCGGGGTTGTCCACCACGATGCGCCGGTCGAACCGGCCCGGCCGCAAGAGCGCCGGGTCCAGGATATCCGGCCGGTTGGTCGCGGCGATCACGATGATCCCGGCGTTGGGATCGAAGCCGTCCATCTCGACGAGCAGCTGGTTGAGGGTCTGCTCGCGCTCGTCGTGGCCGCCGCCCAACCCCGCCCCGCGCTGCCGGCCCACCGCGTCGATCTCGTCGATGAAGACGAGGCACGGCGACGACTTCTTCGCCTGCTCGAACAGATCGCGCACGCGGCTCGCGCCCACCCCGACGAACATCTCGACGAACTCGCTGCCGGAGATGGAGAAGAACGGCACGCCGGCTTCGCCCGCGATGGCCTTCGCCAGCAGCGTCTTGCCGCTCCCCGGCGGGCCGACCAGCAGCACGCCGCGGGGAATCTTCGCGCCGAGGGCCTGGAACTTCTTCGGATGCCGGAGGAACTCGATGATCTCCTCCAGCTCCTCCTTGGCCTCGTCCACACCCGCCACGTCATCGAACGTCACGCGCGTCTTCGCCTCGGTGTGGAGACGGGCGCGGCTCTTGCCGAACGACATCGCCTGGTTCGATCCGGACTGCGCCTGACGGAGCATCAACATCCACAGCCCCACGAGCACGATGAACGGCAGCATCGTCGTCAGCAGGTTGGGCCACATCGACGAGCGCGACCGCGGCTCCACCGTGATCGTGACGCCCTTGGACTGGAGCAGGTCGATGTAGGACGCGTCGCCAGACGGAATGTAGGTGCGGAAGGACCGCCCGTCCTTCAGCTGGCCGGACACGCTCTCATCGCTGACGGTGACCTGCGCGACCTGGCCGCTGCGGGCCTTGTCGATGAACTCGCTGTAGGAGATCTCCTCGCGGGGGGCGCGCTGGTGGTACAGCGGCAGCACCAGGTACAGTACGACCACCAGGATGAGGGCCCACACCAGCAAGTTCCGGACGTACTTATTAAACACCGCCGGGACCTCCGCGCGGAAGCCGGCCCACCGGTGTCATCTGCCCGGAAGCCTGTGCGTGCCGCGACTTCGGTAAATTATAGCACACGCCATTACCCTCAATATGCGTCGTCCCTACTAAGCAGCCGCTCTTTAACTCTATCTTAGTATCCACGCCCCGCATCGTCGCCTGTCTCGCGGCCGGGGCTCGCCGCCCCGCTCACTTCGATCGCGTCCGGCCGTCGGAAGATCCGCACGCCGCCGGGCGCTTCCCACACCGCGCCGGTCCGGCCGCCCAGGACCCCCAGACGGGCCTCTTCTATATGAACGAACGCGACCGGGGCACCGTTCCCGCGCACCCGCCGGATGGCCTCGCGCAGCGCGCGCCGCTGCAGGGCGACCGGGAGCCGCCCGAACGCGTCCGGGGCGATGAGAACTGCGGCGTGGGTCCCGTGCAACACCGCGTCGACCTCGGGCGCGCTCAGCGCGTCGAACGCATCGGCTTCGTCTCGCATCACGTCGGCGAGCCGCGCCAGCGCGCGCCGCACATCGGGATTATACCCTTCGAGGATCGGCAGGAGGACCAGGCGCACGCGGTTGCGCAGCGCCACCAGATCGCGGTTGGACGAGTCCTCGCGCGCCGTGAGGCGTTGCCGCGCGAGATAGTCGACGATCTCGGCGCGCGATGTTTCGATCAGCGGACGGATCACCCGGAGACCGTCATGCGGCCGCACCGGCGGGATGCCGGCGAGTCCCCGCGGGCCGCTCCCGCGCAGCAGGCGCATCAGCACCGTCTCGGCCTGATCGTCGCGGGTGTGGCCCGTCGCGATCACCGTGGCCTCGATCCGCCGGGCCGTGGCGGCGAGGAAAGCGTATCGCGCCTCGCGTCCCGCGTCTTCGATCGAGCGCCGCGCGCGCGCCGCGGCGGCGGCCACATCCTCGGCCGCCTCGTGATAGGGACAACCGAGCGCGCGGGCCGTCTGCGCGACCGCGGCGGCGTCGAGGCCGGCGTCGGGCCGCAGACCGTGGTTGAGATGGGCGGCGTGCAGATCGAGGCGGAACTCCTCCCGCAGGGCGGCCACCACGGACAGCAGCGTGGTCGAATCCGGTCCGCCCGAAACCGCGACGATGACGCGCTCACCGCCGGCGAGCATCCCGTACGTACGGATCGTCTCGCGGACCTGCGTCGCGAGCGGATCGCGACAGGAGGCCGAGAATCGGCCGGAGGTCCTGCGGGAGACAGGGGGCATCGCGCTCCGTCCCGCGCCTACGGCGTCAACGTCATGACGGTACGGTAGCGTCCCCGTAGCCCGCGCCGGCGCGGCGGTAATCGTCGCGCGGCGGCGCGAACACGTCGAGCACCACGCACCGGCCGGCCAGCGCGCGCCCCCCGTGGGGTACGTTCGGCGGGGTCTCCCAAAAATCGCCCGCCCGCACCGGATACTCGACGCCGTCCTGGATGCGAATCCATTCGCCCTCGAGACAGAGGCCCCATTGCTCGTTGGGATGGGCGTGCACGGGCGACTCCGACCACGGTTCGATCTCGACGACGGAGAGCATCACGTGCGTGCCGGGAAACACCCGGGCGCGGATGCCGGCGGCCAGCGTGCGCGGAATGCCGCCCTCGCGGAGGTTGTGGAACCACTCACGGCCCATATTCCACCTCGCTCCCCACTGCGGCGCCGCCCTCGAAGGCGGGGCCGCGGCTACTGGCTGAAGGGATTGATCGGACGCCCGTTCTTGCGGATCTCGAAGAACAGGTGCGGACCGGTGCTCCAGCCCGTGCTGCCGACCAGCGCGATGACCTGGCCGCGCTGCACGTGTTCGCCGACGTAGACCCGATACGACGAGAGGTGCGAGTAGGTCGTCGTGACGCCGTTGCCGTGATTCAGGATCACGAGCGTCCCGTTGGCCGGGAGCGAGCCGGCGAAGATCACGGTCCCGGCCTCCGGCGCGCCGATCGCCGTCCCCATCGACGCCGCGATGTCGACGCCCGTATGAAACTCGGGGGTGTCGAGGATGGGATGGATCCGCCATCCGTACCCGGAGGTGATGGCGCCGAAGACCGGCCACGGCATCCCGCCGTTGAGGAGCGTCGGCACGGTGCCGCTCGCCTGATTAACCGGTTCCGCGCCGCCATACGCGAGCGCCGACAGTGAGGTCCCCGGCGGCAGCATCGCCGGAATGCCGGTCGCACTGATCGACGAGATGCGTTGCGCTTCGTTGGCGAGCTCCGCGAGCACCTGCCGTTCGTTCGCCGTGATTTGCGCGAGCTGCGCCGGGTTGGCCCCGCCCGCCGACGACCCGGCGGCGACGGCCGCCTTCGCCTTCGTGGACGCCGCGGCGACCGCCGCGTCGCTCTGATGCCGCGCATCGACGGCCAGCATGGCCACGGATTGACCCTGCCGGACCGAGTCGCCGGGCCGAACGATCGGTTGAACCACCCAGCCGTCGGCCGGCGCGCGCACCTGTGTGCCGGCAACATTCGCCTCGGCCCGCCGGACGGCGTTCTCTGCGTTCACGACGTCCGTCTCGAGGGCTGCGAGCGTCCGCGCGCCCTGCGCGGCGGTGACGATGGTGGATACGGCCCGCTGCGTCAGCACGCGGGTTTCCGCGGCATGCTGCGCACGCGCGACTTCGGCCCGCCGGATGACATCGGCCTGGCGGCGGGCGGCGTCGGCCGCGGCAGCCTGTGCCCGCGCCGCCGTCAGCTCAGCCTGCGCACGGTGGAGTTCGGCGGTCGCCGCCTGGAGGCGCGCCCGCGCCGCATCCTGGATCACGGTATCCGCGGTGATCCGGCGCGCCGCCACCGCGCCCTGCGCGGCCAGCGTTGTATCGCGATCGACCGCGCGCGTCGCGGCCGCGGCGTCCACCTGCGCGGCACTCACGTTGCGCTGCGCCGCCGCGATCGCGGCCTGCGCCTGCGCAACACTGCCACCGCCCGCCTCTGGCGTCCCGGCCTGCGCGCCTCGAAGCGCGGCCTGCGCCGCGGTGACTTGAGCCTGCGCCGCGCCGTAGGCGCCCGTGTCTGCGTCGAGCTGCTGCTGCGTGATCAAGCCCTGCGCGAGCAGCGCCCGGTCGCGGTCGACGGTCTCGCGGGCGGATGCCGCCTCGGACTCCGCGTTCTTTACGACGTCGGATCGCGCGGCGAGAATCTGCTGCTGGGCCTGTGCGAGCTGCGCTTTCGTCGCCGCATCGAGCGCCGGCACCGCGATGGGAGCCAGGGCCGGAAGCGGCGGCATCGTGGCGGCACTGCCCACGACCGCGGTGACACCGGCCGCGGCCTGATGACGCCCCGCTGCGAGCTGAACCTGCGCATCCTTGACCTGGGCCGCCAGAGCCGCCGCGCGCGCGCGGGCCTGCGCAAGGGCGGTGCGGTACGGACGCGGGTCCAACTCGAGCAGGACGGTGCAGGCACTCACGTACCGGCGGTCGCCGACGTCGACCCTCAGCACGGTACCCGCGACCTGCGCGCCGACCGGAACGAGGACGGAAGGCGTCTGCCACGGCCGACCCGGCACTGCGGGGGCGGTCGACGGCCGCGCGGCAGGAACGATCACGGCGCCGGGCGCACCTCCTCCGACGCCGGATAGAGTCCCCGCCACGAGCGTGATGGCGACCGCTCTCGCGAGCGGCGCGGACAATCGTGTCACCAATGATCGACCTCGAAACAGCGCTACCGGACACAACGTCGGCGCGTCACCCGGCTGTTCCCAATTCTTCCCGTGTGAAGGAGATTTCATGATGAAGACAGTTAGAACTGATGGTGGCGGCGGAGGGCTTCGAACCCCCGACTCCGCGGGTATGAACCGCGTGCTCTGACCACCTGAGCTACGCCGCCGCGCAGCGCCCATTATAGCACAGCCCAAAGGAGCGCTCTCCGCCCGCGCGGAACGGCACACCCGACGCCTTGCAGTTGCCTCTGAGCCTACGGCGTGACCCAGGACGCATCGCCTGGAGGACAACATGCCCAATCCGGTCGAGTTCGCCGATGCACACCGCACGCGGTTCGAGTCGGAGCTCAGCGATCTGCTCCGCATCCCGAGCATCAGCACCCTGCCGGAACACCGCGACGACACCCGGCGCGCCGCCCACTGGCTCGCCGAGCACCTTCGTTCGATCGACCTGCCGGTGGAACTCATCGAAACCGTGGGGTATCCCCTGGTCTACGCGGAGTGGCTCGGCGCTCCGGGCCGGCCCACGCTGCTCGGCTACGGCCACTACGATGTCCAGCCCGTCGACCCCATCGATCTCTGGACGTCACCGCCGTTCAAACCGGCCGTCCGCGGCGGACGGTTGTTCGCGCGCGGCGCCGCCGACGACAAAGGACAGATCCTGACCTTGATCGCGGCGATCAGGGCCTATCTGCAGACCAGCGGAAAGCTTCCCATCAACGTCAAGCTCCTCATCGAAGGCGAGGAGGAATCCGGAGGAGCCGGCATCGAGGCGTACGTCCGCGAGCACGCCGACCGGCTGCGGGCCGACGCGTGCCTCGTCCTCGACTCCGGCATGTTCGCGCCGGGAATCCCGGCGATCACGCTCGGGCTTCGCGGCATCGTCGGCGCCGAAATCGAGGTCACGGGCGCGGCCCGGGATCTTCACTCCGGCATCTACGGGGGCGTGGCGCCGAACCCGTTCCAGGCCCTCGCCGAGATCCTCACCGGCCTCAAGGACAAGAACGGCCGCATCTTGATCCCGGGGTTTTATGATCGCGTGGTGCCGCCGTCTCCCGAGGAGAAGGCGGGCTGGGACAGGCTGCCGTTCGATGAGGCGGCCTTTCTACAAGACGAGGTGGGCGCGCCGGCGTTGACCGGCGAGCCCGGCTACAGCGCGCTCGAGCGCATGTGGGCCCGGCCGACTCTGGAAGTGCACGGAATGCCGGGCGGGTTCACCGGCGCCGGCACGAAGACCGTGATCCCCGCCCGCGCCGCCGCCAAGATCAGCATGCGCCTCGTGGCAGATCAGCGCCCCGGCGAGATCGTCGACGCCTTCGCCTCGCACGTGCTCGCGATCGCGCCGAAGGGCGTACGGGTGGAGGTCAAGAAGGGCCACGGTGCGCCGCCGGTGGTCATTTCGCCGGACGCGCCGGCGATCGCCGCGGCCCGGCGCGCGCTCACGGACGCGTTTGGGCGCGAGGCGGTCTTCGCGCGGATGGGCGGCTCCGTGCCGATCGTCTCCGAGTTCGCGGGACGGCTCGGACTCCCGGTCGTCGTCACGGGATGGTCGCTGCCCGACGCGAACGCGCACAGCCCAAACGAGAGTCTGGACCTCGACCACTTCCACAAGGGCATTCGCGCGGTGATGCGGTTCTTCGAACGGCTCGCGGAGTAGCATCGCGCCCCGGGGCAGTCATGGAGCGAGGTGTGGATAACATAGTACCGGCGAGGCCGCACGGGTTAAGCCGGGTTGGCTCCGAAGAGCTACCTCACTCTCACCCGCGTGCAGCACTCGCCGGCATGCGAGACTGTAGCACATCATGGACGCGCGGACAATCCGGAACGATCGTTCTTGTGGACAAGCCGTGGATATCCCGCGCGACGTCTCGCGCGAGATCGCGCGCGTTGCGCGGGCACGCTGAGGATGACGCACCGACGCATCAAGACGGCGGAGACTCGGAGCGCGCGCAGTGAGCCTGCAGGAGTATCGACACAAGCGCCACTTTACCGCGACGCCGGAGCCGTCGGGTACCGCGCGTCCGGCGCGCGCACGGCGTCTCCGCTATGTTATCCACAAGCACCACGCGCGGACGCTGCACTACGACTTTCGCCTCGAGTGGAACGGCGTGCTGCTCTCGTGGGCCGTGCCGAAGGGCCCGTCGACCGCTCCCGGCACGAAGCGCCTCGCCGTGCGCGTTGAAGATCATCCTTTAGAGTACGCGAAGTTCGAGGGGCGCATCCCGGAAGGCGAGTACGGCGCCGGAACGGTCGCCATCTGGGACGAAGGCGTGTGGCATCCCGACGATCCGAATGTCGATGTGGCGCTGCGCCGCGGCGAGCTCCGGTTCACGCTCGAGGGCCGGCGGCTCAAGGGCGCATGGGTCCTGGTGCGAACCGGTTTCGGGGCCGGCAGCGCCACCTCGCGAGGACGAAGCGGGTCGCGGCAGGCCTGGCTCCTGATCAAGCGGCGCGAGACGCGCGCCGCCTCCGCTGAACTCACCGCCACGACCGGCGCGAAGCGGCGTCGATCGGCGGCCCGGTCAGACTCGTGACCGCGGCGCGCCCGCGGCGGTCCGTCCGGGGCTCCGCGGACTCCGGGCGCATCCCTTTTCGGGTGCGGCCGATGCTCGCGACGCTCGTCCGCGACCCGTTTCACCGGCCGGGCTGGGTCTACGAGGAGAAGTACGACGGCTACCGGATCCTGGCATATAAGGAAGGAAGGCGCGTCCGCCTCCTGTCCCGCAACGACAACGACCGCACGGCCGCCTTCGACGGCGTCGCCCGGGCCGTCCAGGAACTCCCGGCCCGCACCTTGCTCCTCGATGGCGAGGTCGTCGCCTTCGACCGCCACGGCGTCTCACGGTTTCAGCTGCTGCAGCAGGGACAGGCGCCGCGTTCGTACATGGTCTTCGACTGCCTCTACAAGAACGGCAGGGATCTCCGGCAGGAGCCGCTGCCGGTCCGGCGGGCCGCGCTGGAGAGCGTCGTCGCCTCGCGCGGGGCGGTCCACCGCGCAAGACGGATGGCCGCCAACGGGATCGCCGCCTATCGCGAAGCGAAGAAGCGCGGCTTCGAAGGAATCATCGCGAAGGATACCGCCGCGCCCTACGTCGAGGGCCGCTCGAACAAGTGGCTCAAGGTCAAGGTCAGACAGGAAGACGAGTTTGTGATCGGCGGCTACACGCCGCCCAGTGGCGCACGGAAGTACTTCGGCGCGCTGCTGCTCGGCGCGTACGACGGGCACGGCCGGCTTCGGTACGTCGGCAAGGTGGGGACGGGCTTCACCGAAAGCACGCTCGCGTCACTCTACCGGAAGTTCCGGCCGCTGGCGCGGCGGACGCCGCCGTTCGAGAACCCCCCGCGAGAGCGCGGCGCGACCTACCTCGCTCCGCGCCTCGTCGCGCAGATCGCCTATGAAGAGTGGACCGCCGACCGGAAGCTCCGCCAGCCCGCATTTCTCGGACTGCGCGACGACAAGGATCCGCGTGAAGTCGTTCTGCCGGAGGCCACGTGATGAGCCGCAGAGCCACAGGCAGCACCGTCAGCCATCCCGACAAAGTGTTCTGGCCGGACGAAGGCTACACCAAGGGCGATCTGGCCGAATACTACCGGGTAGTGTTCGCTCGCCTGCGGCCGTACGTCGAGGACCGGCTGCTGAACCTGGAGCGCTGCCCCGACGGCATGCGGGGCCAATGTTTCTATCAGCGGGAGGCGCCGAAGGGACTGCCCGCCGGCACGCCCACCCGGACCGTGCGCGACCAAACCGGCTCCACGGCCTATGTCGTCGGCGGAAAGTTGGAGACGCAGCTCGCCCTCGTGAATCTCGGCTGCATCCCGGTGCACACGTGGCTGAGCCGCCGGCGCGCGCCCCACAAGCCGGACTGGCTGTGTTTCGATATCGATCCGACCTCGGGAGAGTTTGGAGACGCGGCCCGGGCCGCGCGTCTCGTCAAGGAACGGCTCGACACCCTAGGCCTCAGGTCGTTTCCGAAGACGTCCGGGAGCCGGGGCATGCACGTCTTCGTTCCGATCCGGCCGGGCCCCGACAACGCCGCCGTGCTCGCCTTCGCCGAGGCGTTCGCGCGCATTCTTGCCGACGCCTACCCTAAAGAATTGACGGTGGCCGCCCGCGTGCGGGCGCGCCGGGGACGCGTCTACCTCGATCCGTTCCGGAACGGATTCGCACAGACGGTCGTTGCGCCGTTTTCGGTGCGCCGCCGTCCGAAGGCGCCGATCTCGATGCCCCTGGATTGGTCCGACGTCTCGCCGAAGCTCGATCCCGCGCAATTCAATGTCGGCAACTATGAACGATGGCTCAAGCAGCCGGATCCTTGGAAGGATATCTTCCGGCACCGGCAGTCGCTGGCCGAGGTCATGCGGGCCGGCCGGCGCGCGTCGTAGCCGCCGCCCGGTAACATAGACGCCGGAGCGTTACGCGCCGACGGCCGCCGCCGGATGGTATGGGTCGGCGCCGCCGGTGAGCGCTCCCGTTGACGGATCGCGCGCGACCGCGACGGGGCTCGCGAAGAACCTCGGGGTCATCGACTCTTCCGCCGCCGCCACCGTGTGCCCGCGCCGCGCCAAGTCGTCGCGGACCGCCCCGGGAATGCGCGCGTCGACGATCACCTCGTCACCGCTCGCGTCCATGCGGGGCGAGTCGATCGCGGCCTGCGCGTCCATTCTGAACTCCATATGATTCAGCACGAGCTGCAGGACGGCGTTGATGATGCGGCGGCCTCCGGATGCGCCGACGGCGAACACCGGCCGGCCTTCCACGGCGACCACCGCCGGCGTCATGTTGGCCAGCGGGCGGCGGCCCGGCGCGGCGGAGTTGCGGTGGCCGGGCTCGGGATCAAACCACATCATGCCGTTGTTCATCAACACCCCGGCTCCGGGGACCAGCACCCGCGAGCCAAACCGGGAGAGCAGCGTCTGTGTCAGCGAGACCATGGTACCCGCGGCGTCCGCCGCGCAGAGGTGCGTCGTGCTCGACGGGTCGTCGCCGACGGCCGCGGGCGGCGCGGCGCGCTCGCCGATCGCCGCCCGACGCGCGGAGAGATGCGCGTCGCTGGTGAGCACGTCCCACCCGCCCTCGTCGGACAGGAGGCGCAACCGGTCTTCGAACGCGGCATGTGTCGCCTCGATCAAGAGGTGAATGTACGGCGCCGTATTGTGCCCGAGCCGGCCCAGCGGTGATCCGGCGATCAGCCCGGCGATCTCCGCGAGCGTGGCGCCTCCACTCGGACCCGACGACAGCGCGACCTCGTAGCCGAGCGCGCGCGACACAAGCGCGGGCGCGACCCGCGCCTCGTACCGGGCGAAGTCCTCGACGTCCAGGAGGCCGCCGGCGCGCCGGACGTCTTCGACGATACGCCGCGCAACCGGGCCGCGGTAGAAGGCGTCCGGGCCTTCGTCCGCGAGCAATGCGAGCGTGCGGGCCAGGTCCGGCTGCTTGAGCAGACGCGGCGCCGGCGTCGTGGCCGGCACGATCGGCAGCCCGTCCGGCATGAACAGGGACGCCGCGGCGTCGTATCGCTTGAGCGTCGCCGCGTCGAGCGCGACCTGGAGCGTTGTCGTCCAGTCCACCGGAAAGCCGTCCCGCGCGAGCGCAATCGCCGGCCCGAGCACCGCGGCGAGCGGCATCGTCCCGAGCCGTTTGAGCGCGAGCGCCAAACCTGCCGGCACGCCGGGAATCGCGATCGACCGCGGCCCGTGAATGTTGGCCTGGCCGCGGACGCGCCGCCACCCGAACAGCTCCGTATCGTAGCCGTCCTCGAGCTCGAACATCTCGGCGTGGGCCGCGAGCGGCGAGCGCATGCCGAACTCCACGACAGACGCCGCGCTTTCGGCGTGAGCCGCGCCGGACGGCGCCGGCCGGGCGACGACCATGTAGCCGCCGCCGCCGAGGCCGCTCATCCACGGCTCGATCACGCCGATCGCAAAGGCGGTGGCGACCGCGGCGTCGACCGCGTTCCCGCCGCGATTGAGCATCTCCACGCCCGCGCGCGCCGCCAGCGGGTGCTTGGCCGCGACGACGCCGCGGTGACTCGTGACCAGCGCCTTACGGAACTGCCAGCCGCTCTCCACGGTGATCCTCCGCGGACGCGCCGATCGATGATCCGGCGCGATGATGCCTGAGCCTTCGGGGAGAGACGTCGAGACCCTCCGCAAAAGAGAACAGGGCCCGGACTCAGTCCGGACCCTGTTTCGTTGCACTCTATCGCGCCGCGTGCCGGCGCAACGTCGTTAGTCTTCTTTGATTGGCTCCGTGGACTTCTCGGCGCGCACCTTCCCGGCGGCGATCTCCTCGAGCGCGACCGTCACCGGATTCGTGCTCGGAATATCGACCATCGGCAAGTGGCCATCTTTGAGCTGCCGGGCGCGCTTCGACACGGCGATCACGAGCGCGTACTTGTTGTCGACTTTGTCCAAGAGTCCCTCCAGCGGGGGGCGGATCATCGACATAGAGAGCCTCCACGATGTGCCGCGCACCGGTCGGCTGTGATGTTGAAGTGCGCAACAGATTTAGCGGCCGCGCCTGCGCGCGGCGATCGAGCCGCGTCTCGTCGATTCGAGTGGGGAAGCGGTGGGGGAAGGATTGGCCTTCCCCCACCGACATAACCCCGGCAGCGACCTACTCTCCCACACCGGTGCCGGTGCAGTACCATCGGCCCTGGAGGGCTTAACGACCGTGTTCGGAATGGGAACGGGTGTGGCCCCTCCGGCAACGCCGCCGGGAACCTTGCCGCGGACGCACCGCATCCGAGCGCGCGCGTCCGCACATTTCGCCCATGGCTCGTGCGTTCGGATCCCAGGCTTCGTAGTGCATTAGAAGCCCTTGCCTGCGACTCCGAGCCACGGTGCAAGCTCCATACAGCTGCCCCTACAATTCATACCCTCAAGCCCTCGACCGATTAGTACCGGTAGGCTCAAGACCTCACGGTCCTTACACCTCCGGCCTATCAACCAGGTAGTCCTCCTGGGGTCTTACTCGGTTACCCGATGAGAGGCCTCATCTTGGGGTGGGCTTCGCGCTTAGATGCTTTCAGCGCTTATCCCGTCCGCACATAGCTACCCGGCGCTTGCCCTTGGCAGGACAACCGGTACACCAGCGGTGCGTCCACTCCGGTCCTCTCGTACTAGGAGCAGCGCCCCTCAAGCCTCTTGCGCCCGCAGTGGATAGGGACCGACAGTTTTGTTACTCCCTCCGCGTCGCGCTTGCGGAGAGGGGCAGGACATTTCTGCCTGCCTCTCCTAGTCGCCTAGGAGCTCGGACTGTATCTTTACCTCACTTTGGTGAGGGTCCGGCGTACAGTCTCTGAGGGTTCCAGACATGTCGTCTGGCCTTCCCTGCTGATTGCCTGCACCCATCGCATTGTCACCAGTTTCTGGTAGCGTGGGATTCCCCAGGCTTTCCAGCATATAGCCGGATTTATAGACAGCAGCGGTCACTTACTGTCTCACGACGTTCTGAACCCAGCTCACGTACCGCTTTAATGGGCGAACAGCCCAACCCTTGGGAGCTACTACACCCCCAGGATGCGATGAGCCGACATCGAGGTGCCAAACCTCCCCGTCGATGTGGACTCTTGGGGGAGATCAGCCTGTTATCCCCGGGGTAGCTTTTATCCGTTAAGCCACGGCGCTTCCACTTGCCGCCGTAGGATCACTAGGCCCGACTTTCGTCCCTGCTCGGCTTGTTGGCCTCACAGTCAAGCCCCCTTATGCCCTTACACTCGACGCACGGTTTCCAACCGTGCTGAGGGGACCTTGGGGCGCCTCCGTTACCGTTTAGGAGGCGACCGCCCCAGTCAAACTGCCCACCTGCCACTGTTCCGACAACCGATGAGGTCGCCGGTTAGGACGTAATTCAATCAAGGGTGGTATTCCAAGGTTGGCTCCACCGAAGCTAGCGCCCCGGCTTCGTAGCCTCCCACCTATCCTCTACATGACAGAACCACATCCAATGGCAGGATACAGTAAAGCTCCACGGGGTCTTTCCGTCCAGCTGCGGGTAGTGGGTGTCTTCACCCACACCACAACTTCGCCGAGTCCCTGGTCGAGACAGCGCTCAAGTCGTTACACCATTCGTGCAGGTCGGAACTTCGCGCGATCCTCTGTTACCAGAGGGCGTAGACTATACCTTTATCTCGGACTCTTCCGAGATACCGGCGTTTTGTGGCACCCGTAGATTTGGCCTCGCCGGCCAGTGAGTGCCACCCCAGGTGCGACCTGGAGTCGTTACAGGGCCGCTGTTCGCGGCTTCCCTCGGTATTGCCCTCGCCCGGCGTGCACCGTCGTTAGGGTTTCACCGATATGAGCCGGTTTTTGCTCGCGGGATCTCTCCCGCGAGGGGCAAGTTGTTCCTTACCCGACAAGGAATTTCGCTTGGCATCTTACTCAACGAGTTCGTTGAGCGGATGACGCGAGCACGTCACCCCTGCATGTCGCCATGCAGCCGGGACCATATCATCATCCGATTATCTCGGACGTCCGGCGTATGGTCTCTGAGGGTTCCAGACGATTCGTCTGGCCTTCCCTGCTGATTGCCTGCACCCACCGCATTGTCACCAACATTCGTTGGTAGCGTGGGATCCTCAGGTTTCCCAGCATATAGCCGGATGCGCACCGCACTGTTACCAGCACGGGGGGCAGCGATTCTACCTTAGGACCGTTCGTTATGTTGCGACCCATTCTCTGGGCGGCGGGATTGGTTACCCGCTCTGCGTGTCGCCACGCAGGCCGGACTGTATCATCTCCGCGAGTTCCGGAGTCCGGCGTACAGTCTCTGAGGATTCTCCTGGCTGAAATCTCCGTAAGATCTCAGCTTCCTCGTAGCGTCGTTTGCCACCGTCATTCATCTCTCTGCGGATATCGAGGATCTGTCTGATACTCGCCTCGGAGCTGTGCTCTCCGCGGTGGATCATGTCTGCGATCTGACAGAACTTTGCGAAATCCCGCTTCTTCTTGGCCGACAAGAACGAGAACCGCCGAAAGAACGGGATCACATTCTCCAGAATCGCAGTGAGGTTGTTCACCTCGTAGTACCAGACACCATCCGGGCGTGACCGCATCGTCCCGCACTGCAAGTAGCGCTTGTACAGTGCGAGGATTACTCGGTCTCGCTGCGAGATGTTGACGCACAGAGAGACTTTCCACGGCTGACGGTAATCACTACGAGGCCGGAAGCTTACGTTGAAACTTCCTTCCCCGTCCGCGAAGCCGGCCAGATAATGGCCGACATGCGGTGGGACCGCTCCCACGTTGAGCATCCGATACCAGAGCCTTTCCTGCTGATTGCCCCCACCTGACGCATTGTCACGCACTCGCCGTAGCGAGCCGCGTAGCGCAGGATGCACGGGACTTCCCAGCATACAGCCGGATTTATTTACGTAACTACAGCGGTCCAGCCTATAGTTACGGCCGCCGTTCACCGGGGCTTCAGTTCAAGGCTTTGCCTTGCGGCTAACCTCTCCCTTTAACCTTCCGGCACTGGGCAGGTGTCAGCCCCTATACGTCGCCTTGCGGCTTAGCAGAGACATGTGTTTTTGTTAAACAGTCGCTTGAGCCGATTCCCTGCGACCTCCTCGGGCTTCCCCTGTACGGAGTCACCCTACCGAGGCACCCCTTGTTCCGAGGTTACGGGGCTAGATTGCCGAGTTCCTTGACCAGGGTTATCTCGCGCGCCTTGGCACGTTTGTGCCTGCCTACCTGTGTCGGTTTGCGGTACGGGCGCACCAGGATCTCACGTCGCGGCTTTTCTAGGCAGCGTGGGCTGAACCACTTCGCGGAAGTGTGACCTTCCGCTCGCACTCGCGTCTCGGGGTTAAGAGGCACCGGATTTGCCAGGCGCCTCCCCCTACCTGCTTGGTCCGGCATCCGATAGCCGGTAGGTCTACCCTTCTGCGTCCCCACTACGTTGATAACGAGCCTGGTGCGGGGCCGGAATGTCGACCGGCTGTCCATCGGCTACGCCTTTCGGCCTCACCTTAGGTCCCGCCTAACCTTAAGAGGACGAACCTTGCTTAAGAACCCTTAGGCTTACGGCGGGCAGGATTCTCACCTGCCTTTTCGCTACTCATGCCGGCATTCTCACTTCCGCCTCGTCCAGCAGTCCTCGCGGTCTGCCTTCGCCCTACTACGGAACGCTCGCCTACCGCCTGCCGTGGGACGATACCCGCGGCAGACCCGTGGCTTCGGCGGCTGGCTTGAGCCCCGTTACATTTTCGGCGCAGCACCACTCGACCAGTGAGCTATTACGCACTCTTTCAAGGATGGCTGCTTCTAAGCCAACCTCCTGGCTGTCTGAGCGATGCCACTTCCTTTCCCACTTAGCCAGCACTTTAGGGCCTTAGCCGACGATCTGGGTTGTTCCCCTCTCGACCACGAAGCTTATCCCTCGCAGTCTCACTCCCGGGCACCACGACACGGCATTCGGAGTTTGGTTGGGTTCGGTAGGACTCCTGTCCCCCTAGCCCATCCAGTGCTCTACCACCGCGGCGCTGACTCCGGGGCTGCACCTAAATGCATTTCGGCGAGAACCAGCTATCTCCGGGTTCGATTGGCATTTCACCGCTACCCACAGCTCATCCGACAGTTTTTCAACACTGACCGGTGCGGGCCTCCACGAGGGGTTAGCCTCGCTTCACCCTGGCCATGGGTAGATCACCCGGTTTCGGGTCTACTGCGTGCGACTAGGCGCCCTATTCAGACTCGGTTTCCCTTCGCCTCCGGGGTATGCCCCCTTAAGCTCGCCACACGCAGTAACTCACCGGCTCATTCTTCAATAGGCAGGCCGTCAGGCATTCCGGAACCTTGCGGCTCCGGCATAGCCCTCCGACTGATTGTAGGCACACGGTTTCAGGTACTATTTCACTCCCCTCCCGGGGTGCTTTTCACCTTTCCCTCACGGTACTTGTCCG
>Ga0073928_10002717_pt1:22500-29644 | contig 29644 bp, 24 predicted proteins | sample PaiPotPPA55metaG_FD_76969 | JGI IMG/M metagenome (GOLD analysis project Ga0073928, IMG submission 76969) | Iron sulfur acid spring bacterial and archeal communities from Banff, Canada, to study Microbial Dark Matter (Phase II) - Paint Pots PPA... ...
GCCGATGCAACACACTGTCAAGAACAGCACGAATCAATGTCGCGACGCCTTTCAGCGCCACGAACTCGACCGTTGCTTCGATGCGAGAGGGCGGTGATCGAGACGTTGCGTTGTTAAGGTGCTGCAGGCTGGTGCAATAGTTAATTTACGCCTGTCCGCGTTGATTGTCAAGCGAATCGCTTGCAAACGGGCGGTGAATGGGTTTGGAGTCGACAATGGCGCGGCGCCGGGATGACTACCCCGGCGCCGCGGTTGAAAATGACGCTGCCGTTCGGTTATCGACCGCGGCCCGAGCCCCCGCCGTGGCCGCCGTCGTTGTCCACTCTGCCCGCGCTGTCAGATCCAGATGCGCCGACCCTGCCGCTGTCGGACGTTGCGCCACCGCCGTGCCCCGCCGCAATCCCGCCGTTCGCAGTTCCGGCCCCGGCGGCGTGGCCGGCGGACGTCGCGTTACCCCGCCCGCCTGCCGTTGACGAGGCGGAGCCCTTCGTCACGGTGGACGATGTCGTGCCCGTGGCGTTGGGCGTCGTCGTCGCCGGCGCGGCCGTCGTGCTCCGCCCGTTCGGATGCGCGCTTCCGCGGGCGGCGGCCGAGACAAGACTGCCTGTGGTCATCCCGGCAGCCGTCAACGCCGTCCGGTTCGCGCCCGCCCAGTGGGCGACCGCCGACACAAAGGCGCCGTGGTTTGTGATCGAGAGCGTCCCGGCCAACGTGGTGCTGTTCACGGTCGTCGTACAACCGGCCTGGCAGGCCGCAAACCCGGGCATCGACGTGACGGTAGTCCGCCCGGTCAACGGGTTGAACGCCCCGGTGGCGAATGTCTGGCCGGCGACGGTCATGGTCCAATTGTCGCCGGACCAGGACAGCGGCCCCGTGACTCCGCCAAGTGTCATCGTCCCGGGCGGCGTCCCCGAACCGAATTGGAGCGACAACTCAGATGCGTGCGCAGTACGCGTCGATACGGCGGCGCCCAGCACCGCCAGCGCAACGACTAGAAGCGCGGCGAGAGCCAACCGGTTCATGACGCGCATCACCTCCTGAGCGTGCGTTTCTCGAATGTCGGTTTCGCTGACTAAACAGTCACCAACAGAGTCACTCACCTCAATTGTACCCAAAGCACACATGAGGCAAGCCATCCGAACGCATGCCTCTACCTGGTAGCGTCACCGCGCGCCAAGGATCGGCCGCGCCCCGCTCGAAAACACGCCCGCATGGAACCGGCTGTACGAATCGTCGCCGGCGTGGCCCTTAGCGCCGGTGTCGCGGCCATCGCATCGTGGCGCGCCGCGCTTACCCGCTCCGGGGCCTGGGCCGCCGCCGTCACCGGAACGATCCTGGTCCTCGCCGGATGGCGGTGGCTCGCGCTCGTCGGCGTGTTCTTCATCACCTCGTCCGTCCTGACGCGACTCGAGGCCCCGGCCGGCGCGACCCGTCGGTCCGGTGATCGTGGGGGCCGCCGCTGGCGGCAGGTCGCGGCAAACGGCGGGATCGCGGCGGCGGCCGCGGCGGTGTATGCCATCACGGGGTGGCCCCAGGGCTTCGCCGTCGCCGCCGGCGCCGTCGCCGCCGCCACAGCCGATACGTGGGCCACGGAACTCGGCCGCTGGAGTCAAACGCCGCCGCGGTTGATTACCACCGGCAGGCCGGTGACGCCCGGAACCTCGGGCGGCGTTACCCTGATCGGCACGCTGGCTTCGTTGACCGGCGCGACATTCATTGCTTCGACCGCGATTATTCTCAGCGGGGTAACGCCGGCCGCCGGCGCCGGCATGAGCGGCCGATTGCTGTGGGGTGTGTCGATCGCGCTCGCGGGTGTCACGGGTTCCATGCTGGACAGCGTACTCGGCGCGACGGTCGAAGGACGCTGGAGTTGGCTTGACAACGACGCCGTCAATATCACCGCCACGGCCTGGGCCGCGGCGGTGATGCTCTTGGTCCCGATCAGTTAGTCCCTACGATGCCGCCCCGGGGCTGATCAGCAGCAGGCCCGCTCTCCTTCGAGCGCCTCGCGGCCCTCGCGTACGATGAAATACACAATGCCGAGCGCGGCAACCGGGTCCGCCCACCACCATCCAAACGCCGCTCGAAGCACGAGGCCCGCGAGCAGCATCGCCGCCATGTACGCGCAGACCACCCCCTCCGCCGCGTCCCCCCGGAGCGCGGCGCTGCCAAGCGCGGACGCAATCCTCCGCTTGGCCCGCACGAGCGCCGGCATCACGACCAGCGCCGCGACGGCGAGGACGATCCCCGCCGGCGACGCGTCCGGCGCCGCCCGCGTCAGCAACACGTACGCGGACTGAACAACGACGTAGGCCGCCAGCGCGAAGAGGCTCCAGCCGACCACGCGCGACGCGCGCCGCTCGGCATATTCGACCTGCTCGGCCGTCATCGCGGGGCCCCGGTTTTCCACCCGAAGCCTCACCAGCACCACCGTCGCGGAGACGAGTTCGATGACGCTGTCCAGGCCGAACGCGATCAGCGCGACGCTTCGCGCCGCGAGGCCCGCCCAGATGCCGACGGCCGCCTCGAGAATCATCCAGCCGATCGTCAGCCACTCGACGCGTATTCCCGCCCGAATACTGGCAGCTCGGTCGCTCAGCGAGGCCACAGCGACGACACCCCTCTCCGCACCATGTCCTGCATGCGGGCATATTCTATGGATCGAGCTCCCGGTACATATACACGGTCGCGTCGAGAGTTCCCGCCGCGCTCAACGCGTAGCGCGGGATGACGCCGCCGCGCGCGTAACCCAGCGCGGCGTACAGCTGCTCCGCGGAATCGCCGGGTCTCGTATCGAGCACGATGAGGCGCCGGCCGGCCCGGCGTGCCGCGTCTTCGAGCGCGCGCATCAGCGCGCGGCCGATGCCGCGGCGGCGGGCGGCGCGATGCACCATGAGTTTCATCACCTCGGCACGGTGCCCGGCGTTCGGCATCGCCGCAAGGTCGAGCTGCACGGAGCCGAGGACCGCGCCCTCCTCCACGGCGGCAAGCAGAATCCGGTTGCCGCCGCCGATCGCGGCCCGCACGCCGGCCCAGTACCGTCGCGCCGCGTCGTCGTCGAGCGGCGGCACGAAGCCGACCGACGCGCCGCTGTCCACGGCGTCTTGAAGAAGCGTCACAAACGACGCGGCGTGCTCGTCGAGCTGCTCCGGGGCCACGGTGCGGATCTCGTACATCATCACACCTCGGCGAATGGCGGGTGCGCGATCGGGCCGGCACGGAGCCGGCCGAAAATTAAGAGGCCGACCCCTCTCGGAATCGGCTCCTGACATGCCCCTGGACTGTCATGCCTGGTCAGCAATGCCGTATGCATTGTACCACCCATCGGGGTGTTGTCAAACTTACGAAGTGCCTCAAAATTATCGACACCGAAGAGCGAACCGTTGCCTCAAAATGCCGGTCACCGGCGTCCAGGAGGCAACGTGGGTCCTCTCAGTGTGCGCGAATACGCCGCATCCCTTCGTCCTCGCTATCGCCTATCGTCACGCCGTGACAAGACTCGGCTCTTGGATGAGTTCTGCCGGGTCACCAAACGGGATCGCAAGGTGGCGATCAGGCTACTCCGGCATCCGCCCAAACGCGCGCGCCGTCGGGTCGGTCGCCCCCGAAAGTATCTGAGCACCTTGCGGCCCCGGTTGGAGCAGATGTGGGAAGCCAGCGACTATCTCTGCTCCAAGCGATTGGCGCCCTTTCTCCCGGAGCTCATCGAGACCCTGGAGCGGCACGACGAGGTGACGCTCTCGGCTCAGCAGCGCACTGCCCTCCTGCGGATCAGTCCCGCCACCATCGATCGGCTCTTGAGCCCCGTGCGCCGACAGTACCGGCGCCACGGTATCGCGACGACCAGTCCGAGCCTCGCCGCCCTGCGAGCCCACGTCCCGCTGCGCACCTTCGGGGAGTGGAGCAATGTCCCCCCCGGCCAGCTGCAGGCCGATTTGCTGGCGCATTGCGGGGAAAGCGGCCACGACTTCTTCCTCACCTCGCTCCTCGCCATCGACGTCGCCACCGGCTGGACTGAGCTGCAGGCCGTGTGGGGCAAGGGCCACCACCGCGTCGGCGCCGCCATGCATGCCGTCCGGCAAGCTCTCCCGATGCCGTTGCTCAGCCTGCATACCGACAACGGCAGTGAGTTTCTTAACCACATCCTCGTGCCGTGGTGTCGCGACAAGGGCATTGCCTTCACGCGCGGCCGGCCTTATCGCAAGAACGACCAAGCCTATGTCGAGCAGCGCAACGGCGCCGTGCTCCGCCGGTACATCGGCTACGATCGCTATAACACCCGCCCGGCGTTCGCCGCGTTGAAGGCGGTGCACGAGCTGCTGCGGCTCTACGTGAACTTCTTTCAGCCCATCCGCAAATTGGTCTCCAAAGAACGCCACGGTGCCCGGGTGGTCAAGCGGTACGATCGTGCGCAGACGCCCTACCGCCGGCTGTTGGCCAGCGGCGTCCTCACCCCAGAGCGCAGCGCCGCCCTCACCGCCCAGTACCAGCGGCTCAATCCACTCCGGTTGCGCGCGGATCTTCAAACCCGCCTCGACGCCCTCTGGAAACTCGCAGACGGCAGGAGGGTCGATACATGAGCCTCGTGAGAGGGAGACGGCGACGCAGCCACGCGCGGCGGCCGCGGGCAGGACAAAGACAAGCGCATCAAGGACGGATGCTGGGTGACCACCATTATGAGGCATCACCCCCTACTTCGGTGACCAGGAATTCTGAGGCAACACGACTTAGCGGGCGTCGCCGGGAAACGGCCGCAGATCCGGCTCGACCCACCGCTCGCGCGCCGCGTCATTCCACAGGCGGGCCGGAGAGTAGTGTTTGAGCGGCAATTTCTTGTCGAGGAGATGCGGCCGCGCGGCCAGCAGGTCGTCGAAACCGGCGGCGTCCGGCGTTTCCGCCATCGCGAGCGCCACGATCCGAACCCAGGCACAACTCAAGGTTTCGTGGTATTTCCTGCCGGCCCCGCAGTACTCCGCGTATCGCCGGATGCCTCGTCCGACGCGTGCCTCGGCGGTGTCCGGGTCAGACTGACGGAGGTACACCCGTGCCAGCCGGAGGTGCTCGCGGTGGCGAAATGCCGCATTCGGAATCTCGCAGCGCTCGAAGGATAGGCGGAATTCTTCGTCGGCCTGGGTGATGCGATTGTCCATGCGCGCCACCTCCACGGGCGTCTTTTTGCGCACAAAATATTAGCGCCGACCCCCTGCGGAGTCGGCACTTAGCATTGCCCCTATGGACTTGCCTGGTCGGCTTTGCTTTCCTCACTATAGCACAGATTTGCGTAAAGTCAACCCCGGGGGCTGCCGGACCGCCCCTCGGCCGGCGTCGCGAGAATCCAGCGCACGGCATCGGCCAAATCCGTCGCGACATGATCGGCCGCGGCGCGACCGGCCGGAGGCGCACCGCTCTCTTGCGCCGCCCGCAGCAGCACGGTACGGCACCCCGCCCGCCGGCCGGCCTCCACGTCCGAGGCCGCATCCCCCACCATGACCGACGCCGCGAGATCGATCCCGAGATCCGCCGCCGCCCGCAGCAGCAGCCCCGCCTCCGGTTTGCGGCAGTCGCACACGACACGAAACGCCGCCACCGCGCCCTCGGGATGATGCGGGCAGTAATAGACCGCGTCGACCGCCGCCCCACGCGATCGCAGCTGTGCCTCGAGGGCCCGGTGAATCTCCCGGAGGCCCTCCTCCGTAACGAGGCCGCGGGCCACCACCGATTGGTTGGTCACGACGACGGCGGCCCATCCGGCATCGCGCAGCCGGCGCAGCGATTCCGGGACGCCGGGGAGGATCTCGATCTGCGACGCCGAGGCCAGGTGATGGACGTCTATGATCAGGACGCCGTCCCGATCGACGAACACGGCGCGGCGGCCGCTCACATCGCCCCCGGCGCCGGTTCGTCCGTGCGGCGGCGCGCCCCGGTTTCCGCCGCCCCGAGCGCGCGCTCCGCTTCGGCCAGCCGTTCCGGCGTGCCGCAGTCGTAGAACGCCTCAATATCAAACGCGCGAACCCGCTCACCGGCATCGATCATGTGCTGCACGACGTCGGTCAGCCAGACTTCACCGTCGCGGCCGGCGGCCTCGTGCTCCATCGCATCGAGGGCCTCGCGGAGACGGCCGCCCTCGGGAAAGACAAAGGTGCCGGCGACGGCGTCGTGGCTCGGCGGAACCGCCGGCTTCTCCCACAACCGGCGGACCCATCCCTCGGCGTCCGACTCGACCACGCCGTAACCGCGGCCGTCGTCCACGCGGGCCACCGCGATCGACGCGACCCCGGCGCGGCACGCCGGCGCGAGATCGCCGCGCACGATCGTGTCGCCAAACGCGACGAGCAGCGGACCGTCGAGGTACGCGCGTGCCGCCCGCACGGCGTCGCCGTTGCCGCCGAGCGGTGATTGTACGAGGACACGCGCCCTCGGGCCGGGACGGGTCTCGAGATAGACCGCGATCTGCTCTCCCAGATGGCCCACCACGACAACGATGTCGTGAATGCCGATGCGGGCGAGCGGATCGAGGACGTGCGCCAGGATGGGGCGCCCGGCGACGTGCAGCAGCGGCTTCGGGCGGGTCAGCGTCAACGGCTCGAGCCGCCGGCCGCGGCCGGCGGCGAGCACGATCGCCCTCACGTCAATGCCTGAAGTGGCGGATTCCCGTCGTCACCATCGCGATGCCGGCCGCTTCCGCCGCGGCGACGACCTCCGGATCGCGCTTCGACCCGCCGGGCTGAATGACGGCGGTGATCCCCGCCGCCGCCCCGGCCTCGACGCCGTCGGCAAACGGAAAGAACGCCTCCGATGCCATGCAGGCGCCGCGCGCGCGGTCGCCCGCCACGCGGCCGGCGATGCGGACGGATTCGACACGGTTGGGCTGGCCCGCGCCGACGCCGACCACCTGCTGGTCGCGCGCGAAGACGATGGCGTTCGACCGCACATGACGGCACACCGTCCACGCGAATCGTAAGTCGGCCCACTCGCGGGCTGTCGGCGCGCGGGAGGTGACGACCTGCAGATTCGTTTCGACGAGATCGAGGATGTCGCGGTCCTGGACGAGGAGTCCGCCGCGGACGCGCCGCCAGTCGACGCCCGCCGAGGGGCCGGCGGGGCCGAGCGGTCCGGTCTCGAGCAGGCGCACGGCCTTCTTCCG
>Ga0073928_10002724_pt1 | contig 29576 bp, 26 predicted proteins | sample PaiPotPPA55metaG_FD_76969 | JGI IMG/M metagenome (GOLD analysis project Ga0073928, IMG submission 76969) | Iron sulfur acid spring bacterial and archeal communities from Banff, Canada, to study Microbial Dark Matter (Phase II) - Paint Pots PPA... ...
CGAACGAGTCCACCTACATTCCCGCCGGGCACAAGCATCGACTCATCAATCCGGGCGTGATGGATCTCGTGCTGATCGAAGTGCAATGCGGCGAGTATCTTGGCGAAGACGATATCGTCCGCTTTGAGGACGTTTATGGGCGCGTGCCGGCCTGATCGTCTCTAGCATCCTGGCACCCGCCGCCGGGGAAAACGCGGCGGGCGCTTTGCTCGCTTTATCGCCGGCTGGTCCCACATCCGCCGGCACCCCTCAGCGGGATCTATGCGCGTTTTACACTTCTATAAGACGTACAAGCCCGATTCGATGGGCGGCGTCGAGGAACTGATCGGCCAGATTTGTTCGGGCGCCGCGAAACGCGGCGTGACGAGCGAGGTGCTGACCGTGTCCAAGGACACGAGCACGGTCGACTTCGGCGATCACCTTCACCATCGCGCGAAGCTCGATGTGGAGATTGCGTCGTCGGCGTTCTCGCTCGCGGCGTTTCGGCGCTTTCGCGAACTGGCTGAACACGCCGATCTGATTCACTACCATTTCCCCTGGCCGTTCGCCGATATCGTGCACTTCGCTTCGCGTGTGCATAAGCCGTCGATCGTGACGTATCACTCGGATATCGTGCGGCAGAAGGTGTTGCTGCAGTTTTATAAGCCACTGCGGGACCGGTTCCTGGCGAGTGTGGACAAGATCGTGGCGACGTCGCCGAACTACCTGGCGACGAGCGAGGTGCTGCAGCGGTATCGCGATAAGGTCGAAGTAATTCCGATCGGGCTGGACGAGACGTCGTACGCGACGCCTACGGCCGAGAAGTTGCGGTACTGGCGCGAGCGCGCCGGGCCGAAGTTCTTTTTGTTCGTCGGCAATCTGCGGTATTACAAAGGCTTGCACGTGCTGCTCGATGCGCTGCCGGGAACGGAGTTCCGGGTGGTGATCGTCGGGTCGGGGCCGGTCGAGCGGGAGCTGCGAGCGCAGGCGGAACGGTTGAAGTTGAACAACGTGGATTTTGTCGGGCCAGTAGGTGACGACGACAAGATCGCCCTGCTCACGCTCTGTCACGCGCTCACGTTTCCGTCGCATTTGCGGTCTGAAGCGTTCGGGATCTCGCTGCTGGAAGCGGCGATGTTCGGGAAGGCGATGATATCGACGGAGATTGGGACCGGGACGTCGTATGTGAACGTGGATGGGGAGACGGGGTTGGTGGTGCGAGCGAGCGATCCGTTGGCTTTGCGCGGGGCGATGGGGAGGTTGTGGAATGACGGGGGGCTGGCGAGTGAACTCGGGTCAAATGCACGACTGCGATTCGAGACCAAATTCACCGCAGAGAAAATGGTCAATGCGTATGTGAACTTGTACGAACGGATGGTTGGCGAGCGTCCCGCGTAAAACTATATTATTGAACGCCCCTGTGTTCGGCCGCGTTTGTACGCGAACGGGCAGTTCGGGTTCCATCTTATAGTTACGCCGCTCTATTGCCCCGATCTGACGCTTCGCGCGCCGCTGTAGCATTTGCTGCTGCGGCCTTATGTATAATCCGCGCCTTCCTGTGCCCATGTTTGCCAGACAGTTCGCGCGCCAAATTTGTATTGACAAGATGACGACACAACAAGTCCGAGAAGACCAGCTCCATATCGCCATCGTACTGCCAGCTTATAACGAGGCAGCCACAATCGTGGAGACTATGAAGGCGTTTCATCGTGAACTACCCGGTGCGTCGCTGTATGTAGTCAACAACAACTCGAAAGACGACACTCAGGCGCTCGCCGAACAGACGCTTGCGCAATTGCATTGCAATGGTGCAGTCATTTTCGAAAAACGGCAAGGCAAAGGCAATGCCTTGCGTCGGGCGTTCCTTGAGATCGATGCAGACATCTATGTCCTTGCCGATGCCGACCTGACTTATCCGGCCGAGCGCGTGCACGACCTGATAGCACCGATCATGGCAGGGCGAGCGGACATGGTCGTCGGCGACCGGCATTCAGGCGGTCATTACGCCAAGGAGAACGACCGCCCCTTGCATGGATTCGGTAACTCGCTGGTCCAAGGCATGGTCAACCGTTTTTTCGGGGCCAGCCTCACTGATATCATGAGCGGATATCGCGTATTCAATCGGGCCTTCGTCAAGTCTTACCCCATCCTCGTAGAAGGATTTCAGATCGAGACTGATATGACGCTGCATGCGCTGCATCAGCGCTTTCGCATCGTCGAAGTTCCTGTTGAATACAAGGATCGCCCGGCAGGGAGCGTTTCCAAATTGCAGACACTGCCCGATGGAGCGCGGGTAATTTTTGCCATCGCGCAAATCCTGCGATATTACCGCCCCCTGCTCTTCTTCGGCACGTTAGGAATCCTGTTTGCCATTGCGAGCCTCGTCATCGCTTTGCCCGTTTTCGAAGACTGGCTCAGATACCGATATATCTACCACGTGCCGCTAGCGATCCTGGCGTCTGCTATCAGCGTTGCCGCGATGATGATCATTGGAGTGGGTCTTATCCTCGACACCGTGGTCCACCAACAGCGAATGGAAGCGGAAAGATTTCTCCTCCGACAGACCGAAACAGACAGAGCGCGTCGAATTCGATGAGCAAGGCTCTCGTTAAAAAGCTGCTGGCGTTTGGTTGCGTCGGCGCGGTCGGATTTGCGGTCGACGCGGGCGTGCTGTCACTGCTAGCGCAAAAACTGGGCGTAAACGTCTATCTCGCCCGTGTCATATCCTTTTTGATCGCCGTTTTCGTCACGTGGCTTTTGAACCGGACGTGGGTATTCAGGGCTGCGGAAGGGCAAACGGGGGGCAAGAGGCGCGAGTACATCAACTATTTTGCTGTTCAGTCGGTCGGGGCGCTGCTGAACCTCGGCGTGTTTGCAGCGCTGGTGGCTTCTCATGCCACCTTGCGTGCGTATCCCGTCGTTCCGCTGGCGGCAGGGTCGATTGTCGGCATGTTCTTTAACTATGCCGGCGCCCATTTCTGGGTGTTCAAACCCCGCTGATGGGGCTGCCGCAAGCGCGGCCTTCGAATCTTCGAACCCTTGATGCAATGGTTCGATGCCTTGCCCGAGCAGCACGCTGAACCACGCATTTCGACATTTGGCGACACCGAGTTCGCCGCACCGGCGACGGCGCATCCTCGTCACTAATGAAAACAGCCATCAAGCCTATCCTGCAAGGTCAACAAGCGGCCCAGCGAGACCCCTTTGTCGCCTTCTGAACAGCCTTCTTATCGCTCTGGGACATAGTTTTTCTGCTGTTAGAATGCATGCGTCCAAAACTTAGGCTCACCCCTTTCTCTCGATAGGTACGTATATCAATGAAGAACAAAAACGAGAGCTTCAGCAACACCAAGCCAGCATTGCAGAAGAGTCATATCTTTTTCATATGCCTGGCCATATTGGTGTTGGCTGTGCTGCTGCTGACAAAAAGACAAGAGCTTACCGGTGACGAGCCCCGGTATCTGATGTACTCAGCTTCGTTTCTTCACAGTGGGCATTTCGTTATGTCCCTGACCGACTTTCAGAAGCTATATTTTGACGCTAGCGGCAATACGGCGGACGCCATGCCGGCAGGGGCTGGCGGTGTCGTCCTGTTAAATGGCGTTTATCTGCCAGCGTTACTGTCGCCGATTGGACTCCTGTTCTCGTCGACGGGGCTGCGTTTCGCAACGCTTATAGCAGGCCTGATTGGACTTTATTACCTGTACAAGCTGTGCCAGAGACTCAGTGATTCGGCTGCTCCAAAGCTAGCAGTCGCGACCGCCGCTTTCTCCATACCGCTCCTTCCCTATCTCCATCTCTTCTACATGGAGACGTTCGTCTTCGCGCTGGTCTGCGTGACGTGGGAGCGCTTGCAAAAAATCGATCGAACGGTCAGCGCAGATGCCCTGACGGCCGTTCTGATTTTGCTGATCCCGTTTGTGCATATGCGCGGTTCAGTTGTATCGGTTGCGCTGTACGCTTTCTTTCTCTGGCAGATCTACCGGCGCGGACTTCATGCGCGGGCCTTGTGTCTAGTTACCTTAGCTGTAGGCGCGGCAGTATTGCTCGTGGTTCTTAACGTAGAGATTTACGGTTCGATCACCGGGCCGGTAAATACAGCGCGCCCCCCTCTTCCATCGGAGTGGTTCTCCGTCATCGCGATGCAGTTGTTTAATGTTCGCCATGGCTTGTTCGCCTTTGCTCCTATCTGGCTGCTCGGCTACGCCGGCATTTGGATCGGTGTTATGCGAAAGTCAAAAATTGGTGTCCAGGCGCTGGTTCTTGCGACCATTGCTGCGCTAACAGGAGTTGGCGTGAATCCTGGTGAGTGCTGGCCCGCACGATTCTGGGTGATGTCGGTGCCCATGCTGACGGTTGGGCTCTGTATCTGGTGGCCGGTCGGGAAGCATTTTCTGCTCAGGTCAATCGCGCTTGCGCTGATCGCGGTGACGCTGGCCAACACCGTGTTATTCATTTCCAGACCGAACATCTTCCTGGAAAATCGGCAATCCACGGTCTCGTATCAATGGATGTTCGACCGGGTCGGCAAAGTCAATGTCGGCGTTGCCTTACCAGTGGAATTATCCGACGAGCAAAACACGGACGCTGCCCGGAATCTTGCCCTGGGTGCCGGTGCCGTCATGCTGTTAATGATTGCTGCCGCGATGCGCAGACAATGGCTTTACGCTGTTCCGGCAGTCGTGCTCCTTTTGATCGCTGCTGACCTTACAAGGATGACCGCGCTTAAGAGCGATGAGTACACGGCAACGATTGAGCCAAGCCGGCTTTCCATTGCTTTGCACGTTCCCATGAAAGCGGTCTACGTCCAGGTTGGCCATCCCTGGGTGTCCTGGGTGGCGCCTCCCAGTGTGCCAATGTTCACTGTTCGAACCTCGGGAACCGGTGTCTCCGCAGAGCACTCGATGTTCGGAAATCAGGTCATGTCAGTCTCTTGCCATTTACCTGTTCAGAATATCGTGGTGGATACGACTGCGGGCGTAGACTTCGCAAAGGAAGCCGACTTCTCCCTCAAACTGTATCGCTCTGATTCGTGGACGAGACGGCTGTTCGAGAAATTTTCTAGCGGCTGTTGAGATGAATGACTGCGTCCTGGCTGCTCGCTGTTCGAAGCAATGCGGTCGCTATGTTGTGGCTATCGGCGGTCACGGTAGCTGCGGCCTCAAGGCATGGTCAATCGTTTTTTCAACGCGAAACTCGCTGACATCATGAGCGGGTATCGTGTGTTCAATCGCCGGTTCGTGAAATCGTATCCGATCCTGGTCGAGGGATTCCAGATCGAAACCGACATGACGCTGCATGCGCTGCATCAGCGTTTTCGCATTGTCGAGGTATCGGTCGAGTATAAGGACCGGCCGGCGGGCGGCGTGTCGAAGCTGCAGACGTTGCCGGACGCAGCGCGGGTTCTTTTCGCCATCGCGCAAATCCTGCGTTATTACCGACCGCTCTTTTTCTTCGGTACGGTCGCAATCTTGTTCGCCTTGCTGAGCTTATTGATCGCCATTCCAGTGTTCGACGACTGGATTCGATATCGCTACATCTATCACGTGCCGCTTGCGATCCTCTCTTCCGCCGTCAGCGTGGCCGCGATGATGATCCTCGGCGTGGGTCTCATACTCGATACCGTTGTACATCAGGAGCGAATGGCAGCCGAAAGATTCCTTTTGCGCTCGGTCAACGACGAACGGCGGCGTGAATCCTCATGAATCCCGCGTTGTTGAAGAAGATCTTTAGCTTCGGCATTGTGGGAGGCGTAGGCTTCGCCGTTGATGCTGGGGTTTTGACTTTGTTGTCGTCGAAGATGGGCGTAAACGTCTACCTTGCCCGTCTCTGCTCCTTCACCGTCGCCGTCTTTGTAACGTGGATGCTCAATCGAAAATGGGTAATCAAGGCAGACGGTCCGAGGACGACAACCAAGACGAACGAATATCTTAGCTACCTCTCGGTTCAGATCGTAGGCGCGCCGATCAACCTGGGGATCTTCTCGCTCGCGATTTTTTACTTTGCCAGCCTGAAGGCCTACCCTGTCATACCGCTTGCGTTCGGGTCTGTTGGCGGAATGTTTTTTTAACTTCATCGGTGCGCAGTTGTGGGTTTTCAAGGCTGGCCCATCGTAGGTCATAAATAGTCGGCCCTTAACAATTGGTTTTGGCGGCTAGTGGTCTAATCGCTAGAGTCACACGCGAGCGGCCGAGTTCAGCAGCATGGCCAGGGTGTCAGGGCCTACTGGTAATCCACTAGATCGAGCGCCCAAGGCAACCTGCTCCGGGTTCACGATAAAATATGCAATACCATTCGCTCCGCCAAGGGGGCGGCCCTGAAACTTTCCGATGGAACTCGTCAATGCAACAACTGAATAATCTCTCGGCCAGGATCGCTGTCTACCAAGAAAGCATCAAGGCCGCCGTTGACCGCGTCATTGCGAGCGGATGGTTAGTGTTAGGACCCGAGGTCAAGCGATTTGAGCAGCAATTCGCGGCTTACCTGGGTGCCCGTCATTGCGTGGGTGTTGCAAATGGAACAGAGGCCATCGAACTTGCACTGAAAGCGCTGGGCATCGGTTCAGGCGATCGCGTTGCCACCGTCGCGAACGCTGGCGCCTACACCACCACTGCTTTGCTGGCGATTGGAGCTGAGCCGCACTACATCGACGTAGACATCGATACTCACGTTACAACCCTGGCCGACGTTGGCGGCGCAATCGAAGCCGGCGTCAAGGCCGTGGTAGTTACTCACCTCTATGGCCTCGCGATTGCGGAGATTGCCGAAATCGCCGCACTTTGCGCCGCCCGCAACATCCCCTTGATCGAGGACTGCGCTCAAGCGCATGGCGCCGCAATCGGGGGGAAGCGACTGGGTACGTTTGGCGATATCTCGAGCTTCAGCTTTTATCCGACAAAAAATCTTGGTGCATTGGGCGACGGTGGCGCTGTGGTCACAAGCAAAGACGATCTAGCAGAGAAGGTTCTGGCATTGCGTCAGTATGGCTGGACATCGAAGTACACAGTTAAGGTCGCCGGCGGTCGCAATAGCCGCCTGGACGAAATGCAGGCCGCCATTCTTTCTGAGTTCCTTCCGAGTCTCGACGAAGCAAATGGACGGCGGCGCAAAATCGCGGCGCACTATAGTTCGCAGATCAAACATGCGGACATCGCGCTGCCGAGAGAAGGCGCTCTCAACTATGTCGCTCATCTCTATGTGGTCCGAAGTGCTCACCGAGATGCGCTCCGTGATCATTTGCGGACATTGGACATTGCCTCTGCAGTACACTATCCGATTCCTGATTATCGGCAACCCGTCTTCGGAGAGCGTTTTTCCGGCATTCAGCTAACAAATACGGATCGGTTGGCACAGGAAATTCTGACGCTTCCGTGCTATCCCGAAATGACCGACGACGAGGTCGGCAGCGTCGTTGCTGCCGTGAACGGTTGGCGCGCATGAAATTCTCAGTGGTCATCCCGGTCTACAAGAACGAGGCTTCCGTTCCGCGTCTGGTCGAGGCATTAGGTGCGATGAGCAGGGAATTGAACGGGGAAATGGAAGCGGTGCTGGTGGTGGATGGCAGCCCCGACCGCTCATTCGAATTACTGAGAAACGCGTCCGCCACACTGGATTTCCCGGTCCAGATTCTAGTGCATTCGCGGAACTTTGGTTCGTTTCCTGCTATCCGCACCGGACTAGCCGCAGCACGGGGTGAGTACTTCGGCGTGATGGCGGCGGATCTTCAGGAACCACCGGAGTTACTGATCGCGTTCTTCAGCGCGCTCGCCGCAGACGAGTGCGATGTGGTTATCGGAACTCGTGACAGCCGCAAAGATCCACTCCACACGCGCCTCGCGTCAGGCATTTTCTGGAATCTCTACCGCCGGCTTGTTGTTCACGATATGCCCGAAGGCGGCGTAGATGTATTCGGTTGCAACCGGGCGTTCCGAGATCAACTGCTTCAGCTTGAGGAATCGCGCTCTTCACTCATTGCGCTTATTTTCTGGCTGGGCTTTCGGCGTAAGTTATGCGGCTACGAGCGTCAGCTACGGCAGGAGGGTGTGTCCGCATGGACGCTTCGAAAGAAGATCGATTACATGATGGACAGCATCTTCGCCTTTACCGACTATCCCATTCGCCTCTTGATACGGCTTGGAACGATCGGCTCCTTCGTTTCAATTCTCCTGGGCTTCATGATCCTGATGGCGCGTATGGCGGGCGTTATAACCGTGCCCGGATATGCCGCAACCATGGTGGTAGTGCTTATGTTGGGCGCTCTTAATCTGTTGGGGCTTGGACTAGTCGGAACATACGCGTGGCGAGCATACGAGAACAGCAAACAACGTCCGTTGGCTGTTGTGTCTATCAAACTGGAAATTGACGGAGTTAAGCATGTCTAATGCGGCTTTCATCCACGATACCGCCGATGTCAAGTCATCTTCCATAGGTGACGGAACACGTGTCTGGCAATACGTAGCGGTGCTTCCGGGCGCAAAGATCGGTAGCGACGTGAATCTCTGCTCGCATTGCCTGGTGGAAAACGACGTTGTTATCGGCGATAGAGTGACCGTCAAGTCAGGCGTGTACCTTTGGGATGGAATCCATATCGCGGACGACGTGTTCATTGGACCCAATGTTACGTTCACGAACGACAAGTTTCCAAGGTCGAAGATATATCCGGAAACGTTCCCTCAAACGCGAATCGAGAAAGGGGCGTCGATTGGCGGGGGCGCGGTACTGCTCCCGGGCATTACCATCGGAATGGGCGCAATGGTTGGCGCGGGCGCTGTTGTAACCAAATCTGTCCCGCCCTATGCCATCGTCATGGGGTCGCCCGCCCGCGTGACCGGCTTTGTCGGCGATGGGGCCGCCCCTGCTCCTGTTACCTCAGACGCTCGCTCTGCTTCGCCAGCGGCTCGGGAAGCGGTCACACGAGTCGGCATTGGTGACGTTACATTGCACCGGTTCAAGCGCTTCAGCGACGTGCGCGGCGACCTGTCCGTTGGCGAGTTTCTGAGAGACGTGCCATTTCGACCGAAACGGTATTTTCTTGTATTCAACGTGCCGGCTGAGAAGAAACGGGGGGAACACGCTCATTTCCAATGTCATCAGTTTCTTATCTGCGTTAAGGGCAGTTGCACCGCGGTAATTGACGACAGCGTTTCACGTCAGGAGATCTCGCTCAGTTCCCCGGAAGTAGGGCTTTACCTCCCCCCGATGACCTGGGGTACTCAATACAAGTACTCGAGTGACGCCGTACTGCTCGTATTCACGTCCGAATATTACGACGCCAGCGATTACATTGGCGACTACGCCGAGTTCGTAAAAATCGCGAGTGCCCAGGCAAAACCGTGATATCAGCGTCCTTCAAAAATAAAGCGCGCCGATGGGCGCGCTTCCTTGTCGGCGGTTTCTCGAACACGGCTTTCACCTATCTCATCTATTTAGGCTTTAGCAAAGTCATTCATTATCAGGCTGCCTACTTCATCGCTTATTGCAGCGGTATTATTTTTTCGTACTGGTTCAATGCAACTTTCGTGTTCAAAGTGCGGTTGTCGTGGAAAGGAGTCTTGTCTTACCCGCTCGTGTACGTAGTGCAGTACGGCGCATCTGCCCTGTTGTTGGGCTTACTGGTCAAGAGTATACATTTGAGCGCGACGTATGCACCTCTGCTAGTGACCGCATGCATGCTGCCGCTGACTTACGTGATGAGCAAGATCGTCCTTGGGACGACCAATCGTTTGAATAAACCCGGGCAAGCTGACGCAAACGCCGCTAAAAAAACTTGACAGAAGAAGTAAGGCTGAAATAGCCGGCGTCAAACCAGCGTCAAAATTATGCCGGCGAATTGAGGAGTGGAATCCATGTTGTTAGTGACAGGCGCTGCTGGTTTTATTGGCGCGAATTTCGTACTGGACTGGCTGTCCGTTTCGACCGAACCGGTTGTTAATCTGGACGCGTTGACCTATGCGGGCAACCGTGAAAGCCTGGCCTCACTGCGAGGCGACAGCAGGCACATCTTCCTTCGAGGCGACATTAACGACCGGCCATTATTGGACCACCTTTTGACGACATACAAGCCTCGAGCGGTGGTTCATTTTGCTGCCGAGAGTCACGTGGATCGATCAATCCACGGTCCTGCCACGTTCGTCACGACCAATGTCAACGGGACTTTCAGCCTCCTCGAAGCGACGCGATCATTTTGGAACGATCTGGACGAAACCGAGAAGCCGGCTTTCCGTTTCCTGCATGTTTCTACAGACGAGGTTTATGGATCGCTTGCACCGGAAGATCCGCCCTTCGCGGAAACAAAGGCATTCGAGCCGAATAGTCCGTATTCCGCGAGCAAGGCAGCAAGCGACCACTTAGTGAGAGCCTGGCATCACACTTATGGTATTCCTGTCCTCACGACAAATTGCTCAAACAATTACGGCCCTTTTCAGTTTCCAGAGAAGCTTATTCCGCTTGTCGTGGTAAATGCGCTTGCCGGCAAGCCACTGCCCATTTATGGCGACGGAGCAAACGTCAGAGACTGGCTCTACGTAGGCGATCATTGCAGCGCGATACGTGCCGTTCTCGATAAAGGCCGGGTCGGAGAAACTTATAACGTAGGCGGTTGGAACGAGATGTCGAATGTCGACGTGGTCCGCACAATCTGCCGGCTACTGGACGAACTGGCGCCGGACCCGGCCGGACCATTTGAACGACTAATACATTTCGTGAAAGATCGGCCGGGGCATGATCGCCGGTATGCCATCGACGCGCGGAAGATCGAATCGGAACTCGGGTGGAGGCCATCCGAAACCTTTGCGTCCGGCATCCGCAAGACGATTGAGTGGTATCTGGAACATAGCGAATGGGTGTCCCATGTACAGAGCGGCGTGTACCGTGAATGGATTGATCGCAACTACGAGGCAGGCCAATGAACCGTAAAGGTATTATTCTCGCCGGAGGCTCTGGAACCCGACTGCACCCGGCAACGCTGGCTGTATCGAAGCAGTTGATGCCGGTGTACGACAAGCCCATGATTTACTATCCCCTGTCCACGCTGATGCTCGCGGGGATCAACGAGATTTTGATTATCTCCACACCACGGGATACACCGCGCTTTGAAGAACTGCTCGGCGATGGCAGTCAGTGGGGTCTTCGGCTTTCCTATGCAGTTCAGCCAACGCCGGATGGGCTGGCTCAAGCTTTTACTATTGGCGAGCGCTTTCTCGCTGGGGCACCCAGTGCACTCGTTTTGGGCGATAACATATTCTTCGGCCACAACCTGAAGGGTATTTTGGGGGATGCCGATCAGCGAGGGCAAGAAGCGAGCGTTTTTGCTTACCGCGTGAATGACCCGGAACGGTACGGTGTCGTTCAGTTCGACGTCGGTGGAAAAGCGATCAGTATTGAAGAAAAACCATCGCAACCGCGATCGCGCTATGCGGTCACGGGCCTCTATTTCTACGATGCAGATGTAGTTGAAATTGCCAAAATGGTCAAGCCATCTGCGCGAGGCGAGCTTGAGATTACGGACATCAACCGCCATTACCTTGAACAAGATCGTCTGGCGGTGCAGGTATTAGGTCGCGGTTTCGCGTGGCTGGATACCGGCACGCACGACTCAATGCTCGAGGCATCTCATTTCATTTCCACTATCGAGCATCGGCAAGGCTTCAAGATTTGCTGTCCCGAAGAAATCGCATGGCGCCAGCGGTGGATCAACGACTCGCAGCTTGAGGAACTCGCGAAACCACTAGCGAAGTCCGGATATGGAAAGTACCTTATGAGCCTTATTGACGATGGCGGGTTTAGTTCCGGCTGGTAATGCGTGGAGGTGCGCGAGGCTTGGCTAACGCACGGTAATTGTCGCCGACGCGGCGGATGCAAATTTCGCGCTGTTTGGCGACATCGAAGCGATCTTGGACGTGCGGCACGTCGAGGAGTGCAGTCGATGCTTCCCATCGACTTATGAAGGCGCCATTTTCCACGAAGTCACATCACCGCGAAAACGGGTCTTGGCGGCCAGCGCTTCAAAGTCGACGTTGACGCTATGTATGTATATATATTATAATTTAGAGTCGACGTTATGTGGCTAAAGCGATGGCATGCAGAGCGTGGGCCACGTACTAAGTTGCGCTTGGCAAGGTTGACCCAACTCAAGCATCTCTCGAATGGCCGACTGCGCGGTCTGCATAAGGAGAACTGCTTTCAGTCGCGTCAAGCGGCTTTCTCGGTTGGCGAACAGCTATACCGCCATCCATGAAGCGCCGCTTGGCGAGGACCGAACGGATGAAGCAGCGGCAAGGCTTCTCGATCACTATATGCAGCCCGATAGACGTCGCAATGACGATGACCAAAAACATGCCGTAGGACATCAGCAGTAGCGGTCCAGTCATTTCATTTGCATACACCTTCCGCATCATCGTGTGGATTAAATAGAAAGCAAACGATGCTTCACCGAGCAGTATTAACGGAGGGCAAGACATGACCCGCGAGAGAACTGTTCGTCGACTGATCGCGACACCAAAAATTAAGAGAACGAATGGGATAGCGTACGCAACGTCAAAGCTAAAGGCTGAGGCAAACATCGGCTTTATCGCTGTGGTTCCAAGAATTGCCGCGATCGAGAAATAGACAAGCCGGTCAATCCACTTGGTTGTTTTTCGCGAGAGAGGGGCAGAAAAGCGAAGATAGTAGACGGCCACGAATATCCCGAGCATAAAGTCGAGAAGCCTCGTGAGCGGCGTTCGATAGATCCATCGGGCGGCTGACATTGGGTCAGTCGAAGGAAGTGCGCCGCGTCCCGATAGAGCGAAGAATGTAGCCAGACCGATCATGGCCGTTACCACCACGGCAGCGGCAATGAACAGTCGGCGACTGTCACGCAAGACCCGCAACATATGGAGTCCGACGATAAGGATCGGGAAGCAGGCGTAAAGAAACATCTCGACGCTAATACTCCATGCGGGGCCATCGAGGCCGTAGGCAACATACACGTCTGGACTCCACGCTTGCAAGCCTAAAAGATAGATCGGCAGTGCAGCCCCTGCGCCACTGCTGACCCATGCGAGCAAGATACAAAAGAGGTAGAGCGGATAAATTCGGGCGACGCGAGAAACCAGATAGCCGATCACGCTGCCGCGAACATCTCCCTCAAATGCATCCAGGTGGTTATATGCGAGTACAAAGCCGGAGAGGATAAAAAAGAAAGTGACGCCGATATAACCCGAATCAGCCATCCGTTTGAAGGCGCCTCCCACTCCGGGTATGGGATAGTGAGACACGAAAACCATTAGCGCAGCCACAAAGCGCATCCCTGTCAGCGCAGGAATGGGCGCCGCTTGCTCATTTTGCGGTGACATCGCTTGGTCCATTTTTTGGTTGCCGAATTTTAACAGTACTGCGCTGCACCGCTTTTGCAGAACAAACTCAGACTCCTGCGCGTGCCTTTGTGTCCGTGCGACCGCGGTTGCCGCAACAGTCATAGCCGTCTAGATGCGACTTTTTCATTTCTGGAGAATCGATGAATGACGCGGGCACACGCAACGAACCACAAGACCAGTTGCGGCGTGCAAAAGGTCGCCCTGCGTAAGATCACAACCAATTTTTGAGCGTTCGCCGGCGAAGAGCACAGAAGCGCTACTGCTATTTTTTCGGCGTCAATTCAACACTGACGACCGGCAGTCCAAGATCACGCCCGGCCGGTAAAACGTCATCAAAGGTGATCACGTTTTGACCGCTTCTCATTGCTGCGGCTGGCACATCCGTCGTGTACGAAACCGGGCCGGATTTCTGAAGCGATACCAAGTGTCCGTTAACAGCGACGCGCATCGTATCCGCCATCGAGATGTCCATCCCGCCGAACAAATTTACACGAAATGTGTAGTCGGTACGCGCCGGCGTCAGTGAGAAGAGCAAGTTCGCAGAGGGATGGATGGCCGCAAACCAGTTCTGATGTTTGAAAAGAACGTGGTAAAAGATGCCGTCCGTCCAGCCCTCGCCGCGACAGAAGCCCGAATATCCCCACATTGAATCCGCAGTGCATCGATATGAATCTGCGGCAGGAATGACGAACATGGACTTCAACTCGTTGAATGTCCCCATGTCGTGCCAAGTCTTGTCGCGCGACTGATACGAGCGATCGAAGTCTGGACCCATTTCGATGACCTGTACATCACTTGCTTGAAATTTATCAACAGTCCCGGCTGTTCGTCGAACGGTCCAAGTTCCGTCCTTGAGACTACAGTCTGCCGACGGCAAGTAAGGACTTTGCGGGTTTCCGAGGCAAAGGAAAGAACGCCCAATGTCCGTTCTAAGCCTTACGATTGCCCCGTATTGGACCTTGCTTTCATACATTCCATTCAGATGTCCTCCAAACCCTGTGCGGTCAAAAATTAAGTGCACGCGCTTGGCTTGGTCTGTTCGGTCAGTGAGCATCGCCGTGTAGGGCCGAACCACATTTGTGTAGTCCCGCGTGTAATGGTCAAACTGGTACATCTGCGCGACGAATCCAGCAAAGACCACGCATGCAGCAGCGATCACGCCAGCTATCGCGATCCGTTGAAATAGGTAGGCGAGGACTGAAATGACGAGCAGTGTGGCACCCGGTGCGACAGCGATGAACGTTCGCTGCGTGATTTGCATGTGGGCTTCGGAAGCCATAAATGGGATGTAACCGGCCGCGGCAACAATCAATCCGGCAAAGACGTAGCGAATGCAACGCGAAGTCGGGAAATGGCTTTGCTGCCGATGACTGAGCCACACCAAACCGACAATGAGCGCGACGGCTGTTGCTGTCAGAAATTTGAAGTGAACAATCTGCGTAGCGAGGATCCACCAGGTAGACACCCATGCGTCGTAGAAGACACGATAAGCAGCGGAGTCGATCAGATAGTGAAAATTGTGCGCGAATGCCTTGCTCAGGTTTCCGCCGGACGCACTGACTTGGTACGAACTCCGGAATATAGCGATCGCGTAGTAGAGGTACGCGGCGTTAACAACTGGACCGGTACACCAAGCGGCGGTGAGCGCTAACTTGCTACGCAGCATGGCGAAGAAAGAGCGAAAGCCGTCGCGTGCAAAAAGAAGTACGGGGGCGATCAGATAGAGGGTCGCAACGGGCTCGTAAATCATAACTGCAACGCAGGCGAGAACCGTCGCCGCGGAGAGTGAACTCCATCTATCCAAGGGACTGGACGCGCGAAACGCTCTGACGGAGCATGCCGCTGCCCACACCATCATTCCAACCGCCACGGATATATGGAACGTGCGGAACTCAAACTGCTGGGTATCGGCGGGGAAGACGAACGACAGCATGCCGAACGCGGCTGCATAGGCCCGGTTGCCGAATAGGAAGTATCCAAGCGACGCTGCACCGATGACGCGCATCAGGACCGCAGCCATCAGCACCATGTGAAAACCTAGGAAGGAGTTAGCGCTTATCTGGTGGGCCAAGAAGTGCGGGAGCGACTGAAGGGGACGCGCTGCGAATTCTGCGGAGAGCGTATGCCCCGGGAAAGAATTCCAAAAATCCGGGTGGTTCTGGATGAGGTATAGGACGTCCCACTCCTCAAGCATGCCGCCGAGTGAAAAGCCAAACTGATACCAGAGAACAAAGACTGTGAGAACTGCGGGCGTGATGGCCCATGCCAAAAAAGAATCCTTTTTCATCCACGCCAGCATTGATAACCCACCCAGTTAAAATAGCGATCTATGGAACGCCATGATTTTTGACAGCACGGAAATAACTATTCAGCCGGCGATCGCCCGCGCCACTGCCAGCGTCATGGTTTCGTGTTGATTTCCGTCGCCATTTTTTCTTCCCACTTTTTAAGACGGTGAAGTGTATCGCAATTTGTTGCGAACGCCGCCTGTCAAGGCTTGGTTACTGCAGCACCTCGTGTGACGACAAACCCTTCAGTCAATCCACGAGTTCAGGGAAGAAAAGCGGTAGGTCATGATCATGCGCGCGTGACTGCTATGACGATCGGCTCGACTGCAGAAACACCGGCCTTTTTGCGACAATGGTCTCAATGCAGTCATTTTTTGTTGTGTGCGAATCGCGAAATAAGTGAATCGAACCAGCGCCGAACGGCGCCGGCGAAAATCGTCGCGAAAAGGCATGGGGCGAACAGATTCGCCCCAGCATCTTTGAAGTCGATACATCCTCTTGAATGAACGCGGACGAATAACGTTTTACGTCGCTTTCGTTGACGACCATTCGTGCCTCTTGTCGCTAGCTAGCCCATCACCGCGAGCGCAGACATAGTGTCATCAGCACGGAGCAAATCATCGGTGGCTCCCCAGCGCTTCATTACCTCAACAAAGTAGGCCTTGGCGGTCACAATCGGTCGCAACTTCTGACAGGCAATGCTTTCCTCGACCAATTGCCTTGCATAGTTCTCTGCTAAGTACGTCGACGATGCCCACCGTCGCGCACGTTCTCCCAACGCAACACGTTCGCTCGGTTTCGAATAAAGCCGCTCGAGGACCGCTCGAAGGTCCGCCACCTCATCTTCGTGCGAAATCTTTTCCACGCAATCGTCCGGAATCTCGCTATAAAATCCGGTATCTGTAACTACGGCGGCCTTACCGTAAAGCATTGCTTCGATCGCCGACGCCGACGCTGCCTCGAGGCTTGGCCAGCGTAGACAGCTCATCACATCCGCTTCTCCCACCGCAAGCGCCAGCTCCGTATCATCCACCGCACCCGAAATTACCAGGTTCACACGCAAGCTGTTAGCAAGGGTCGAAAGCTCGATAACCATTTCCGGATCGGCAGCTCCCACCAGTCGATACACAACGTTTTGTCTCAACAGCGGGCTGCCAGCAATCGCGTGGATGACATCGGCCACTCTCTTGTTTCGATTGATGTGGCCGACGGTCAATAATTTCATTCGGCCGAATTTATTGGGCTCGTAGCCTTGCGCAACCTCGGATTCACCCGGCGCGTCGTACGCGAGAGGCACAACCCGAACAGAGCCCAGGCAGGAACGAACGACCCGCGGCGTGCCCCAGCGACTGTGAGTAATCACACCCAGCGCTTGCGACGCGATCCATTCCGTTAACGGGGCCTGATCTTTTGTGCCCTCGATAAACGCCTTGTTGTTCGCGAACTTAAAAAAGCGTTTCGCCACCTCATCGCCATACCAGTGCTTCAAGATGGAGTCTGCTTTCTCCATGTTTTTCTGCGCCCAGGCATAGAACATATGACCGACAAAAAAGTCGTGAAGACAGACGACGCCCGGCAGCCGCGCAAGCCAGGTTACGCAGCCTTCATGGTAGTCGTAATTGTCGCCAACCTGATACACCAGTACATCGCACTCGGCGGTGGCTTCCAATACCTGCTTTTCATCGCTCCACGAAATCATCCGTGTATTAAAGTCGTGCGAGGGGCGATCGAGCAATGCATTAACCTCAGTACGCACAATCACCACTTCATGTCCTTGAGCAATTAGCGCGTTGCTGACAAGGCAAGTCATTCGCCCAATCGCCGAAGCCTTGAGTCCCGGTGTGAATATAAGCAACTTCATTGCAGAAGGGTCTCCACTGTTTTCGGCCACGTAATGCCGAAACTATTCCACAGGTCGCGCGCGCCAGACCCGTATCCTCGGGTCACCGCGGCATCCGCAAATACCGCGCTCATGGCATCGGCGAGCGACGACGTGGTCGGCTCTGCCACCCACCCGGTCTCGCGTTGCTTGACGAGCCCGAGAATGCCGCCGCTGTCAGACGTAGTGATGAGTGCCTTGTCGGCGGTTGCAGCTTCCATCGCCACATAACCAAGCGAGTCTTCATCGAACGGAAGATACGCAACCGCCGCGGCATTGTTCAAATAATTCGCATACGTCTCGCGTGGCAGAAACCGAAGATCGAGTTTCACGCGGTCGCCTAATCCGAGGCGCGCGACCGTTTCCCTCAGTTGATCTCCGTCAGCTGGGGCGTCGGGTGGACCCGCGATAATCAGTTTGACGTTCGGACTGGCTTGCCTCAGGGCATCCAGCAGTAGATGCTGTCGCTTCATTCCATTTACACGGCCACCGGCGAAGATATAGTCGCCTGATTGGCCGCCAGTGAATAAGCCAGGATCGTTGATGGGCGGAAGTAACACCGTAGCATCAAAGCCGTTGTATTTTTTCAGCCTGCGCCGCGTCACTTCAGAGTTCGTGAAGATCCGTTCGCTTTCGGCAAAGGCTTCATTATCCGCATTCGTAATCAACGTGCGAATGTCGTCCCCCACCTGCCCCGGCGGAAGATTGGTCTGCCCGGCGTCATACAAGTCATAGGCTTGACGATATTGATGCAGAAGCCAAAGTGTCTTGTTCGGATGCCGGATGTAGAACGCCGGAAATTTCAGGGCGATCACCTTGTCAACGTTCCAGAGTTCCAGCGCGCGTACCATCAGCATTTGCGACGAAATCCGCGTGGCCGGCTCCCATTGAAAAGGGATACGCAATATCTCGGAATGATGTCCCGCGATAACCAGGTTCTTCTGAAGATTGACTGCAAGTTCTTCCGCACCGCCCCACACGAACGGCGCCATATTATTGACGATCAGTACTTTCACGCGAGCAGCCTTCTCAAAACATGAGACCAGGAGATATTGATTTCGCTAAGCCGTTCAAGCGCGTTCACTCCCATCTGTTTGGCAAGCGCCTTGTCGGTGTAAAGCTTGTCCATCACATTCGCCAAAAGCTGAGGGGACGGTTCGGTGATAAACCCATTGACGCCGTCCTGCACCAACTCGAGCACTCCGCCTGAATCGGTCGTGGTAATAATCGCTTTGGCAGCGTGACTCGCTTCCACACTCGGGTACCCATACGAGTCTTCGTCTTCAGGCAAATACGCGGTCGCCAGACAGTCGGCGAAGTAATCAGCTTTTTCCTCTTCGGTAATCCAACGGTTCTCAAGCGTCACTCGATCTTTAACACCCAGCTCCGCAATTCGTCGCTCGAGTTCGCCAGGATACGCTGGACGGAAACTAGATCCGCACAGGCGCAAACGGACGGGCGTCTTGGTGAACTCCATTGCGTCGACAAGCAGGTGCTGTCGCTTGTGGTGTTCAAGGCGGCAGATGCACACTATCTCGTCGTTATATTGGCGAGCGTGGAATCGCTCCGACTCGAAGACGGGCGGATAGAGTACCTCGCTGTCCACACCGTTGAAATGTTTCAGCCGATCCGACACGACACGCGAGTTAGTAAAAATATGTTTCGCTTCGCGCAGCGCGGCAGTGTCCGCTTCATGTAAGGCGGCGCGCAGTCCGCGATGCTTTTCATCATCAGGGCAGCCGCGATACAGGTCGTTTTCCCACAAGTCGTAAAACGAACGAATATGGTGGATGAACCAAAGTATCTTGTGCGGATGCTGGATGAGGTGAGCCTGCGGCCGGAAACAAATCACCCGGTCCGCCGACGACAGATCGATCCAGCGGAACGCAGTCATTTGTTGAAAGAGAAGATCCGGCACATCGACCTGAGGCAGATAGATTCGCTCCACCTGGTGCCCCTCCTTCTCTAGCATCCCCTGCAGCCATTCGACGATGTTTCTCGCGCCACCGTAGAGGAACGGAACGAACGTCGAGACTAATGCGATTTTCATGCTTGACGCAATGCCTGCTTGAGACTCTCGGCAACGCGCTCCACATCAGCCTTCGTCAACGCCTGGTGGGTCGGGAGATTGATTCCTCGCTGGGCCCAAAGATCGGCCACCGGATAGGCGGTGTCTTCCTGATAGGGCGGCAAAACGTGCATCGGATAAAAGACCGGACGAGTTTCAATACCGACTTCATCCAGTTTGCGCATCACTGCGTCGCGGCGCATTGCATCACCATCCCGAAGGAAGATGTTGTACATCCAGTGGACCTGTTTGACCGACTCCACTTCCTTCGGCAACACAATTTGATCTTCCACGCCAGCCAGCGCCTGCGCATACCAGTTCGCCAATGTTGCGCGGTCGGCGAGCGACTTTTCAATCGTCTCCATCTGTGCCAGACCGATCGCAGCCTGAATGTTCGTCATGCGGTAGTTGTAGCCGACGACGGGAAACCAGTAACGCCGGCTCAGGTCCATGCCTTGACCGCGGAACAGGCGCAATTTCTGAGCGAGCGCGTCGCTATTCGTCGTAACCATCCCGCCTTCGCCTGTAGTGACGATCTTGTTGCCGAAAAAGCTGAACGTGGCGCATGTGCTTATGGAACCAACCTTGCGTCCCCCCACTTCTGCGCCATGCGCTTCGGCTGCATCTTCGACCACCCACAGGTTATGTTTGCGCGCGATAGCGTTGACGGTCTCCATTTCCGCAGGATGTCCGTATAGATGGACTGGGATAATACCTTTTGTCTTTGAAGTGATTTTCCCTTCGATCTCGGCCGGATCAATGTTCATCGTCGCGGCCTCGACGTCCACGAGCACTGGCGTCGCGCCGCAATATCGAACCGCATTGGCCGTCGCAATGTAAGTAACGGTCGGAATAATAACTTCGTCGCCTGGCCGGAGGTCGAGCGCCACTAGCGAAAGGTGAAGCGCAGTGGTGCCGTTGTTTGTGGCGATCGCATGCTTTACGCCGCAAAAGCGGGCAAACGACTCTTCAAACGCGGTGATATATTTTCCGACCGACGATATCCAGTTGGTATCCAAGCAGTCGAGAACATATTTACGCTCGTTCCCATTAAGCACAGGCTGTGCGACAGAAATTCTATTCACTTTATTTTCTCTCAACGTATTAGCGGTCGCGCTGGAACTCCAACGACCGTTTGACCATTTTCTATATCGGTAATTACGACGCTTCCCGCGCCAACCATGACTTCCGAACCTATGGAAATCTCTGGGATCACCCGGCTGCCAATGCCGAGAAAGCTTTTGGTTCCAATCGCCACGTTCCCGGCTAATCCGCATTGCGGAGCGATGTGCGCCGCTTTGCCTATTCTACAGTCGTGATCGACGCATGCGCCCGTATTGACGATAGCCAGGGAGTCGATAAACGCTTCCGCGTTAATTATCGCACCAGCCATCACAGCAATCCCAGTGCCCAACCGCGCGGTCGGCGAGATGAAAGCGTGCGGACTGATTGCATTGACCAATTCGTAACCCTGCCCAAGAGCCAAGTCAGCTAACCGCTCTCTGAGTCGATTAGAACCGATCGCAATGAATGCGCGCCCGTAGCCTTCACAACGTAAAAGGGCGAGATGTCCATCGCCTTTCAAAACCGGAACGCCTAAGCAAAAATCTTGGCTATGGTCTTCGCTAACGCAGAAATCGACTTGCTCACCCATCCCGCGCAAGCTTTCGATGCACACCTTAGCGTGACCACCAGCACCCACCACCACTATTTCTTTCTTCATACATTGATGCCCATTTTTTCCCATGCGCTGGAGCCCGGTCGCGCGAAAAACAGATTCGTGCTGTCGGTTGCGGCAAGCTGTTCCAGCGACACATTTTCGAGCATCCCTGTGTCGGCATTAATTGCCCGATAAACAAATCCAAGCTCCGCAAAAGCTGCAAGCCACCCATTAAGCGGATGACCAACGCGTTCCAAATGAGCCGGCCCCAATTCCACGATCATGGCCACATCAGGATTATTGGATAGCAAGAACCGCGCGCCTTCGATGATGTTGATTTCCGCACCTTCCGCATCGATCTTCAACAAAGTGACGCTTTGCCCGCTTGGAAGCGCGCTGTCCAGCGTAACTAACGGAACATCGACCTGACGTGCCGTGTACCCGCTAGGGACATCGAGCGCGAAGATCGAGTGATGTCCGCTCGTCGCACCGAGGAACAGCGTCGTCTCGCCGATCTGGTTGGAGACTGCGGCACCATGAACCTTCACCATGTGGGTGAAACCGTTGATCCAAAGGGACTTTTCCAGCATCTCCCTCGTGCGTGGGAACGGCTCGAACGCGAAGATTTTTCCTTCGCCGTGCATGGCCCGCGCTGCGGCCAGTGATAACAACCCAAGATGGGCACCCACATCTACGAAAACGTCTCCACGCCTCAAGAGCTGCTGGATCAGCAGACGCGTACCGCGTTCCAGCTCTCCAGTGTCGAGGAGCCCCGCAAGCACGGCATGATCCGAATCCGAGCACAATACATAACCCACTTCGGATTTGAGAAGGACCGTACCTTGGTCACTATGCATCGACACGCGTCGCGCGGAAGCGTTGCTGAGCTGCTCGATCCGGTCAAGCCGAGAAAATGTATTGGAGGCGAAAGCCTCGGTAGCTAGTCGCAGCGCTTCGCGCGCGTCATCCATCGCACGGGTGGCGGCGTCATGCGAGCGAAGCAATTCCTCTCGAATCGATTCACGCGAAGCCTGAATGCCCTGATGCAGGCCAGCGGACAACGTCTGAGCCTCTCTAGTCGCGAGATTGTGCCAGTGATGTGCATTGACCAAGACCTCATGCTGCACGCTTAACGCCGTCTTTTGCAGTACGTCAATCCCGATGGCATGAGCTTGACGAATCTCATGCGTCAATTCCGCGCGAATGCGCTGAAGCTCGTCCTGAATACTTTGAGCCAAATAGCGCCGTGTCCGAAACGCAAGGGGCCGGACAATCGGAAGAGCCACCCGATAAACAAGCTGGGCCACCTTGCGCGCCGCACGTTTCAGCAGCGAGGGATTCCTTGGCGGCGGTGCGCCACCAGCGGCCGATCCAACAGACTCTCGATCGGCTTCACGCATTTACTTTCGCCTCCACGCCGAAATAAGCATCCAGAACCGTCTGCGGATCACTGTCCATTTTGAGCTTGCCGTGCTCAAGCCAGAGCACGCGATTGCACGTGTGCGTGATGAGTTCGCGCGAGTGCGACGCGATCACCAGGATATTGGTCGCCTTTACAAGTTCGCTCATGCGCTGCTCGGCCTTGTGCTTGAAACCCTCGTCGCCGACCGACAGCCACTCGTCCATCAGCAGAATCTCCGGCCGCACGATAGTTGACACAGCGAACGCCAGCCGTAGATGCATACCAGTCGAATAGGTACGCATCGGCATATCAACGAAATCGCCTAGCTCGGAAAAATCGATAATCTCGTCGATCTGTTTCTTAATGTGCCCACGTGCCATGCCTAGCAAAGCCCCGCGCATGTAGATATTTTCGCGCCCGGTCGCCTCGGGATCGGTTCCGAGCGAAATATCGATCAGCGAGCCAATTTCTCCACTAATGCGGGCAGTTCCCGCCGATGGCTCGTACACGCCGCCGAGCAGACGTAACAATGTGCTTTTGCCCGCACCGTTGTGGCCGAGCAAGCCGACGCGATCGCCGTCACGCAACGTAAAATTCAATCCCTCAAGGGCACGTACCACCACCCGCCCGTCCTTGTCCGCGCCAATCTGCCCACCTGTCGCGACCTGCATCAGCCTTTTCTTCAGCGACCTGCCATTTGCGTTATAGATTGCAAAATCAACGCACACGTTCTCGAATTCGATAAATGCCATAGTTTCCGTCTTGGTTACAGCCAGTAAGCGATACGCCGCTTATAACGTCCGTAAAGCGTGATTGCGAACAACCAGCCCGCCAGCGCCATCGCACATGCAACCGCCCAATTCGTCATCGTGGGAAGATCACCGAGCAACGGAGCACGAACGATTTCCAGCAGGTGATACGCGGGGTTAAAATCCAACAGATAAAACCCTGCCGCTCGTGGCAAGTTTTTTGGCATCCACATGATCGGCGTTAAATAAAACACCACCTGAAGAACGCTCCCCACAATTTGCGCAAGATCTCGATATCGCGCGCACAAAAGCGCGAGAATCAACGCGATCCAAGTTAGATTGATCAACAGTAGCAAAAGGCCGGCGATAGAAAGGAATGCCGTCAAATGTAGAGGTTTTCCCACTACCAGCAAGATAATCGGAAATATAACGATGTTATGCCCGAGGATCAGGATGTTTCGCCAGATCATCCGGAGAATATGGACAAACAACGGAATGGGCAGTTGCTTTATGATACTTTCGGCGGCAATAAAACCTGTGCAGCCTTCAGTAATGACCGTCGATATAAAACCCCACAAAATAATACCAATAGCAATGAAGGGCAGAAATTCTGCCATGGGCGATTTGAAAATCGTGCCGAACACGATACCGATCGTACCAATCATCACACCCATGCTAATGGTCAGCCAGAGCGGTCCAAGGGCTGAGCGTCTATAGCGCTGGCGAACATCTTGCCAGCCGAGCATTCCGACCAGCGAATAACGTCGCGTCGCCGCCGCGATATCCGACAGCGCGCTTACAGTGGGACTCTTGCGCATATAAAGCAATTTCTCGAAAAAAGTCCCACGATTTTAAACGTGGACGGGTTCGCGGTCCACCTACTTGTTGACAGCAGGTCCTGTCTCTGACGGCGGAGGTCGCTGGATGCGGCTCAACCGCGCCCAGTGACGATGAATCGGCCGGAGCTAGATCGACGATGAAGCGAACGCGCGGCAAATTTTTCGCCATCGGGATGAAGTCCACCGGAATGAATCTCTCCGCCGTACCCGCGGAAAGTGGTATTTTCGACCGTTCAACTCATCGCACGCTATGGTGACGAACATTGGGCCTACAGTCGATAGTTGGCGGTCGATCAATCAAAACGCAGTCACGTTATGCGATTTTAAGCGGCGCAATTCTTCACCTTTCAGTCGCTTCTCGATAAGATGTGACTTCAAATTTCCGATATGGGCTACCCAACCGTCCTTAGCCACAGACAAACGCAACTCTGTTAACTCTGAAACGCCAACTCGACGTCTGTGATGCAGCATCTTGTGAGCTGCGGCAGATCTATTGAAAACAATTTGTAGTCGCCACCACCTTTCTTGATCATTACAAGTCACAGGAACATCGACACGTTGCAAATGACAAATCGCTCCCGCGAAGAATACTTCAATGAAAGCATAACTGTGATTTCCGCAATTTTGTAGACGCCAACCAGTATGCTGAATCAGAATATAAATTCGTAACACATATCGAACCAAGTGGTGGTTTTATGCACGGACCAACCTTCTCATCTCCGTGGGATATGGTGTAAAACAACTACATCGAGATCAATCGAGTGTGATGGTTAGGTAAAAGAGGACTGATTCGTCGGTTGCTAGAAATATGAAACGTGCAAAGTCGGTAATTGCAGGTAACGGCGAGATACAAAATGTTACGATACTTCTTGAGTACTTTCCTACATAGTTCACGATAATAGCTTCCCGTTTTTTACGTTGAAATTCGCGCTTTTTATCGATGCAGCTCGACTCCTCAAACCGTATAGCGCCCGAAGCGGGAATAGTTATGGAAACAACTCATCTTGGACGCGAAAGCGCACCACCATCGCCATCAGCCAACGTGGTCTGCCAGCCAGCCGCTGTTACACGAGGTCAGCGCGAATTAAAGAACGGCCACCGAGGTGCGGTCGTCTGGCTGACCGGCTTGCCCGGTTCAGGTAAATCGACAATTGGTCGGGCCACCGAACGAATCCTCTACGATCTCGGCCTGCAAACCGCGACCCTTGACGGCGATAATATTCGCCTTGGCCTATGCGCAGATCTCGGTTTTTCCGATGCTGACCGTGACGAGAACGTCCGTCGGGTTGCCGAAACGGCGAAGCTGTTTCTCGACCAGGGATTCGTCGTAATCGTCGCGCTGGTTTCCCCTGTTCGCCGCACACGCGAATTGATTAAGCAGATGATTCCTACCGGCGACTTTCTGGAAATTTATTGCAATTGCCCGCTGTCTGTTTGCCAGCAACGCGACCCCAAAGGCCACTACGCGCGAGCAAAGCGTGGCGAAATCGCAAATTTCACAGGTTTCTCGTCTCTGTATGAGGAGCCGCTGAAGCCTACGCTATTGCTGAATACCGACACACAGACAGCAGAAGAGTCAGTGCGCAAGTTGATCACGCTTGTACTCGAAAAATGTAAAGCTGCGAAGGCACGGCGCTAAATCGACGAAGCTTATATCGCCGATCCAGTTTTTATTTTTAGGATAAATGTGAACAAGCTTCCGTGCAGTGGTCCCATATATGCCGTCGTTGCCACGGTGCGTGCGTTGTTATTGGTTGAATTGAAGTCGAAGGAGGTAACGCCTCTGGAATGGGATAGACCGGAGTATTACGGCATTACCTGGCGTAGGGATGGAAGGGACCTGATCCTTTCGCACTCAATGCTGGACAACAACGCGCTTACTGACGTGTCCTCGTACGCCATGTCGGAGGTTGGCATTCTGTCCGAAGGTGCATTTACGACACAGCCTTTTCTTTCTCAGCCACATCAGATTGCATTCGCGTCTGACGGGCGAATCATTTGCACGAATACCGGCCGCAATTCCATTTCGATTTTCGATCCTACCAAGCCGCACCTATTGCAGGAAGCGAGAATATCTGGCGCACGGTGGGACCGGTTATCGCCTGACGAGGTGCCGGGGGATCACCTGAATTCGGTGTTCGAGAAAGACGGCCTGCTCTATGTGATCGCCCACCGGCATGGGAAGGGCTCAGCACTTGCCACATTCAGTTTTCCCGACCTGGAATTGCGGGCGCTCGATCCTGTTAATAACCGCAGCGGTCTGCACAATATTTGGGTTGCTGACGACGGTCAGCGAATTTCCTGCCATAGCGAGGCAGGATCGCTAATCGAACTTAATGACAACACGGTTCTGTGGGACTCCGGCAGTCCAGTTTACACCCGAGGACTGGCGGTATCGGCCGACTTTGCTCTGGTCGGAGAAAGCCAAAAGACGGAGCGTGCATCGCGGCGGCACTCGATGAGCGGCTTATGGTTGCTTGACCGGAAAACTTGGCAGGCGCTCGATTATTTTTGCCTCGGTTCGTATGGGGCCGTCCACGAAGTGCGTTTGCTCAACGTCAGAGATGAAGCACATCACGGCCACCTGTTCGCTGAACTCAATTCACTTTTGAAGCGTGATCGGCGAATCGAGATGGCGGCAGAACGCCTAAACGCTTCGAATCGCGCACAGGAATCAAAAGCGATGTGGAAGTCATTTGATCTAGTCTTTGGCTCTCCGGTCTCCGCCGAAAACGGCGGTCAAACGGCAGCCCCGCCCAATCTCTGTCTGTTTATCCAACACACGCAGAACCAGTTCGAACAGGACCTCGACTTTTCATATTCACTGGACTATCCGGTGGGTGAATCGCATATGGCGATCGTCGCGTATCGCGGCAAAGGCGGCGACTCAGACATGGATGCGCTACTGATTCAACGTGTGGACGAGACCCAGGCGGAGATGAGCCGGTGGGTTCATGACGGACACGCCTGGACCCGACGCGCCGATATTGCGGTTGATGGCCTTCCTTTATCCGGAAAGGTTCGCTTCACGGTTGACGCCGAAGGCGTCGAGCTGCGGATCAACGACCGACCATTCTCCGGCGATTGGCTCGAAGACTTCCCCGCTAGCTCGTGCACGATTGGAATCCGATGGCTTGGAGCGACGATCTGGCCGACATAAAAGTAAGGCCACTCCCGTGCCGCTGATGCGGCTCGTTCCGCGTCAGGCATGTCGCGCTACCGGGGTTCGGCAGCACATGCGCCCTGCCTGCGCCTTAAGTGATTGCTATCTCAGCACTTCGCCATGTAGCATGGCTTACAGATAGCAGAGTCTACCGTTGCGACTGGGGTGAGCATAGGGACGTTCAAAGCGCGTAGTCGACACCTAGCATTTCTCACTGCAAGGCAGAGAACGATTGACAGGCACAAGGACCGCATAGACACCGTGCTAAACCGGACGCGCAATACCGCCCTACTCCAACTCCCCCGAATCATAAGACCGATACAACCACGCTGGCTTCTTCCCTTTATCCTCACCTGATTTACGTGCCCGAACAAAAATATACTGTCCGAGGTCGTGCTGACGATATTCGATCAACGACCCGAATTTGGCCGGGTCCAGATAGTTAGCGCTGAGATTCGGGTTCACGTCCGCAGTGAAAATTTCTTCGACGGTGAAGCCCAGATACGTGAGCATCAGGTAAAGCTCATGCTTGTTGTATTCTCGGTTGTGGCGGCCATAAGGACCATAACCGCTATACGGATCGTAGATATTTGCACCTACGATCATTCGCGCAACGTTCTCGAGGCGGTTGACGTTCGGCGTTGTGAGCACGAGCGTGCCGCCATCTTTGAGCACGCGTTTGATCTCGCGCAGCACCTTGCACGGGTCATTCAGTAGATGCTCGATGATTTCGCAGAACAGGACAATATCGAATGAACCTGGTTCAAACGGATACGTCTCCTCTTCGATATTGAAATGCGAATACGTGAGGTCCACATGAGTTCGCGGCCCCGAGTTCTTGAATGGATTGACAAACACCCGTTGGGTCGCTTCACCCGTCGGTAATTGCGGACTAAAGTAATTCGCCAGGCGCCATTCCACCGATGTGAATTCGCGCAACAGCATGGTGGTGAAGTAAGGGTTGGCCCCGAGCTCAAGGCCAGTCTTCCGACCTGGCGATTTCGCGGTCGCATGTTCCACCAAAGCAAGGGTGTGAACGAATCGCTCGAAGTCTTGCTCGCAATACTGAGAAATGGAATCGGGTGCATCTGCAACGCGCACTGCGCTCACCCAATCGAACAGCTCATCTCGTGTTACGCCCTGCGGCAACGGCAGCGGTGGACGAAGCGGGAATGACTCGAGCGAATAAATCTTCTTCGCCTTATCCACAGCTTTCGGCTGTTTCCTTTGGAACATTGCAAACCTCTCGGCCAGACAGTCGAAATGACTGCTTGTCGCGTCGGAACTCGAGTCTGCAATACGTCGAGATCAATCAAGCGACAAGCTCATACGCGGCATTCTCCATACCGCGTTCCGTACAAATTGCCATCAATTGTTGCATTTAAAACCCGCTCAACCATCCCTTGATTGAACTATTACAAGTGAACTTCACGTTTGCAACGGTGTGAGGCAGGTTGCGCTACGCACGAGCCTGCAGCTTAGGCGCGTCGCTGTGCGGCCTTCGCCAAACCTGATACCAGTCGCCATCCAGCACAACTGCATTAAGCCGCTCAGCGCTTTGCTTCCACGTAAGCCAAGGCATCTCCTCCGACGAAGGTGCAAGGCCCGTCTTATCCAACTCGATCCACGCCTGCACAGTGCTCGCCAGCACAGCGGGGGTATCACCCTCGAAATAAAACGCGTAATCCCCAGCCACTTCACGAAACACCGGAATATCCCGCGCGATGATCGGCAGCCCCTTTTGAGCCGCTTCAATCAGCGGCAAGCCAAACCCCTCACCCAGCGATGCCGCCAGCAAACACGACGACGCCCCATAAACACGCTCGAGGTATTCATCGCTGATGCCCTGTAGCCAGAAGAAGCGATCGTTCTGTTCTGCGTGCTGACTTAACAGTTCAGGAAGACCGCCCACGCCCCATCCCGCCTTGCCCACGATCACCAGATTTACGTCGACGTTTTCAGCCCATAGCTGCTCGAACGCGGCGAACGCTTGAACGTGCCCTTTACGCGGTTCGACCGTGCCGACCATGACGAACGTCGGCTTGGCGCGTAACGCGTCGAGCACCTCGCCGGCATCGTCGGGAAGTCCGGTACTGGGCTGGCTGTTTTCGATATCTGCGCCGAGGTGAAAATATCCAAGCTTGAGATCGCGCAGGCGATTGGGATTCGCGCGGTCCAGCCATCCCTTCACGTC
>Ga0073928_10002726_pt1 | contig 29546 bp, 30 predicted proteins | sample PaiPotPPA55metaG_FD_76969 | JGI IMG/M metagenome (GOLD analysis project Ga0073928, IMG submission 76969) | Iron sulfur acid spring bacterial and archeal communities from Banff, Canada, to study Microbial Dark Matter (Phase II) - Paint Pots PPA... ...
AGGGTGGCGCAGCTAGGAGCGCATCGTAGTTGCGTGACGACGCGGCGCCGGGCCCCTTGACGCCGGCTTCAGCGCCTTTCGGCGCCCGGCCACCCGGGCCGCGAAGATTCAAGGAACTTCCGGGCCAGGACACTCCACTATCACAGCATCTATGCCTTTCGCGAGCCTCACACTTAGGGCGTGACCGACAGCACGGAGCTGGATCCCGCCACCAAGTTCAAGCAGCTCTTCGACCAGGAGTACCTCTCGGTGTACCGGTCCATCCGGGCCGTGGTCCTCGATGCCGCGGCGGCGGAGGACCTCACGCAGGAGACCTTTGTGCGGGCCTACCGCGCCCGCCACCGCTACACGCCCACCGCTCCACCGGGAGCCTGGCTGCGCCGGATCGGGATCAATCTCGCCATCTCGCACCTGCGCCGCCAGAAGCTGGCCCGCTTTCTGCCCGCGCGCCTCTACATGGCGCCCGACCGCCGGGACTACGACCGCGCCGAGGCGCGGGACGTCGTCGGCAAGGCGATGGCCGTCCTCAGCCCCAAGCTGCGCGCCGCCGTCGTCCTTCATTACTACGATGGATTGACGCGCGAAGAGATCGCGGCGGTGCTGGGGGTGCCTGCGGGCACCGTGGCCTCCAGGATCGCCAAGGCGGTGGCGATCATGAGAAAAACGATCGGGAGCGACCAAGACCTGGACACCACGCGTTCGAGAAGTGAAGGTGCCTTACGTGGAAGATAAAACCACACAGGGAGGGTTCAGTTCGCCCTCCGAAACCGACCTCACCCGGATGATCCGGGCGGAGGTGGACTCGTGGACCCCGCGCAAGGGCCCGGACTGGACCGACGTCTTGATCCGTATTGCCGGCTCCGGGCCTTCGCCGTGGGTCGTTTACGCCACCGCCAGCGTCGCCATGGTGGTGATCCTGATCGCCGCCTACCTGGTGGGTTCAGCCCTGGAGTTGGGTGCCCTCGCGCCGCCGCCCGCGCAGGTCCACCTCCACTAGACGCGCCCCTACGTCAGCTGCACTTCCTCACCGAAGCCGCGCTCGCGCGCGGCGGCCAGGACGACCGAGCCCGCCGCCAGGTCCCAGATCGCCAGGCCGTGTGATTCGAAAAGCGTGATCCCGGTACCCTCGGGGCGCTGCCACTTCCCGGCCAGAACCGCCGCGAGCTCAACCGCCTGGCTCCACTCGAACTTGCCCGCCTCGTGGGCCGCAATCAGGTCCCCGCTTTCGAGCTGGGCGGCAGCCAGCTGGTCGACCACGATCGTCTGAGCCCTGGCCACCAGGTCGACGGGAACTTCCGCCTTGTTGTGCCAGTTCGAGCCGGCCGCGATCACGAGCGCGTGGGGCTCGACCCAGCCGGCTTCGATCACGGGGGTCCTGCTGGTGGTCATCGTGACCACCACGTCCGCCCCGCGCACCGCCAGCTCGGCGCTTCCTGCCGCGATGGTGGCAACGCCCAGCTGTGCTTCCTGCTCGCGGGCGAACTCGGCGCGCCTCTCGTCGCTGCGGCTGAAGACCCGGAGCTCTTTGATCTCGAGGACACGTGAGATGGCGAGCGCCTGGGTGCCGGCTTGCCAGCCGGACCCGATCATCGCGACCGTCGCAGGGCCCGGACGCGCGAGGGCCCGGGCTGCCACAGCTGAAGCGGCGCCGGTCCGGTACGCGCCCATGAAATCGGCCTCGATCAGCGCCTCCAGGGAGCCGTCAAGGCCGAACAGCGTGACCAGGAACCTCGCGTGGCCGTCCGCGACGGTGTACGCCTTCAAGCCCGTGCACCGCCCTCCTGGGTAGGACGCGAACATCACGTTCAGGATGCCGCCCGGCGGAAACGCCCTCCGGCGCGGCTCGTTCTGAGCCGTGCCTTCACCAAGCTCCTTCATCGCCGATGTGACGGCGGCGATCACGTCGTCCATCTCGATGAGCTCCTGTACGTCCGCTTCGCGCAGGATCAGGGCCACGGCAGGGAGAATAGGGCACCCATGGCTCAAGAACCTCTGAACGTCGGTCTGATCGGCCTCGGCACCGTGGGCGCCCAGGTGGCGGAGAGGATGCTGACATGGCGGCCGCAGCTCTCGCGCCGCGCCGGTGTCGAGCTCTGCCTGCAAAAGGTGCTGGTGCGCGACCTCAAAAAGCCGCGTGGGGTCGAGATTGCGCCAGACCTGCTCACGGCCGACCCGGCCGACGTACTCGAGGATCCCGCGATCGACGTCGTGCTCGAGGTCGCCGGCGGGGACGAGCCGATGCGCACCTACCTCGAGCGTGCCATCAAGGCCGGCAAGCACGTCATCACCGCCAACAAGGTGGTGATGGCGAAGCACGGCCCTGAGCTGCTCGACCTGGCCGCCGAGAAAAATGTCGACATCTACTTCGAGGCGGCGGTCGGCGGCGGCATCCCGCTCATCAGCACGTTCCGCACTGACCTCCAGGCGAACACCATCAAGCAGGTCTCCGCCGTGATCAACGGGACGACCAACTACGTGCTCGGCAGGATGGCGGCTGCCGGCTTGTCGCTGGCCGAGGCGGTGGCGGAGGCGCAGGCGGCCGGGTTCGCGGAAGCGGATCCCACCGACGACATCGGCGGTTTCGACGCCGCGTATAAGCTGGCGATCCTCGGGTCGATCGCTTACGAGATCAAGGTGCGACCCGACGAGATCTACCGCGAAGGGATCGAAGGCGTCGAGGCTGTCGACTTCAGGTACGCCCGCGAGCTCGGCTACGCGATCAAGCTCATCGCCCACACGCAGCGCCACCCGGGCCGTGTCGAGGCTCGAGTTCACCCCTCCATGGTCCCCCTCGACCACCCGCTGGCGCGAGTCGAAGGCGCCGAGAACGCGGTCTTCGTCGAGGGTGACCTCGTCGGGCAGGTGCTGTTGGTCGGACAGGGTGCGGGGGGCAGGCCCACCGCGTCCGCGGTCGTGGGCGACCTGATCGACCTTGCGAGGTCCATCCGCCGCGGCGTGCAGAGCCGGCCGTCTTTCAGCTTCGACGACCGGATCACCGTGGTGCCGATGGGGGAGGTGGTGACTCGCGCGTACTACCGGATTCGCGTCGACGACAAGCCCGGTGTGCTGGCGGCGATCGGCCACGTCTTTGCGGAAGAGGGCGTCAGCATCTCGAGCTTCATTCAGAAAGACGCGTGGTCGCAGGACCAGACCGCCGAGCTTGTGGTCACCACCCATCCGTCGTTCGACGCCAGCCTTCAAAAGGCGCGCGCAAGGATGGCGGCGCTCGACTCGGTTCGAGCCGTCTCGTCCTTTTTGCGCGTGTTCTGACGCGGTGGGGGTCATCGCCCGCTACCGCGAGCACCTGCCGGTCGGTCCGTCCACCCCCGAGGTGGATCTCAGCGAAGGCTCGACTCCTCTGGTGCCGAGCCGCAACATCGGGCGCGCCCTGGGTCTCGAGCGTCTCTACTTCAAGTACGAGGGCCTGAACCCGACCGGCTCGTTCAAGGATCGCGGGATGGTGGTCGCGGTGGCCAAGGCGCTCGAAGCAGGCAGCAGGGTCCTCATGTGCGCGTCGACCGGGAACACGTCTGCCTCGATGGCCGCTTATGCGGCCAGGATGGGGGTGCGGGCTATCGTCGTCGTCCCCTCCGGCGAGATTGCCATGAACAAGCTGTCGCAAGCCCTGATGTACGGAGCCAAGGTCGTGGCGCTCAAGGGCAACTTCGACTCCGCGCTGGAGACCGTGCGCGATCTGACGAGCCGCTACCCGGTCGCCCTCATGAACTCGATCAACCCGAACCGGATCGAGGGCCAGAAAACGGCCGCGTTCGAGATCGTCGACGCTCTGGGCGATGCTCCCGACTACCTTCTGCTGCCGGTCGGCAACGCCGGCAACATCACCGCGTACTGGAAGGGATTTCGCGAGTACCACGCCGCCGGCAAAGCCTCGCGTCTTCCGCGGATGATCGGTGCGCAGGCTGAGGGTGCGGCGCCGATCGTCAACGGCCACGCCATCGCCAACCCGACAACGGTGGCGTCAGCGATCCGGATCGGCAACCCGGCCTCGTGGGAGGGAGCGACCACGGCGCGCGACGATTCCGGCGGCATGATCGGCGCGGTCACCGACACCGAGATCCTGTCGGCGCAGATCCAGCTGGCCGGCAGCGAGGGCCTCTTCGCCGAGCCGGCCTCGGCCGCCCCGCTCGCGCTTCTCTACCGGCTGGTCCGCGAGGGCAGGATCGAAAAGGACGCCACGACGGTTGTGGTCCTGACCGGTTCTGGTCTCAAGGACCCGGACGCGGCGCTCAAGAACGTCGAACCGCCCATCGAGCTCGACGGCGACTCGCGCACACTCGCTAAGGTCTTGAAGCTGTGATGAGTACGGGGAGCCGGTAGTGCGGGTCAAGGTTCCGGCCTCGATCGCCAACATCGGTCCGGGCTTCGACTGCATGGCGATGGCGATCGACCTCTGGCTGGAGGTCGAGGCGACCGAGGCCAACCATCCTTCGTGGGACTACGAGGGCGAGGGTGCGGACTACCTCGCGGCTCATGACAACCCGTTCACGCGGTTGAAGATGACCGGTCGCGTGCGCAGCGAGATCCCGCTCGGCGTGGGCCTGGGGAGCAGCGCGGCCGCCAGGCTCGCAGCGTCTGCCTTGAGCAGCCCCTGGGATGTGAAGAGCCACGTCATCGATGCGGGCGCAGACGAGGGCCACCTCGACAACGTGGCGGCGTCGGCCTCGGGCGGAATCCGCATCGTGTCCGAGCACATCGACGAGAAGCTCCCGAACCCCGGCTGGGGACTTGCCCTTTTTATCGCCAACCAGCCTGTGCCGACCGAGAAAGCGCGCGCGGTGCTTCCCGACTCCGTGCCCCTCGACACCGCGGCCTTCAACGCCGCACGCACCGCTCTCCTCGTCCGCGCGATCGTCTCGAAACGTCCGTCGCTCCTCGGTGAGGCGCTGCGCGACCGCCTGCACCAGCCGCACCGGCTGCACCTTTACCCATGGACGGCCGAGGTGATCCGCGTCGCCGAGGCGAGTGGAGCCTACGGCGCCGCCATCTGCGGCGCGGGTCCGAGCGTGTTCGCTTTCTGCGCTCCCTCGCAGGCTCCGCGGGTCGCCGCGGCGATGGAGTCGTCTTTTCCCGAGCGCGGAACCGCGCTGGTCACGCAGATCACAGACAAGGGCATGTTCCGCACGCTGTGATCATCGTCCAGAAATACGGTGGTACCTCGGTGGGTACCGCCGCCCGCATCCGGCGGGTCAGCCGCCGCATCGCCGCGACCGTGAAGCAAGGTCACGAGGTCGTCGCGGTGGTGTCGGCGATGGGCCACACCACAGACCGTTTGATCGCACTGGCGCACAGCGTCAATCCGGAACCTCCGGCCCGCGAGATGGACATGCTCGTGGCGAACGGCGAGACGATCACGGCGCCGCTGGTCGCGATGTGCCTGCAGGGAATGGGCGTCCCGGCGATCTCTCTCTCCGGCCTGCAGGCCGGCGTGCGCACCAGCGCCCAGCACTCCAGGGCACGCATCCAGGACATCAAGCCCGAGCGCATCCTCGAGACCTTGCGAGAGGGCAAGGTCGCGGTGGTCGCGGGCTTCCAGGGCGTCACGGCCGACTTCGAGGTCACGACGCTCGGTCGGGGCGGCTCCGACACCACCGCCGTCGCCCTGGCCGCCGCGCTCAACGCCGGCTCTTGCGAGATCTACACGGACGTCGATGGAATCTTTACGGCGGACCCGCGCCTTGTCAAAACGGCGCGCAAGCTCAGCCACATCCAGTACGACGAGATGCTCGAGCTGGCCGCCGTGGGCGCGCGTGTCATGCACCCGCGGGCGGTGGAGATCGGCGAGCTCTACGGCGTACCGATCCACGTCCGGTCGAGCTTCCACGAAGGCGTGGGTACCATGATCGTCGCCCACGTACCCATGGAAGACAGAAAGCGCGTGCGAGGAATCGCCGAGGAAAGCAACGTCGCGAAGATCACGGTGGTCGGCGTTCCCGACCGGCCGGGCATCGCGGCCGCGATCTTCGAGCCGCTTGGGGCGGCGGGCATCTCGGTCGACGTGATCGTGCAGAACATCGGCCGCTCCCGCCGCACAGACCTCACTTTCTCAGTCGCCCAGTCGGACCTCAAGGCGGCGGAGAAGCTGGTCAAGGCGGCGGCCAAGACGATCGGCGCGACCAGGGTTGCATCGGCGAGCGGCATCGCCAAGCTTTCGATCGTAGGCACCGGAATGCTGGGCATGCCGGGCATCGCGGGGCGCATGTTCCGGGCGCTCGCCGATGCCGGTATCAACATCGAGATGATCAGCACCTCCGAGATCCGCATCACCTGCCTGGTCGCGCGCGACCAGGTGGAGAAGGGCGTCCGGATCCTGCACAAGACCTTCGACCTGGATCACCTCTAATGCCGGTCAACGTAGCGATCGTCGGCCCGGCCGGGGCGGGGAAGACCGCGCTCTTCAATGCGCTGACCACCGGCCGCGGCGCGGACGGCGTTGGCATGGTGGACGTTCCCGACGAGCGCTTGAATCGTCTGTCGGCTGCCGTCAAACCGCTCAAGACGACGGCGGCCCAGGTCCGCGTCGAGGACACGCCGCCCGGCAGCCGCGCTCAGCGGGTCGCCTTTGCGCGGCAGTCGGACGTGCTGGTCAAGGTCGCCCGATGCTTCGGCCCTCAGCCTGATCCTGCCGCCGAGCTCGAGGAATTTGCGCTCGACCTGGTGCTAGCCGACCTCGCATCGGTCGAGAAGCGCCTGGATGTGGTGGCCAAGGAAGCGCGGGCGGGGAAAAAAGATGCGCAGACGGAGCACGAGATCCTGACCGCCGCCAAGGAGCATCTCGACGCGGGGCGGCAGCTTCGCACGATGAAGCTGGAGCCGGACCAGCGCGCCATCCTGCTTGGCATCTTTCCGGTCACGCTCAAGCCGGCTGTTTACGTCGCCAACGCCGCGGACGAGCTGCTGCCTGGAGGTGGCGAGCCGGCTGGCAAGGTGGCGAAGCTCGCCGAAACCGAGGGCGCCCCGGCGATCACCCTGTCGGCCCGGCTCGAATCGGAGCTCGGAGAGCTCGACCCCGCCGAGCAGTCCGAGATGCGCGCCGGCTACGGAATCGACGAGTCCGGCCTGGGGCGCATCGCACGCGCGGTGTGGGAGGCCGGCGGGCTGATCACGTATTTCACCGCAGGCGAGCCGGAGGTGCGCGCGTGGCCGTGCGAGAAGGACGCGCCGGCGCCGATCGCCGCGAGCAAGATTCACACCGACTTCGAAAAGCACTTCATCCGCGCCGAGGTGACTTCGGTCGACGAGCTGGTTGCCGCAGGCTCGATGGACGCCTTGCGCGCGGCCGGCAAGCTGCGCGTCGAAGGACGCGACTATAAGGTGCAGGACGGGGACGTGGTCTTTTTCAGAATCGGCCGCTGAAGCAGCCGTTGCGAACGGCCGCTAAAGCGGCAGTTGGCGAATCGGCAGCTAGAAGCGTCCTAGAAAGAACGTCTGCCAGAGCTGGTACCCCACCCACAAGAGCGCGGCCGCGAGAAGTACGAACAGCAGCCATCTCATGGCGTATTTAACGTGGGTCGCGCTTGACGACTTGCGGGAAAACGCGGAGCACAATTTGAAGATGTCCGCTCTCCGGTTCAGCGGCGCCCACGTCTGGGTGAGGGTCGAGGGCAGCGAGGCGGTCCTCGGGCTGAGCGACTACCTTCAGGACCAGATGGGGGAGCTCAACAAGCTCAAGCTCCCGGACCTCGGCGACGTTCTCAGCGCGGGTCGGAGGATGGGCCATGTCGAGTCGGAGGAAGCGTCGTCCCCACTGGAGGCCCCGCTCACGGGCGAAGTGGTCGAGGTGAACGCCGAGGCGCTCGAGAACCCCGACCTGATCAACCTCGACCCTTACGCGAGCGGGTGGCTTCTGCGCATGCGCATCGAGGATCCACGCGAGCTGGAGGAGCTGATCAACGAAGAAGAGTATGCCGAGCTCACGACGGAGGTTTAGAAAGCCGAACCCCCCACCCGGGCGCCGCAAGCGGCGCCCGACCTCCCCGCGCGGCGGGGAGGCCAGCAAGAATTGTTAAGGGTCTTGACAACAACTACATTCGGGGTTATAACTCTGCGCGGGACACAACATATCGTAGCCAACGTCTCACCCGGTTGAGTCCCACGGCCCAACGAAACAGGCAGGCGGATCGCACCCCAGAGTCTTACCCCACGACCTAGCAACACTTCCCCACCACCGCCTGCCTGTTCTAAACCTTCACAGAGGCGCGGCCGAAAACCTCGACGAGAGATGCCGCATGGGCGCCGAAGATCCGTCGACGGCCTTTTTGGCCTCGCCTCTAGACTTGGAGCCGTGAGCCGCAAGGGCAAAAAGCGCAGCAAGGGCAAGTTCCGCCCGCCGGTCAGGCCGCCAGGTCCTCTGACACCCGGGATGGGCGCGACCTCTACCGGCGTCGCGCAGCCCGGATCGCCGCCCGTTCGCAGCGTGTCGCAGGCCCGCGTCGGGGGTGACCAGTCCCTGGTCCGCTCCGTCGAAATGTCGCTTGGAGCTCGCAACCAGTTCACGAAGCTGCGTGGCGGCCGCTACATGGTGGAGTCGGCGGATCCTTCGATCCCGCTTGACCGCGTTCCTTACTTCACCAAAGACCTGGTGCGGCTGGCAATCGTCGGCGTGGCCATGGTGGTGCTGCTTGGCATCGGGTCCATAGCCGTGCCGATGATCGTCAAATAACGCCACTTTCATAGACACTCGGCGGCCCCGCCGCTACCCTTCAACCCGATGGCGCAGCCCGATGCACCCGCTTTAGTCCACCGGCTCCGCCAAAGGCACCGCAACCCGAACGCCGACCACAAGCATCCGGTCAACAAAGCTCACTACGACGACGCGCCGCTGGGCGCGCGCATCGCCGACAAGCTGGCGGCCGGGATGGGCTCGTGGCCGTTCATCATCATCCAGTCCGGTCTGCTGCTCATCTGGGTGGCGATCAACTTCTACGGCCTGTTCATAAAGCGCTGGGATCCATATCCATTCATCCTGCTCAACCTATTGCTGTCGCTGCAGGCTACCTACGCAGGCCCCATCGTCCTGCTGGCCGGCAACCGGCAGTCACAGAAGGACCGCATCACCCTGGAGCATGCGGCGGACGAGGCGGACAAGGGGGAGGAGCACATCACCCGAATCCTGATCGAGATCAAGAAGAACACAGACCTCACCTTGCAGATCCTCAGAGAGCTGGAAGCCGAACCAGCATGATCTCGGCGCCGAAAGAAGGCCAGGTGTCTCATGAGAGCGTGTCCGGCGAAGGCCCAACCGATGCAGAGATCACGACGGCGCGGGCGAGGGTTGCGGCCAAGCACAAGCATCCCGTCAACCAGCTGTTCCACGACGAGGCGACGCTTGGCGAGCGTGTCGCGGACAAGGCCTCCGCCGGGATTGGATCGTGGTGGTTCCTGGGCATCCAGAGCGCGCTCATCGTGGTCTGGGTGTTCGTCAACACGGTCGAATTCTTCACTCACAAGTGGGACCTCTACCCGTTCATCCTCCTCAACCTCATGTTCAGCATCCAGGCGGCTTTCACGGGCCCGGTGCTGTTGCTCTCGGGCAACCGCCAGGCGCAGAAAGACCGCCTGCGGCTGGAGCACACGGCCGAGGTATCGGAAACGGCAGAGAAGGCGACCCTCCAGATCCTGGAGGAGATCGAGCGCAACACCGAGGCCACCCTCAAGGTGCTCGAGCACCTCAAGAAGCGGCGAGACTCGAAGAGCCCTACCGGAGCTTCAACCTAGCCCAACGTAAACTCAGCCCGTGCGGGTGATCCTGTTCACGGGCAAGGGTGGGGTCGGCAAGACCTCGGTCGCCGCGGCCACGGCGGTCAGGTGCGCCAGGGCCGGGTACCGGACCGTGATCATGAGCACCGACCCCGCGCATTCGCTCGGCGACTCGTTCGACATCGAGCTCGGCCCCGACCTGACGCCGATCACTAACAACCTGTGGGCTCACGAGGTTTCGTCACTCCACGAGATGCAGCGCCACTGGGCCAAGCTGCACGAGTACGCGGCCGAAGTGTTCGCGACCCAGGGTCTGGACGAAGTGGTCGCGGATGAGGTGGCCAATCCGCCGGGCATGGACGAGATCGCGTCATTGATGTGGATCAAGCACTACGCCCAGCGAGCCGAGCACGACGTGCTCATCGTCGACTGTGCGCCCACGGGCGAGACCCTGCAGCTGCTCACGTTCCCCGACGCGGCCAAGTGGTGGCTCGACAAGATCTTCCCCTGGCAACGCCGCGCGATGCGCGTGGCGCGGCCTGTGCTGCAGCCGATGATCGGGATGCCCCTGCCGTCGGACGAGATCTATGCGTCGCTCAAGGACCTGCTCCTCGACCTGGGCGGAATGCGCAAGCTGCTCACCGATTCGTCGATGACCACGGTTCGCATCGTGCTCAACCTCGAGAAGATGGTCGTCAAGGAGGCCAAGCGCGCCTACACGTACCTCAGCCTGTTCGGCTACGTCACCGACGCCGTGATCGTCAACCGCCTGCTGCCGGGCGACCTTCACGATGAGCTCTTCCAGAAGTGGCAGCTCATCCACCAGCGCTACCGCGTCGAGGTCGAGCAGTCGTTTGCCGGCGTTCCGATCTTCAACGTGCCCCTGTTCGATCGCGAGGTGGTTGGTGAGGAGATGCTCCTGCGGATGGCGGAGGAAACGTATGGCGAGCAGGACCCGGCCGAGCATTTCGCCACCTCGAGCCCTCAGCGTATTGACAAGGACGGGACCGACTACGTGCTGACGCTCAAGGTCCCTTTCGCGGATCGTTCGTCTGTCGACCTCAGCCGGCACAACGGAGAGCTGTACGTCACGGTCGGCAATTACCGGCGCGAGATCGCCCTGCCGCGAGTCCTTGCGCAGCGCGACACGACGACGGCGACTGTCCGCGACGGCGAGCTTCGCGTGAGATTCGCGCGACGAGAGCAGAAGGCGACCACCAAGGAGAAGAAGAAATGAGCCGCGACGGGGAGCGCCTGATCGAGACGGTCAACGAGCTGGGGTCGCGCATCGGCCACCTGCTCTCCGATATGGTGCCGCCGGCAGCCCAGGTGCACCTGCTGAACGCCCAGCGCGAGCTCATCACAGCGCTGATGCTCATCTATGAGCACCGGGCCACCGCGACGCCTTCCGGGCGGCGGAGGACGACCCCCGGCGGAGCGCGTGGTGCGGCGGCTCGAAGGCGCTCGCCCAAGCGCGCCGGCAAAATCCCGATTGAGTAACTTCGTAGCCTTCATCCTCGCGGCGCTCCTGCTGGTGCCCGCCATCCTGGTCGCCATCCCGGTTCACGAGCTCGGCCACGCATTCGCCGCCTACTTCGTCGGCGACCGCTCGGTGCGCTACTTCGGCTACCTGACGCCCAATCCGCGGCGCTTCCTCGATCCGCTCGGAGTGATCGCGGTGTTCGTCGCGCTTGTCGGATGGGGGCGTCGGGTGCCCGTGCAGCCGAACCGGATCAGCACGCCCGCGCAGCACGTCATTCACGAGCTCGGCGGCCCGGTTGCCAACCTGGTGGTGGCGATCGTCCTGGGCCTGCTGTGGCAGGTCCTCGGCCGGATGGGGATGGCTTCTGCCCTGCAGCTGTCGCCGGCGCTGCTGGGAGCAGCGATCTACGTGATCGTGTTCCTCAACCTCTCGATGTTCGCCTTCCAGCTGCTGCCGATCCCGGGTCTTGACGGCTGGGCGGTGATCGAGGCCATCTTTCGCAGCCGCAACGCGCGCTTCTTCTACAACGTGAGCTCGCGAAGGCAGCAGATCTGGATCGGGTGCATCGTCGTGATCTTTCTCTTCCGGCTCTTCCAGGGCGGCAGCCTGCTCTCGATCGTGATGACGCCGTTCTATTTGCCCGCGAGCCTAATCTCATTGGGCGGATGCAACGGTTACGCGATTCCCGGGTTCGTCGGACTTCACCCCTGCCTGCTGTAGGCGGGCTGGTGAACGAGCCCGCGTACGCGGAGCTCGTCAGCCAGTTCGGGCATGCGCGGGTCGTGGATGCGATCCGCCTGCAGGTCGATGCGGAGCGGCAGGGTGCGGACACGAGCGGCGAAGAGCGCGTGGCGCTCGTCGGCGCCGCGCTGCGAGCGGCGGTCGCTCCGAGGCTGCGCCACGTCATAAACGCCACCGGCGTGATCCTGCACACCAACCTCGGCCGCGCGCCGCTTTCGCGAGCGGCGGTTGACGCACTGGCCGTCGCCGCAGGCTACAGCAACCTCGAGCTGGACCTCGACTCTGGGCGTCGGGGCGAGCGTGCCTCTTTGCTGTCCGGTTTGCTGACGCAGCTGTTCACGTGCGAGGCGGCGTTCGCCGTCAACAACAACGCCGCCGCGATCCTGCTCGCGCTGACCGCGCTGTGCAAAGGCAAGGAGGTCATCGTCTCGCGCGGCCAGCAGGTCGAGATCGGGGGCTCGTTTCGCGTGCCGGACGTGATGCGGCTGTCGGGCGCGCGCATGGTCGAGGTGGGCACGACCAACCGCACGCGAAAGGACGACTACGAGCAGGCGATCACGCCGCGAAGCGCCGCCCTCCTGCGCGTGCACACCTCAAACTTTCGCGTCGAGGGCTTCACCGAGTCCGCGTCGCTGGGCGAGATGGCAGAGGTCGCTCATGCGCGGGACCTGCTGCTCATCGACGACCTGGGCAGCGGTGCGGCAGAGCCGATCGCCGACGAGCCGACTATCGCCGAATCGCTGCAGCACTCAGATGTCGTCACCTTTTCGGGAGACAAGCTGTTTGGCGGACCGCAAGCCGGCATCGTCCTCGGTCGTGGCGAAGCCGGGGCGACCGCACTCAAGAAGATGTCCCGCCACCCGCTTGCGCGCGCCGTGCGCATCGACAAGCTCACCCTGGCCGCTCTCGAGGCGACCCTACGCCAGCGTTTGACAGGTCGGCTGGATGACATACCCGTCGAGCGAATGATTCGGGCGTCGGTCGCCGATGTCAGGCGCCGCGCGGCGATGTGGTCGGTGAAGCTCGAGGAGCGCGGAGTGCCGGTGACGCTTGTCGCCGGCGAGTCGGCGGTCGGCGGAGGGTCAGCCCCCGGGCACGGTTTGCCCACGGTGCTCATCGCAATATCGGGACCGGCGTCGCGGCTCGCGGCGGCGCTGAGGCACGGCGAGCCGCCTGTGATCGCTCGCATAGAGAAGGACGCGTGCTGCCTGGACCCGCGCACGGTCCAGAAGGGCGAGGACGAGACGCTGATCGACGCCGTGGAGGTGGCCTTCAGAGGGATCGCGCGATGAGCTTCGTCATCGGCACCGCCGGCCACATCGACCACGGCAAGTCGACCCTCGTCACCGCGCTCACCGGCATCGACCCGGATCGCCTCGCCGAGGAGAAGCGGCGCGGCATGACCATCGATCTCGGATTCGCGCACCTTCGACTGCCCAGCGGGCTCGAGGTTGGCATCGTCGACGTCCCCGGCCACGCGCGCTTCATCCGCAACATGCTTGCCGGGACACACGGGCTGGACGCCGTGATGCTGGTGATCGCGGCCGACGAGGGCGTGATGCCCCAGACGCGCGAGCACCTCGAGATCATCGACCTGCTCGACGTGCGCCGCGGCGTGGTCGTGCTCTCGAAGGTCGACCTGGTCGACGCGGAGTGGCTGGGCCTTGTCACGTCTGAGGTGAACGCCGCGCTGAAGGGCACATCCCTGGAAGGCGCGCCATTGATCTCATTCTCGGCCGTGAGCGGTGCGGGAAAAGCAGAGCTCCTCGCGGCCCTGGACGCGCTGCTCGAGGCAGCCGCGACGAGGCTGGATCTCGGGCGGCCGCGACTGCCCATCGACCGCGTCTTCACCATGAGCGGCTTCGGCACGGTGGTCACCGGCACGCTCGTCGACGGCACGCTTGCTGTTGGAGAAGAGCTCGAGGTCGTGCCCGCCGGCCGCCTGACCCGAGTGCGGGGGCTGCAGCAGCACAACCGCAAGGTCGAAACCGCTTCGCCTGGCAGCCGGGTCGCGGCCAACCTGACCGGCGTCGAGAAGGATGAGCTCGAGCGGGGCGACGTCCTGGCCCGCCCCAAGACGCTCGGGGCGACACGCCGAGTCGACGCGAGTGTGCGAGTGCTGGCGTCAGCGCCGCAACCGCTCGAACACGGCGTCGAGCTTCTGCTGCACACGGGCACATCTGAGGTGGGATGCCGCGTGATCGTGCTCGAGGGTGACGAGATCGCGCCCGGCGAGCACGGCTGGGTGCAGCTCTACCTCGAGCGCCCGATCGCGGCAGCTCCTCAGGATCGGTTCATCCTTCGAGTGCCCAGTCCCTCGGCCACGATCGCGGGCGGCCGGTTCGTCGATGTGAGCCCGCAAAAGCACTCGCGGCACGATGGCATGGCCAGGGAGTCTCTCGAGCGGCGGGCCGCGGGGGATGTCCTGCAAGAGGAGCTGCGCAAGTACCCGCGCGGGGTGACCGTCGCGGCACTGGTGAAGGCCACGCTGGCGCCGGAGGCGGACGTAGCCGCCCTGAAGGCAAGGCGCGTCGGCGAGTGGCTGTTCGACGCCGGGGCATGGCAGATCATCTCGGACCGTGCGACCAAAGAGCTCGCGACCTACCACGGCGCCCATCCGCTGAGACAAGGCATGGCGCGCGAAGAGCTGCGCAGCAAGCTCAACCTGCCGCCCGGCTCATTCCCGTCCGTCGTCGGGGGCCTGTCCGAGGATGGACGCATCGCCGAGCGGGATGGCGCCCTTGCGCTGCCGGGCCATCGCGTCGAGCTTCACGCGGACGGGGGGGCCGCTGCACCCTTGCTCGAGCTGCTCAGCCGGCAGCCGCTGGCCCCGCCGTCGTTATCCGAGGCCACGAAGCAAGCCGGCGCGAGCGCCGAGGTCGTGCGCGCCCTGGCGCAGCGGGGCGACATCGTCCGGGTCGGCGACGACGTCGCGTTCACCAAAGAGGCTTATGAAACGGCGGTCGCGCTGGTGCGCGAGATCATCTCGGCGAGCGGCTCCATCACGGTGGCGCAGCTGCGCGATCGCATGGGCGCCAGCCGCCGCCCGGTGCTGGCCTTGCTCGAGCACCTCGACTCCGAACGAGTGACGCGCCGCGTCGGGGACAGCCGGGTGTTGCGATGAAAAATCGAGGAATGTGCAGAAAAGAGCCAATCGACTGACCTTGAAAGTCCATGGGCGACACACCGACGACCTTGATATCACATGCACGTAACGGCTTACTGAGATGTCCAGTCAAATGTCTTGATTGTCAATTCAGATCGTGGTCGACGCCGCTGTTCAGCGCCGGGGAGAGGCTGTCGACTGCCGGATCACTAATTCCGTGGCAAGCGGCTGCGGCGATTTCACGTGCTTTCCACTGAGCTGCGAGACGAGCAGGCGCGCAGCCTGCCGACCCTTTTCGGCGATTGGCTGTCGGACCGTGGTGAGAGCTGGGGTCACCCAGCTGGCCATTGGAATGTCGTCGTAGCCAACCACGGACAACTCTTTGGGCATAAGGATTCCATGCTCCCGAGCGGACGCCATCAATCCAATAGCCGCCATGTCACTCATTGCAAGGACGGCAGTCGGCTGGATTCGCCCACGCCACAACTGCTCGAACGCCGCCTGGCCGGATTCAAAAGTCACGCCCTCGGGGACGACACGCGGGGCGGGGCACCCGGCCGCACGGATCGTCTGCCGGTAGCCTGCCAGCCGGCGCGCGCCGATCCCGGTCTCACCACGGTCCCGTGGCTGTCCGAGACCGACGACCGCTATCCGCCTGTGGCCCAGTCCTAGCAAGTGTTTGGCCGCGGCAGCAGCCCCACTGAAATCGTCGATGTTGACCGATGCCACCCCCGGCTGCGGGTCGGCGTCCACAAGAATGCATGGCAGACCAATCCGCCGGAGGGTCTCGAGGCTGCGATCACCGGTGTTCAATCCCAGGCTGATAAAGCCGTCCACAGCTGCGCGGCTGATCGCACTCTCCACTGAGCCATTCAAGGGCGGAACGAGCAGCAGCGTGAGATCGTGTTGCTCGCAGACCTCGCCGATGCCACGAATCAGGGCCGACACGAACGGGTTCGCAAAGACGACCTCCACGGGCTGCGGAATGAGAAAACCGATCGATCCACTGCGCTTAGTGGAAAGTGATCGCGCGGTGGGATGCGGCGTGTAACCAAGTTTGTGAGCAATCGCCAGCACGCGATTCCGGGTAGATGCGCTGATCTCCTCGGGCTTGTTGAACGCGAAGGACACGGTCGCCTTCGAGACGTGAGCAGCTTCGGCTACATCGGCGATTCGAATCCTGGTCATTCCGTCACGCCGTCATTGTCAGCCTGGAGATGACGTCTCGCTTGCCCACCTGCAAAGTGAATCTTGACACGGGGGCGGGACAGGAATAGATTCGGCTAAACCGTTTAAGTGGCGCTCGGGCCCCGATTGCGATTTTGGGGCAAGGAGGAGATCTGTGATCGCATGGAAGCGGTGGAACATGTCCGTTGGGGCGGCGTGGCTGGCGGTGGTGACAATGGTCGCCGTCGCCTGCGGAGGGAGCACCAACAACACTCCCACAACAACGCTGACCCGCAGCGGAACGATCACGGTCTGGCACGGTTACGAGGGCACCTACCTCGACTCCAAGAAGGCGATCTACGACGCTTACACGAAGCTGTATCCGGGCGTGACCATCAACTTCGTCCACAAGCCAAACCTGACCGACGCGGTCACAGCGGCCGCCGGTGCGGGCCAGGGCCCGGACATTGTGGCCTGGGTCGACGACCAGATCGGGAAGTGGGTCAAGCTCGAGGCCATAAAGCCGATGGACCAATTCGTGTCCCCGGATTACATGAACTCGCAGTACACCAAGGCCGCGGTGGACGCCGCCACGTTCGAAGGCAAGATCTACGGGATTCCTGAGGCGGTCGAGGCGATCACGATCCTCTACAACAAGAAGCTCGTCACATCCGGCCAACTTCCCAAGACGACCGACGACCTGGTCAACTTCGCGAAGTCTTATGGCCAGAGCCACCCGGGCAATTACGGGGTGGTTTGGAATCCAGAGGACGCCTACTTCCAGGCGCCCTGGATCTATGGCGCGGGCGGTTTTTACGTCAAAGCTGACGGCACCGTCGGGCTCAACACCGCCGGGACGAAGGCGGGATTCAACTACGTCGCCAGCTTCAAGAGCGCTATGCCCACCCAGGTCGACTACGGCATCGCCGACACGCTATTCAAGGAAGGCAAAGCGGCCATGATCATCAATGGTCCATGGTCCGTAGCGGACTACGCGAAGGCCGGCGTCGACTACGGCTTCGCCACATTACCAACCGTCAAGTCAACCAACAAGCCGGCGTCGCCGTTCGTTGGCGTGAAGACTCTCATGCTGGGGGCCTACTCCACCAACCCGGCGCTCGCCGTCGACGTCATGAAGTTCTTCAGCAACCAGCAGAACCAGACGAGCATGGTCCTCCAGACCAGGGAGATACCGGCCAACAAGCTGGCGCTCGCCGACCCGAAGGTCCAGGCAATTCCGGACATCGCGGGGTTTGGCGCCCAGGTCAAGAACGGCGTCCCACTGCCGAACACACCATTCATGTCGGCGCTGTGGGACCCGGTCGCGAAGGCTCTCGCAGCCGTCTGGACCGGTAAGCAATCGGTGGACGACGCGTTACGCGACGCACAAACCGCCGCGGATCAAAATGTAGCCCAGCTCAAATAGCCTGGTGACCATGAAGCGAGGGCGGCGGCTCGTGTCGCCGCCCTCCGCTCAGGCTTAGGCTATGTATCGCGTCCGGGCCGTCACGACGCTCACGTACATGTTGCCGATGATCGTCGGCGTCGGGCTGATCAGCCTCTATCCGATCCTCTACAACGTCTTCATCTCGGTCACCAATCAGAACCTCTATCACTTCCGTCGCTACAGCTTCATCGGCCTGACCAACTATCAGAACCTGCTCAAAACATTCAACGCGGATTTCTTCATCGTGCTCGCCAGGACGTTTGCCTTCGTTGCCATCTGCATCCCTCTTTTCCTCGCTCTGGGAATGCTGACGGCCCTCGCACTCAACCATCCCGCCATCCGCTTCAAGGCTTTCTGGCGCGTGGCCCTGATCGTGCCTTGGGCCGTTCCGAGCTACATCACCGCGCTCGTCTGGAAATTCTTCTTCAACGGCCAGTTCGGCACGCTGAATCAGCTGTACCGGCTGGTTGCGGGACCAAATGCAGGACTGCCCTGGCTGACCGATCCGAACTGGGCGTTTGGTTCGATCGTGCTTGCGAACCTGTGGATGTCCTACCCGTTCTTCATGGTCGTCATCCTCGGCGCTCTGCAGAGCATCCCAAGCGAGCTGTATGACGCCGCTGCCGTCGACGGTGCAAGCGCATGGCCCAAGTTCTGGAGGATCACAATGCCGCTTCTGCGGCCGGCCATCCTACCAGCGACGGTGCTCAGCGCCATCCTCACCTTCAACACTCTTAACACGGCGTACCTCATTACGGCCGGCGGTCCGTTCATCAGCGCGGCGAAACCGGGAGCCACCGAGTTCGTGATGGTCTACGCGTTCCGCGAAGCCTTCCAGCTCTTCAACTTCGGCTACATCGCCGCATTCGCCGTGGTCATCTTCATGATGCTGTTCGGCGTGACGCTAGGTAGCCTCCGCTTCAGTGGGCTGGTGCGAGAGGAAGTCCGATGAAGACCCTCACGCGATTCGGTGTGCCGGCTCTCATTTACGTCTTCTTGGCGGCGATGGTGATCTTCGCAGTCTTCCCAGTTTTCTTCGTCGTGCAGGCGGCTTTCAGGCCAGGCCAATCGCTGTACACGTTGAGTTTGAGCCTGTGGCCGGACCACCCGACCTGGGACAACTTCACTTACATCTGGACCAAGCTCCCATTCCCTCTGTGGCTGCGCAACAGCTTAGGCGTCTCCGTGGCGACGATGGTGGCGGGCCTCATCGGCTCGGCGACCGGGGCCTACGCTCTCTCGCGCTTTCGTTTCGCAGGCAAGCAGATGACGCTGATCCTGCTGCTGGCGATCCAGGCCTTCCCTTCCGTGCTCGCGCTGATCCCGATCTACCTGATCCTCAAGACGATCGGCTTGGTCGGCTCGCCCTTCGGCCTGGTGCTCGCCTATATGTCGGTTGCGCTCGTGTTCTGCACGTGGAATCTGAAAGGATACTTTGACACCATCCCGCGCGAGCTCGACGAGGCCGCGCTCATTGACGGCTGCACGGTGACGCAGGCCTTCTGGCGCATCATCCTTCCGCTTTCCGTGCCGGCCCTTGCCGTCACCGCCCTGCTCATGTTCCTCACCGCGTGGAACGAGTGGGTGATGGCCTCGGTGCTGCTCCTCGACGAGAACACCTACACGGTGCCGGTCGGCCTCTGGGGTCTTCAGAATGACTATCGGGTTCCCTGGGGCTACTTCGCGGCGGCCTCGCTGATCGTTTCGCTTCCAGTGATGGCTCTGTTCCTGGGCCTGCAGCGATACTTCCGGTCTGGCTTGACCATTGGCGGCGTCAAGGGTTGAGCTAATCGACACGTGACGCTTAGTTCTCCCCACCACGACGGCTCCGGGTTATACGTCAGGAATCAGCCGATTGCGCCCGGTGACGAGGTCACTGTTCGTCTGCGTGTCCCCGCCCCCTCCGGGGTCGAGTCGGTTGCTCTCCGATACGTTCATGATGGCGAGCCAGCGTTTGTTCGGGCCAAGGTCGACGAGCGCAACGCGCATGAGACGTGGTGGCTTGCGCGCTTCCCGGCGCTGAATCTGTCCACGCGGTATCGGTGGCTGATCTCTGGCGGCTCGCAGAACTACGCATGGGTCAACGGCCTCGGTGTCCACCAGAGGGACGTCGCCGACGCTGACGACTTTGCGATCACTCACGATCCCGGCGGCCCGGATTGGCATCTGAAATCTGTGGTCTATGAGATCTTCCCCGACCGCTTTGCGACCTCCGGCCTACACGTTGCGCCGCCGGCGTGGGCAATCCCAAGACCGTGGGACGCGCTTCCAGCCGGCCGAGGGCCGCAGACCCCATACGAGTGGTTTGCCGGCGACTTGCGCGGGATTGAGCAGCACCTCGGACATATAGAGCAACTCGGGGCCACCGCCCTGTACATCAGACCGTTCTTTCCAGCACAGAGCACACACCGTTACGACGCCATTAGCTTCGATCGAGTCGACCCGCTCCTTGGAGGGGATCATGCCTTCAGCTCCTTGGTCCGAGCGGCACACGCTCGCGGTTTGCGCCTCATCGGCGATCTGACGACAAATCACACCGGAAGCCAGCACGAGTGGTTCCCGTCAGAGCGCGGCTTCTACTTCTTCGACGAGTCTCTACCGCTCGGTTACGAGGCCTGGTACGGAGTTCCGTCTCTGCCCAAGCTCAACTGGAGCTCCGGGGAACTCAGGAAGCGATTCGAGGCGATTGTGCGACGCTGGCTCGACGGGGGCCTCGACGGCTGGCGGATCGACGTGGCGAATATGACGGGCCGTCGGCGCGACCAGGACCTTAACCTCGAAGTGGCCAAACTCATACGAAACGCCACCGGCGACGCATTACTCATTGCCGAGCATGCACATGATTTCAGAGCCGATCTCGCCGGCGGCAGTTGGCACGGCACGATGAACTATGCGGGGTTCATGCGCCCGCTCTGGGCGTGGTTGCGAGCTGACAAGCTAGGCGAAGACCTCGAGCGGTCATTCCATGGCGTACCTGCCGGCGTGCCGCGCCTTGACGGTGAAGACGTCGTTTCGATAATGAACACTTTCCGCGCCGGCGTCCCGTGGCCCCAGGTGGTCCATTCCTGGTCCCTGCTTGACAGTTTCGACTCCGCACGTTTCAAAACAGTCACCGGCACTCGCGAGCGGCAGCTTGTCGGGGTGGGATTGCAGATGACTATGCCGGGGGTACCTCTGATTTGCGCTGGCGACGAACTTGGTCTCGAGGGCGCTTGGGCGGAGGACGCACGTCGCACAATACCGTGGGACGCTCCGCATAGCTGGGACGCACGCACGCTCGAGTGTTATCGAAGCCTAATATCCACTCGCCGCTCTTCGGACGCCCTTCAACATGGCGGACTTCGTTACGTGCACGTCGATTCGGACGTAATCGCGTTCCTCCGGGAAACGCCTGCAGAGCGACTCCTGTGCCTCGCGAGTCGTCGGCCGCACGAGCCGGTTCGCGTTTCGCTTGCCCATCTCGATGCGGACGAACTCGAGACTGTCATCGGCGCCGAGCCGACCACCGGCAAAGACGCCGTAAGTCTCCCCGCCGACGGTCCGTCATTCCACGTGTGGAAGATCATCCGCGGCTGACAAGCGTCCTGTGTCGATTGCTCAGGTAGGTTTTGGATTCGGTGTCGTAGCTGGGCTGAGATCGCACCGCCCGCTCCCGGATTCTCGCCTTCCGTCGTTCGTCGATCGCGCGTCGTCCGACGCAAATGGGCCGCGGCTGAACTTCGTGTGCAAACCCACCGGATTGCGAGGCAGCTGATTGCGATCGTGTGGCGCCAACGGGGTCCATTCATCGCGAGGATTCCGCACATCTGGCGCTACGGACTCGGTGTTAAGTCGACGGGGCTCAAGCTGGCGCGGGAGATCGGCGCTTTCCGCTCATCGCCCGGTCGGTTACGCCTACGGGGCTGCTCTATTTCCCCGGGATCGGATTACTGACTAGTCACTCATCGCGACGTCGGGAGCCATCAATGCCCGCGTGGGGACGGCCGGCGCGAAGGCGGCCTATTGACGATGCGGATTGGTAGAGTTCCCGCCAGATGCGCATCGCGGACATGCTGGCGCGGCCCCGGCCGAGCATTTCGTTCGAGTTCATGGCGCCGCGCGACGAGAGCGAGGTTGAAGTGCTCGAGCGGACCGTGGCGACTCTCGCCGGTCATGCGCCCGACTGGGTTTCCGTGACCTACCGACTGCGGACCGGGGAGAAGACGCTCGAGCTGGTGACGCGCATCAAGCGCCACTACCACATCGAGGCGATGGCTCATCTCACGTGCGCGAATTCGGCGGACCGCACGCGCCAGATCCTCAACTGGATGGAGCGCGAGGGAATCGCCAACGTGCTCGCGCTGCGCGGCGACACGCAGACTCCGGGCCAGCCGTTCGCGCCGGCCGATCCCGAGCTCACGCACGGAAGCGACCTCGTGGCCTTTGTGCGCCGCAACGGTTATCGCTTCGGCATCGGCGCCGCGTGCAGCGCGGAAAAGCACCCGGAGAGCCCTGACGTGGACCACGAGTTCCGCTACATGAAGCTCAAGGTGGAGGCCGGAGCCGACTTCCTCATCACGCAGCTGTTCTTCGACAACCACTTCTATTTCGACCTGGTGGCACGTGCGAGAGCGGCTGGCATAACAGTTCCGATCGTCCCCGGCCTCATGCCGGTGCCGAGCCGTCGCTCGCTCTCGGTGATGACTTCGATGTCAGGCGCCACGGTGCCGGTTGCTCTCCAGGCGGCGATCGACGAGGCACCCGACGAGGACGCGGTGCGCTCGATCGGCGTGCGGCACTGCATCGCCCAATGCACCGAGCTCCTCGAAGCCGGCGTGCCGGGCCTTCACTTCTACACGTTCAACCGCGCCCGGGGACCGATCGAGATCCTGGCGGCCTTGAGAGGCCAGCAGCTGCTCGCGTCCTAGCCGGCTCTGACGGCCACGATCACCGAGGCTTCCCGAGACACCATGATTTCCTGCGCCCGATAGCCCGGGTTGTCCAGCCAGACCCGACGGGAGATGTCATCCGCGTCCGGGTAATCGGGCGTGTAGTCGTCTAGCAGGACGAGGCCGCCGGGACGCACGAGCGGTGCGAGCTTCTCCGGATCACCCGGCTTGCGCTTTGGGCCGCCGTCGCTGAACAGCAGGTCGAACGGGCCGCGGTCGAGAGCCAGGCGCCAATCTCCCGCCGTCACTTCCACCGAATCGCTGGCGGCGAACAGCGCTTGCGCGGCCGCTGCCCGCTCGACATCGAGCTCGATCGTCAGCAGGGTCGCGCCGGGTCGCAATCCAGATTCGACCCACGCAGCTCCTACGCCGAAAGCGGTCCCTAGCTCGCAGGCCCTTTCCATGCCGCGCAACCCGGCGCACAGCTGGAGCAGCCGACCGACCTCCGGCAGGCACGCCAGCGGGAAGCCGTGGCCGCGGCACAGCTCGACCGCTTCCCACACTCGCGCGGGAAATAGATCGGCCGCGCCGTAGGCGGGAAGCCCTGGTTGGCGAGTCACGCCAGTTACCCTAGTCCCGCTGTGTTGGCTGGAATCGACCTTGGCGGGACCCAGGTTCGCGTCGCGCTTGCGCGCTCGGACGGAAACCTGGTCGCCAGCGTCAAGACCAAAACGCCGTTGCTCGCGTCACCGCAGGCGATGGTGGACTGGGCGGCCGCGGAGATCGACAAGCATCGTGGTCGCGAGAAGGTGCGCAGCATCACGATCGCCGCGCCCGGCCCCATCGACCTCAAGCACGGGGTGCTCGTCAACCCGCCGAACCTACCCTGGAAGAACGTCCCGCTGGCCGCGATGCTCGCCAAAGCGACCGGTGCCAAGGTGCAGCTGGCGAACGACGCCGACATGGCGGGCCTCGGGGAGTTTCACCGCGGCGCCGGACGCGGCACTCGCAACATGGTCTACATCACCTGGTCGACCGGGGTGGGCGGTGGTCTGATCATCGATGGCAACCTCCATCGCGGAGCGCATGGATCGGCCGGCGAGGTGGGGCACATCATCATCGACCCCAACGGCCCGCTCGACACCTGCGGCCAGCGCGGCTGTCTCGAAGCTTTCATCGGTGGGGCGAACATCGCGCGCGAGACGGGGCATCCGGCGGCCGAGCTGTTCGCCGCCGCCGCGAATGGCAGCAGGCCGGCCCTGGCGGCCGTCGAGCGCGCCGCTCGCTACATGGGCCTGGCGTTGATCAGCCTGACGAACGTCGTCGACCCGGAGATGTTCGTGATCGGCGGAGGCATCTCCCGCTCGTGGGCGCTGATCGAGCCGACGATCGTCGAGACCCTGCACTCGTCGCCGTTCATCAAGCCGGCCCGCCGGCCGCGCGTGCGCCGCGCCCGACTGGGCGATCGCGCCGGGCAGGTGGGAGCCGTGGAATGGGCTCGGATCAACCAGTAACGCTTGGTGATGCGGAGCTTCTGAAGCTCCTCAAACGAGCGGCGGCCGACCTCGAGGCGCAGGCCTGGGTGGTCGGCGGATATGTGCGCGACAAGTTGCTGGAACGGCCGCACCCCAATCCCGACGTCGTCGTCGAGCGTGGCGATGCCCTCAAGCTGGCGGAGCGCTTCGCGGAGCTGGCGGGCGCCGGCGCGCCGGTGATGTTCGAGCGCTTCGGCACGGCGCAGGTGACCCTTCCGGGCCATCTCGTGGAGTTCGTCAACGCACGCTCCGAGTCGTACGCGACAGATTCGAGAAAACCCGACGTTCGCCCGGCCACGCTGAACGAGGACCTCCGCAGGCGCGACTTCACGATCAACACGCTGCTGATGGATCTCGACGGCAAGCTCCACGACCCGCTGGGGGGTCGCAAGGACCTGGAGGCGCGCAACCTCCGCACCCCCACCGACCCCCTCCGAACCTTTGCCGACGATCCGCTGCGCATGCTCCGGGCCGTTCGATTCGCCACAGAGCTCGGGTTCGAGCTGGCGCCCGACCTGCTCCCCGCGATGCGTCAGATGAAGGGCAGGTTGGCCCCGCCGGTCATCTCGGCGGAACGAATCGCCGACGAGCTGCGCAGGATGCTGGTCTCGCCGCGTCCCCGGCTTGCCCTCGAGCTCCTGGACGCGGGCGGGCTCCTCGACGCCGTCCTTCCCGAGCTCGCCGCGTGCAAGGGAGTTCCGCAGAGCGGCTATCACACCCATGACGTGTTCGGGCACACGCTGCTCACCGTCGAGCGCGTGCCTCCCGACCTCGTGACCCGCCTGGCCGCGCTCTTCCATGACGCCGGCAAGCCTTCGACAGCCACGCCGGACGGAGCGTTCACCGGGCACGAGAACGTCGGAGCGGAGCTCGCAAGGTCGGCGCTCGAGCGGCTGCGCTTTTCGCAGAAGGAGATTGAAACGGTGGTGAAGCTGGTGCGGCTGCACCTGCGACCCGTTTACTACAGCTCCGAGTGGTCGGACGGCGCGGTGCGACGCCTGGCGCGCGACGCGGGACCGTTGCTCGACCGCTTGATGTCGCTGGCTCGCGCAGACATCGGCGCGTCGGCCTATCCGGAGCCGGAGAAGCTCGACGAGCTGGAGGCTCGCATCGAGGAGGTGCTAAGCGAGCGGCCGTCCCGCCTCGCCCCCCTGGTCACGGGCGAGGACGTGATGCGCGTGCGCGGAATCTCGCCGGGGCCCGAGGTCGGGCGCATCAAGAAGCGCCTCGAGGAGCTGGTCATCGACGGCGAAGTGGCGCCGGAGCGCGAGGCGATCCTCGAGTACCTCGGCAGCCACCCGGACGTATAGAACCTACTTTCTGATCCGGCTCAGAGCGGTTATGCTCGATAGGGGTAGGTAGGTGGGACCCAGCCTCACGCTGGGCAAAATTTGGGAGGGGTGCAACGTGACTGACGCATTGGCGGAGACGGTTGACATTTCCAGCTCGAACGGCGGGCCCGAGCCCTATGGGCTCGAGCCGAAGGCGACCATCCTGGCGAGGGACGACGTGCTTTCTGGCCGGCTCCAGGTCAGGAGCGGCGGACAGGTGCTCGGCAACTTCAGCGGTCACATCGAATGCGACGGCGATCTTCTCATCGGTCCGGAAGCCCACGTCGAGGCGAACATCCGGAGCGAGCGGGTGACCATCGCGGGCTTCGTGCGCGGCAACGTGGTCGCGTCGAACCGGCTGAAGATCACGACGACGGGGCGCCTGGAAGGCGACGCCAAGGTCGGCGCGCTGGTAGTCCAGGAGGGCGGCGTGCACCTGGGCGTCATCCGGGTCCATCCCGAGGGTGTGCCGGATTCGGAGCCGGTGGCCATCGTCGATGCGACTCCGCGGGCTCCAGTCGTCGCTTTGAGACCGATGCCTAGTCCAGTCGGCAAGGTCAGGAAGTTCTGGGGTGAGTTCTTCTAACCGACCCTCGAAGCGGCCGTCCCGAGTCAAGGCCCGGAGCACAAGGCGGCCTGACACCAAGACCAGGCGGCCCGCAGCCAAGCGGGCCGCCGGCTCGGGCGCGCGCGCGGCCTCCCCGATGAGGCCGTCGCCCAGCCCGCCCGCACCGCCTGCGCGCCCTTCGATGCGCCTGGCAGGGTCCGCCACGTCACGACTGACCATCAAGCCCGGCCCACCCGCGACGCCCAGGACGCCGCTCGGGCTCTCGACCAAGCGGCGACCTCCAGGCCCGCGACCCCTCAGCCAGGTGGAGCTTGACGAGGACGAGGTGCTGGTCGACGCGTTCGAGGCCACGCTGGACGGCGTCAGGGTGCGGATCACCGCGGTGCTCGAGCGCACGTGCGTCTATCTCGACAGGGACGGCGACCGCCGGCTAGCGCGGAAGACCGACCTGGTGGTCGAAGCGGACAAGCTTCCGATCCGCCGCCGCAGCCCCGTTTGACGACAGCGTCCCCGGCGGCTTCGTATATGTTGCGTACCCGATGATCGAAGAGCCGAAGATCAATCGCAACCTGGCCCTCGAGCTGTTGCGCGTCACGGAGGCCGGCGCTCTCGCCGCCGCCCCGCTGCAGGGCCGAGGCAACAAGGAAGCGGCCGACGCGCGCGCGGTGGAGGCGATCCGCAACGCACTCGCCGCGGTCGACATGAAGGGCACCGTCGTGATCGGCGAGGGCGAGAAGGACGAGGCTCCCATGCTTTATTTCGGCGAACCGATCGGCAACGGGCTCGAACCGGAGGTCGACGTCGCGGTCGACCCGATCGAAGGCACCAGCCTGACCGCGTCGGGCCTTCCCGGCGCCATCTCGGTCGTTGCCCTGGCCGAGCGCGGGACGATGTTCACCACCCACGCGCACTACATGCAGAAGCTGGTGGTCGGTCGCCGCGCCCGTGGCGTCATCGACCTGGAGATGCCCGTCGAGTGGAACCTGCGTCGCATAGCAAAAGCGGAAGGTCTACCAGTCCAGGAGCTGACGGTCGTCGTTCTCGAACGCGAGCGGAACAACGACGTGATCGCCCAGATTCGCGACGTCGGGGCCCGCATCAAGCTGATCACTGCCGGCGACGTGGCGGCCGCGCTCGAGGCTGCGCTGGAAACCAGGTCTGGCGTTCACTGCATGATGGGCTCGGGCGGCGCCACCGAGGGCGTGCTTGCAGCGTGCGCCATCAAGACGATCGGTGGCGACATGCAGGCCAAGCTCCATTTCCGCGACGACCAGGAGAGGGAGATGGCCATCAAGGAGGGGCACAAGCCGAACAAGGTGCTCTGCCTCGACGACCTCTGCTCCGGCAACGACATCTTCTTCGCGGCCACCGGCATCACGTCGGGTGAGCTGTTGAAGGGCGTGCGCTATGAGGACGTATACGCCTACACGCAGTCGATGGTCCTTCGCTCTGCGTCCGGCACCATGCGCATCGTCGACGCCTACCACCCGATCGACAAGTTGCGGGCCAAAGGCATGCTTCCCGAGCAGGTCGCAGTCCGCTGAGCGCATCGGATGCGGGACAGTTCCTGGTCGCGGCCGGCAAATCGCTAGGCCCCGCGCAGTGGGAGTGGGTCGCCACGGCCCGGATCGTCTCGCGCCAGCGCCCGTCGACGGCCGCGGTCGAGCTGGTCCTGGAAGGCCATCTGTCTGGCGCCGACCAGGCCATGGTCAATGCATTCACGGGTGGGTTTCGGGTCGCCCAGACTCAGCTCGCCATCAACAGGGCCCTGCCCGATCCGGCCGCTGCGGCGGCAGCGCTGGAGTCGGCGCAGATCGTCGCCCTGGCGATCCTCGTGAGAGAACAGATGGAGCCCGCGCAGTTCGAGGTCGTCTACCGTCCCTTCGCAACGATCCTTCCGGGCCCGGGCTTCCAGCCTGCGCCGCCCGTCGACCGCCAGATCGCCGCTTTTCTGAAAGCGCTGCCCACGCTCACCGGCCCGCCGGAGGCCGAGATAGCCGCGGTGGCCAGGGCCTTGAGCGAGCTGCCCAAAGCGGTCGCCCCCACGGGCGCGCTCGGCTCGGTCGGCCTGCCCTCCGCGGCACTCAACCCGGCGGCGAACTACGCGGCGGCGTGGAAAGAGGTGATCGCCACCGCGAACCAGTCAGGGCGGACGCACTCGTTCAGGGCGATGCAGGACAGCGCCGAGCAGGCTGCGCCGCACGACGGCCTCGGGATCGTGGGGTTCGCGGGCGTGGCGGCGGGCGGCATCTTCATGCGCGACGTCCTGCCCATCGAGAAGGTCCTGCTGCTGTACGAGCCGTTCGCGGCCGCGGTCCCGTACGAGAGTCTCCAGTAGCCCGGCGTCGCGAATAGGCGGGATTTACTCCGGCCGTCCCCCAGCGCCCACGCACCACCTAGCATCGCGCGGAGTAACTAACTAGATAATCCGATCCCGCGGAAATTGAGCAGGCACTTTGGCGAAGCCAAACTGCCGATGCAATCAATAGGTCCGATCCTCATCGCCGCTTTGCGCGCAGCGGAAACCGCAGGTGTCCGCTCATCTCGGCGTCGCGAATAGGGCGGATTTACTCCGGCCGTCCCCCAGCGCCCACGCACCACCTAGCGTCGCGCGGAGTAATTAATTAGACAATCCGATCCCGCGGAAAGTGAGCAGGCACTTTGGCGAGGCCAAACTGCCGATGAGCGGAAACCGCAGGTGTCCGCTCATATTCACGCGGTTCTTACACCAGCCGCTTTCTCCAGCCCTAGCTCTTCGACCGAGACTTCCCTCATCTTGAATTTCTGGACCTTGCCCGTGACGGTCATCGGAAAGGCATCGACGAACTTCCAGTGCCGGGGGATCTTGAAGCTTGCGATCTTGCCCTTGCACCACGCGGCGAGCTCCTCGCCAGTCACGGCTGCCCCCTCACGCAGCTTGACCCAGGCCACGACTTCCTCGCCGTACTTTTCGGACGGGACGCCGATCACCTGCACGTCGGCGATGTCCGGGTGCCCGTAGAGGAACTCCTCGACCTCGCGCGGATAGATGTTCTCGCCGCCGCGGATGATCATGTCCTTGATCCGGCCGACGATGTTGACGTAGCCGTCGGAATCCATCGTCGCCAGGTCGCCTGTGTGCATCCACCGCGCGCGGTCGATGGCCCCGCGCGTAGCTTCTTCGTTGTTCCAGTAGCCGAGCATGACCATGTATCCGCGGCTGCAGAGCTCGCCCGTCGTGTCTCGCGGAACCACGGCGCCGGTGGCCGGGTCCACGATCTTGATCTCGACATGAGGGTGGACGCGCCCGACTGTGGCCACGCGCTTTTCGAGAGGATCATCGGTGGCGCACTGTGTGGAGACGGGCGAGGTCTCGGTCATGCCATAGGCAATGGTCATCTCCGGGATGTGCATCGTGGTCTGGACTTTCTTCATGACCTCTACCGGGCATGGCGAGCCCGCCATGATGCCCGTGCGCAGCGTGCTGAAGTCGAACTCCTTGAAGCGCGGGTGCTCGAGCTCGGCGATGAACATGGTCGGCACGCCGTAGAGCGACGTGCAGCGCTCCCGCTCCACCGTCTCCATGGTCACCACCGGATCGAAC
>Ga0073928_10002727_pt1 | contig 29543 bp, 27 predicted proteins | sample PaiPotPPA55metaG_FD_76969 | JGI IMG/M metagenome (GOLD analysis project Ga0073928, IMG submission 76969) | Iron sulfur acid spring bacterial and archeal communities from Banff, Canada, to study Microbial Dark Matter (Phase II) - Paint Pots PPA... ...
ATCCCCCTTCGCGGTTGCACGAGACGGCCAAGCCGATCAGAAGCAATGATGCGAGTGCGATACGCATAAGTCTTCGCGTATAATACGCGCGCCAGCGCCGAGGAGATATGACGACCGCAATTGGGCCAATTCGCAAGCGAAAAACTCCGCACGACGCGGCCCGTGCTTGCCGTCCGGGAATCGTGCTGCATGGCGTGAGCTGGAAACTCACCCATTCCTCGCTGGATCGGGAGGCGATCTATGCCGGTCTGCGGATTCCGGAGGTTTGGCGATTTAGCGGGCGGAAGCTCGTATTTCTACGGCTTGGGGCGCGAGGTTATGCGCCCATGAAGCGGAGTCTGGCATTTCCGTTCCTCACCAGCGCCGCACTCCAACGGTTTTTAGATTCGTGGGGGACGACGGACGACATCACCCTCATGCGGCGGTTCCGCCAGTGGGTCAGAGAGAAGTTCGCCAAGCGGTAATTACTTCTCCGAATCCTTTTTCAGCGTGCTGAAGTAATCGCGCACGACGCCTTCGTCCTGGCGGGAAACTCGCTGTTCATCTACCTCGTCGGTGGCGTCCTTCTCGACGGAGGGGAGCACCTTGCGCATCTCCATCTTGGCGTCGCCCTTGAGCGAGTCGCCCTTGACCATGGTCTTGGCGAGGATCGTGCCCTTTTCGTCTTTCTGGAACGTATCGGTTTCGTCCTTGACGGAGAAGGGAGCGACTTCGCCGGGCGGGCGACCGCCGACGGCGGGGCCGCCCTGCGGGCCGGCTTGCTGGCCGATCTGCTGGTTCTTCTGGCCGTTGCCGTTGGGCCGGCCCCACTGGCCGCCATTGTTGGCGTTGGCCTGCTGTTGATTCGGGCCGTTTTGCCCGCCGGGCTGCCCGCCCTGCGTGCCGTCCTGGCCGGCGGCGTTTTGCTGGGCGGCGGCGACCTGCTGGGCGTCGTTGGCAATCGCCTGCATCTGCTGCAATTGTTGCTGCATCTGCTTGGCGGCGCTCGCCATCTGCTGGGCGTTGTTTCCCTTCTGACCTTGCTGGCCCTGTGAATTCTTGTTGGCCATCTGCCCCTGCTGCCCCTGCCGCGGCTGGCCGGCGTTTCCTCCCTGGCCGGACTGCTGCATCGCCTGGGCCAGCGCCTGGGCATTCTGCGCGAGCTGCTGGGCATTGATCTGCGCGTTGAGCTGCTGCTGCATCTGCTGCATCAGCTTCTGGACCTGTTGCGCGTTCTGCCGTTGCTGCTGAGAAGAGGCAGTGGAGTTCTGGTTCATCTGCTGGGCGAGCTGCTTGGCGGCCTGAGCGATTTGCTGCTGCGCCTGCTTGTCTCCCGCCGCGGCCTGTTTCATCAGGTTGGCGATCTGCTGGGCCTGTTGCTGGGTGGCCCCGCTCTGCTGAAGTTGCTTCTTGACCTGTTCCTGTGTCTTCGGGTCCTCGGCCATCTTCTTCAGCGCATCGGCCAGGTTCTTCATCTGGCCGGTGGTCTTCTCCTGTTCCTTGCGATCCATCTTGTCGAACTTGTCGACGGCCTTCTCCAGGCTGCTCACCGCATCGTCCAGCTTGCCCTGGGACAGCTCGCGATGGGCCTGAGCGACGGGGCCGGCGTCATCCGAGGGCGGGGCCAGATCCTTGAAGTCCTTCATCTCCTGCTGGGTGACGGCGAAATCCTTGTTCTCCTGGATCTTGCTCTTGATCGCCTGCTGCACGTTCTGCACGGCCTTCTCGGCGGTGCTCCTGGCCCTCTCCGGCTCGATCGACGGCCGCCTGAGCATCTCCTCGAGATCGCGCTTGGCGATCCTGATGTCCATGTTCTGCTGGACGGATCTGGGCGCGGCGTCGATCTGGGCGATCGCCCTGTGGATGGCGTCGCGGGCCTGCTGCTGCGCCTGAACGGCGGCTTGCGTTTTGGCGATCTGCCGCGCCTGCACGCCGAACAGGTCGAGCGTCGGCGCCAGCCAGGCGGTGAGGAAGACGAAAATGACCGCCAGCGCCGTTCCGCCCGCCGCCTGCGGGACCTTCACCGGGAATTGCTTGCGCAGGACCACGTTGTCAGCGGTCCGCTCGGCATCGCGAACGGCCTCGATGGCGAACGGGTCTTTGCTGGGGCGCACATACAACGCGGTGCTGAACTTTTCTTTGAGCAGCAGTTTTTCGTCGATGGCCACGGCGGCCTGGTGACGGCCGGGACGCCGCCAAATGGTGTACGCGAGGGAGACCGCCACGGTCAGACCCATGCCGGCCCAGAACCAGACCTGCTCCCGCGGCAGCCGAAACTGCGTGAGCCGGCCGATCAACAGGGCGACCCAAACGATTGTCGCGTACGCGATCCCCGCCCAGGCCAAAGCCCGCAACCAAACACTCAGCGTCATCCTCGCCTGAACGGAACTGACGTGTCGATCCAATCGGCTCATGGCGACTCCCTGAAGGGCCCGAACCACCATCCCCGCTTTCTATTGTACGTTCGGTCCCGACCGGCACCAACGCCAGAGATTCTCTTTCCTGATAGACGTAGTAGACGGCAAGGAGTTGCGAAGCGGATGCGGAGGCCGAGGGTGCGGCGGCGATCAGTGAAGCAAGGCGGCCCACAATCCGGCCAGAATCATGCCTTGCACGAGCAGGAAGGTCAGCATCGGCAAGGACCTTATAAGGCGGCTCGGGGAAGGACCTTCGGGAAAGAGCCCGGGGCCGGTGGCTTCATGCTGGACCGCCGCGATAATCAGGTTGGCATGGAAGCGACCGATTCCTAGCTGATCGGCGGTCTTGAGGAGTTCCAGCCGCCGCGAGTAGCGCAAGACCCGTCCGTCCAGTTGCGCCGCGGCGTACCGAGCGAAGGCGGCGGCACGATGCGCCGCGTGGGTCCGATTGCCGGGCAAGCGTGAAGGCCCCTCGCTGAACGCCGGAGATGCCGCATTGTGGCGGTCGGCCAGGTGCTGCAGCGAACGATATAATTCTGGACTGCCGGCGGCAAAGGCACCGCGGAGCCGCCGGGCTTCCCGCAGATAGGCGCGGGTTGGAGCGTGGACGGCCAGGCGGGTCATTGCGGCAAGTGTAACAGCGGGCCCGCGCCGGCGGCATGAGAATTGTTAGTTCTCGACAACGCCGGCGGCTTCCCAGCGAGGGCGATATGGGTGATAACGTGTTTGCCGGCGATCCAGCGGACGCCAACGGAGCAGAATGATGAAGTGGCTCAAGCGTCTGCTGCTGGCGGCGGTCTTCGTAGCGGTGTTTGTGGGAGTGTTGGCGTTGGCCGCGTGGTGGCTGAGCCACGGAACGCCCGAGTGGTACGGCCGCAAACGCGCCACCCCCCAGGAGTTGGCCGCCGCCGCCCATCGCGCCGAACAGCAGGTGCAGCGGACGTTGAACTGGGCAAGCGAACAGGGCCGGCCTCCCCACGCCTCAAGTACGCAGCCCGCCGACAGCTTCAAGATCTCATTCACCGAGGATGAACTCAACGGCTTCTTCCAAAAGTGGGACAACACCTTCGGGTGGAGCGAGCATTACAGCAGCTTCCTGTCCGATCCCCAGATCGTGATCGAAGATGGGCGGCTGATCGCGGCGGCAACGGTCACGGACATGAACTCGGTGCTCAGTGTCGAATTCCAGCCGCGACTGGATGAGGGAGAGCTGCGGGTGCCGGTGACGCGCGTGCTGGCCGGGCGGTTGCCATTGCCACAGAGTTTCTGGGACCGCTACCGGGGGCGGGCGGAGGCGGCGGTGACCGGCCGCCTCCCGACATGGCAGCAGACGGCGAGGATCACCGCTGACGGCAACGCCAATGCGAGCGCGGTCGCGGCTGCTATGAGCGAACTGCTGCTGGACCTGCTGGACCAGCGACCGGCCCGGCCCGTGCTGTTCCTCCCGTACCTCAAGAACGGCGAAAAGAGCCTGCCGGTGAAGCTGACCGGCCTGGAAGTCGGCGACAAGACTCTCACTTTGACCGTTCGAGCGATGACCCCTCTGGAGCGACAGACGCTGATCGAGCATGTCCGTGCCTGGCGATCGAACGAAGCTGCCGAAGAGCACTGAAAAGACGACGAGGAATCGATCCACAGATTCACACAGATTTTCACAGATTGAATTCCCAATCTTTTGATCTGTGTAATCTGTGTAAATCTGTGGATCACCTTCTTCTTTTTGGTGAGTTTTTCTGTGCCCTCGGTGTTCACGTTCTGACGGGCAAGCGCAACTCCTGCCGGCCACCGGCAACTGCTGCACGGCTTACCTGCGTGGTCGCGCGTGTGTGCGCGATTCAACAATTGAGGGTTACGCGTCCTCGAGTTTTCTCCAAGTCCTTTGCTGATACGGCGTTCTTGTTGCCCAGTGCCACGCCTGCGGTCGGGCTTCAGTCGCTCTGGCACGGAACTTGTTGAAGGGCGCTCGCAGTGGCTATCGGGCTACGGGCCCCGAATGGGGTCCGTTTCCCCGCGAGACGAGCAAAGGTCGGCAGCCGTGAGCGCCCGGCGGAGCCGGAGCGGATTCACGTTCAAGGATGAACCGCTGCCGATCAGGACGGCGACGCTTTCGCCACTGAGCGGCGCCGTCCCCGCGGCGGGTCATCGCTCTCGGCGACCGCCGCCCGGCCCTCCGGGACCCCGCCTCTCTGTCAGGCGGGGGCCCATACTGGGCTTGATGGAAATGCATTGCAAATTGCAAATTGCAAAATGCAAAAGTCAAATTGAAAGGCCGGTAAGGTACCTCTCCTCAATTTGCAATTCCCATTTTGCAATACTCCTTCTCCCATGATCTACGGTCTTTACCTCTCCGCCACCGGCATCATGACCAACGCCTACCGACAGGACGTGATCGCCAACAACCTGGCCAATGCGGACACGACCGGCTTTAAGCGCGACATCGCCAGCTTCAAACAGCGCCTCACGGAGCAGCAGGAAGGACGCCGCACCGGCGGATGGAGCGATCCGGATCTTGAAGGGCTGGGCGGCGGCACGCTGGTCATGCCTACTCGCGTCGATTTCGAGCAGGGCGCCATCGAACAATCCGGCGGGCCGCTGGACGTCGCCATCGAGGGGGGCAGCTTCTTTGCCGTCGACCAGGGTGGCCAAACCCGCCTCACCCGCGACGGGCGCTTTCAAGTCAATCGCGATGGTTTTCTCGTCCTGCCCGACGGGCAGAAAGTGCTCGATGACAAGCTCCGCCCGATCGCCCTCGCCGCCGATGCTCCGACCACGATCGATCGCTCCGGCCAGATCACCCAGGCCGGGCAAGTGGTCGCCCGGATCGGGCTGTTCGACGTTCCCGATCGCGCCGGCCTCACGAAAGTCGGAGGCAACTTGCTCGCCTACGCCGACCCTGCCCAGATCCGACCCGCCTCAGGCACACTCCACAATGGCTTCCTGGAAGGGTCCAACGCCGATCCGACAACCGAGCTGACCGAGCTGATGGACGCCCAGCGTCAACTCGAAGCCAACGCCAACATGATCCGCGCGCAGGACGCGACGCTGCAAAGGCTCGTCAATGATGTGGGGAAGATTTCGTAATTGCCGAATGCCGAATGCCGATTGCCGGGTTGATCTTATGCCATTCGGCAATCGGCAATCGGAAATCGGCATTGGTAAATCATCCTTCAAGTCGTGTAAGACGAGGGCCCGATAATCTCCGGCAGAGGAAGGCTTCATGGCGATTACCGCGCTTCACTCGGCGGCCAGCGGGCTGCGGGCGCTTTCGACGCAGATCGACGTCGTGGCCAACAACCTGGCCAACGCCGAGACCACTGCGTTCAAGCGCAGCCGGGTGAACTTCGAAGACCTCATGTACCTGATGCTCAAGCAGCCCGGCACGGCCAACCAGGCCGGGGACATCGCCCCGTCCGGCATCTTCGTGGGCCTCGGCACCAAGATCAGCAACACGCAGATCGACTTGGAGCAGGGATCGCTGGAGCCGACGAACCGGCCGCTGGACGTCGGCATTCAGGGCAACGGGTTTTTTGCGGTGAAGCTTGTCGACAGCATCGGGGAGGGGATCGCCTACACGCGAAATGGGAACTTTTTCGTCAACAACCAGAACGAACTGGTCCTGGGAATGGGCGAGGGGTACCGGCTCATTCCGCCGGTCTCGCTGCCGACCGGTTTCACGAACGTGGTGATCGGCGAAGACGGCACCGTGCAGGTGCAGATGCCCGGACAGCTTCGCCGCCAGCAGGTCGCGCAGCTCCAGCTCACCCAGTTCGTAAACCCGCAGGGCCTCGAACTGCTCGGCGGCAGCCTCTACCTGCCTACCGAGGCGTCCGGCCCCCCGATCGTGACCCAGCCGATGCTTCAGGGGGCCGGCAGGATCGAACAAGGGTTTCTGGAACAGAGCAACGTAGACCCGGTAAAGGAACTGGTCACGCTGATCAAGACCCAGCGGTCGTTCGAGTTGAACAGTCAGTCGATCCAGACCGCCGACCAGGCGCTTCAGACGATCGCGAATTTGAGAAGGTACTAGGGAATTGCCGAATGCCGATTTGCGATTGCCGAATGGCGGATGGGCCGCCACTCATTCGGCAATCGGCATTCGGCATTCGGCAATCGACCCGGAGGTCGCATGTACGGGAACGGACGCCCACTGGGGACGCGGAAGCGAATCCAACTGCTGATCGCGGTGGTCCTGCTGGCGTGGGCGACACAGACGTTGTTGCGCCAGTGGGGGTACGGAGCGGAGGTCACGGCGGGGGGTGAGCCAGCCGAAAAGTTCGTCCCTGGGGCGGCGCGCTTCGCCGCCGGGGCCACGCTCGAAATCCGCGGCGAGGCGATCGTCCTTGGGAGCGAGGTACAGCTCAAGCAAGTCTGCCGCTGGTCCGACGTCGATGCCCAACTGTTTACCCCGGTTGCCGACCTCGTCATTGCCCGCGTGGGTCCCAAGTCGCCGTTCCGCGCCATCACGATCGACGAGATTCGGAGCACCCTGCACGATGCCGGCGTGAACTTGGCGCTGGTAAAGTTCAGCGGGCCAACGTCTTGCATCGTGAGCCGCAGTGACGGGGAGTTCGACGAGGCGACCGCACTGCGGCAGTGGGCGGAAGCGAAGGGAGAGGACGCGGGGACAGGTGGAGAGAAGGACAAGGGGACAAGGGGACAAGGGGACAAGGAGACAGGACGCACGGTCGCGTCGGTCCCCTTGGCTCCCGGTCCCCTTGTCCCCTCGTCCGCTGTCCCCTCGTCCCCGCGTCCCCGCGTCCCCGCGTCTCCAATCCCCGAACCCGTCCGGACGCTCAAGTCACTTCTGTCAAGCGATCTGGCGATCCGGCTGAGTGTGCCGGAGGAGCAGCTTCAGGTCAGCTTCAACCCGAAAGACGAGAACCTGCTGAACCTGTCGGAGCCGCTGTTCGCCTTCAATATTCAGCCGCGGCGCGTCCGCGATTTGGGTGAAGTATCGTGGGACGTGCTCATCGTCACCGGCGCGTCGTCACAAAAGGGGCTCGTGGCCGCCACGGCCCGGGCGTGGCAGCAGCAAGTGGTCGTCCGCACGCCGCTGGCCTACCACCAGGTGATCCGGGCGGACGACGTGGCCGAGAGGCGCGTGCTCGCCGAACGACTGCCGGACGATCCGCTGTTGTCGATGTCGCAAGTCGTCGGCCAGCAAGCCGCGCGCGAGCTGAAAGTGGGAACAGTCATGACGGCCCGGCTGGTCGATGCTTTGCCGCTGGTGAGGCCGGGGCAGTTGGTGACGGTTTCGCTCACGGTCGGGACGGTCCGCGTCAAGACGATAGGGCGGGCGTTGGAAGCCGGCAGTTACGGGCAGAGCGTCAAGGTCCGCAACGACGCGACCCGCGACGTGTTTGAGATCGTCATGACCGGCCCGCAGGAAGGAACGATGGGCCCGCTGCCGGCAGCGTCGGGACGGATTCGCGAAATGGAACGGTAAAATTGCAAATTGCAAACGTACTCGCCATTTGGAGTCTCGATGAGATCTCGTAAGGGTCTTGCCGCGGTTGTCCTGCTGTCGACGGCGGGGGCGGCGCCGGGTCAGAACGGGCAGAGTCAGCCTCCGACCTCGCGCCAGGCCCATCGGACGGCCGTGCCGATCGGGCCGGCGAACAACAACGCCGCCGCCGAGGCCGGACTGATGATGCGTCGGACGGACGGGTCTCTGCTCCAGGCCCAGCTCGCCGCCGCACCCGACGCGGCCCAGGTCAAGCCGACACAGGTCAGCTTCTTTGCCGTTCCCGACCCGGAGCCTAAGACGCTCAAACGGCACGACCTGGTCACCATCGTTATCCGCGAGGAAAGCGCATTCAGCTCCAAGGAAAGCAAGGACATCAGGAAGGAAGCGGACTTCGACGCCACGGTTGACTCATTCGTGAAGTTCAAGTGGGCCAAGGCCTCGATCGTCGGGCTGCCGCAGCCGGCCAATCCGACCGAGGCAAAGATGGAGGCCACTCGCGAATTCAAGGGGGACGGCAACGTCGGCCGCACCGACAGCCTCACCGCCCGCATCACTGCCGAAGTCGTGGATGTCAAGCCGAACGGCACGCTCGTGCTTCAGGCCCGCAAGCGGATCAAGACTGATGAGGAGGAGCAGCAGTTCGTCCTCACCGGCACCTGCCGCGTCGAGGACATCACCGTCGACAACACGATTCTCAGCACGCAGCTCTATGACCTGGAGCTTCAGAAGAACCACAAGGGCGACGTTCGCAACAGTGCCGACCGCGGCCTGATCCCGAAATTATTGGACTTCATCAACCCGTTCTGACGAAGAGTTGCTGGTTGCTGGTTGGTAGTTGCTAGCCGCAATCTAACTGGCAACAAACAACTAGCAACTAGCAACTGTTATTAGGGCGGAGCCCGATGCGCAAGACGCTTGCGATGATTGTGCTGTGCGGCGTGCTGGGACTGGCATCGCCGGCGCGGGCGGTCAAGGTCGCCGACATCACGCGCATCGACGGGCAGCGCTCCAATGTCCTCACCGGGCTGGGGCTCGTCTACGGCCTTAGAGGCACGGGCGACGGCGGCGATTTCATGCCCGCGATCAAGCCGCTCGTCAGCATGCTCCGCAACTTCAAGGACCCGGCTACAGTGGCGGAGCTGTCCAAGGTCCAGAACGTCGCGGTCGTCAGCCTCATCGCGCACATCCCCAAGAACGGCGTCCGGCAGGGCGACAAACTTGACGTATACGTCATGAGTCTGGGCGATGCCGGCAGCCTCCGCGGCGGGCGGCTATTCATCTGCCCGATGCAAGGGCCGATCCCGGACGGAGGCGTCTTCGCCATGAGCGAGGGCCCCGTCACCATCGAAGACCCCAGCACGCCGACCGTCGGCGTCGTCAAGCAGGGATGCGTGATGGAGGTCGACCTCCAGCAGAAGTACATCGAAAACGGGAAGTTCAAGCTGGTTCTGGAAGACCCCGCCGCGAGCTGGACGACGGCGAGCCTGATCGCCCGCACGATCAATGGCGCCGAGAGCGAGAACGGGGAAACGATCGCCTACGCGGTGGACCCCAAGGAGGTGGTGGTGAACATCCCACCGCCCGAGCGGGAGAGGCCCGACAGCTTCATCAGCCGCGTACAGCAGCTTGCGGTCCCCATGATCGCCGCCGAGGCGCGGGTGCAGATCAACGACAAGACCGGGACGCTTATCGTGACGGGGGACGTGGAAATCAGTCCGGTGGTGATCAGCCACAAGGGGCTGACGATCACGACGATCACGCCGCCCCCGGTGCCGACGGTCCGAAATCCCGTGGTCCAAAGCCGCGACACGGTCGCTCTCGACACGGCCGGCGGCGCCAACGCCAAGCTCCAGGACCTGGTGAATGCGCTGGAAGAGCTGAAGGTCCCGGTGGAGGACCGGATCACGATCGTCAAGGAGCTGTACAAGACCGGCAAGCTGCACGCGAAACTAATTGTGGAGTGATGTCTCACGCCAGCATTCATCCTCACGCCCTGGCCGGGGCTGCGAAGAGCGGCTTCAACCGCTTGACCCCGCCAACCGAGCACGACCGCATTCTGCAGCAAGCGCAAAAGTGGGTGGCCCAGACGTTTTTCGGGACGCTGCTCAAACAGCTCCGCCAGAGCCCGTTTCGCTCGCCGATCTTCGATGGGGGCCGGGGCGGCGAGGCGTTCGGCGCGCTGTACGATCAACATCTGGCTGACCACATGGCGCGTGGGGCCGGCAGCAAGCTGGTGAACGCCATCGCCAGCCGGATCGAAGCGAACCGTGCTTATGGCAAGTCGGCCCGCCGCTCACCGCGGCGTAGGGCCCCGCACGGCATCGACCCGGCGCCCGAAGGGAGGAACCGTGTCCCGCCAGCTCTGCGAGCTTGAGACGGTCCTCCAGCAGATGATCGTCGAGCACCGCCGGCTGCTGGCGCACGTGGAGAAGCACGAGGCGGCGATGAAGTCCTTTGATCTCAAGGCCATGGATGACGCCGCCCGCTTGCAGGAGACGTCGCGGCAGCGGATCGCGGTTCTCGAGCAGCGCCGCCGCCTGTTGGCCCTCGAGCTGGCCAAAGGGATGAGCGTGCAGGAGTTGACGATCCGCAAGATTGCCGAGCTGAACCCTGGCCGATCCGACGTCCTTCTGCGGCTTGGGGCCGAGCTTAAGGAGACGGTCGTGCAGATCTCCGCGCGGACACACGTAGCCGGAAAGCTGGCGTCTGCCGTCCTCGGTCACCTGAACGTGATCGTGCGGCTTATCGCGGGCGCGGTGGAGAAGGCGGGCCTTTATACGAAACATGGCATCCCGCAGGTCTCCAGCCGGATCGGAATGATGGAAGCGGTGGGATAGGAGATTGCCGATTGCCGATTGCCGATTGCCGATTGGATTCGGCAATCGGCAATCGGCAATCGGCAATGAACAGCGATGTCGCTGATTGGAGCCCTCAACGCCGGCAAGTCCGCCCTCGCGGTCCAACAGGCCGCGATTCAGGTCACGGGCAACAACATCTCCAATGCCGGCAACGCCGACTACACCCGCGAGTCGTCAGACCTCTCGCCCAGCCCCGACCAGCAGCTCCAGCCCGGCATATTCATCGGGACCGGGGTCGATCTCACCGCCGTCCAGCGGCAGATCGACGACGCCCTGGAAGCCCGCATTCGCGGCAGCATCAGCGACAACTCGTCGGCCGACGCCACCCAACAGTGGCTCGCCCGCGTCGAATCCGTGTTCAGCGCGCTCGGGACCGACAACCTTTCAACCTCCATGAGCACGTTCTTCAACAGTTGGTCCGATCTGGCCAACAAGCCGCAGGATATCGGCCTGCGGCAGGTCGTACTCCAGAACGGCGACACACTTGCCAAGAAGTTCAACTCGCAGCGTCAGCAGCTTACCGACCTGACCTCGAACGTGACGACGGAATTGCAGTCGCAGGTTCAGGCGGCGGACAACCTTGCGTCGAAGGTCGCGACCCTCAATGGCCAGATCGTTACTGCCGAAGGAGGCACTGGAGGCACCGCCAATTCCTTGCGCGACCAGCGGGACGCCGTGCTCCAGCAACTTTCGCAGTTGATGAACATCAGCACGGTCCAGCAGCCCAACGGCTCGGTCAATGTTTATGTCGGGTCCGAGCCGCTGGTCTTCGATGCGAGCAGCCGCGGCGTCGCCCTGACTTACCAGGCGGGCAACGGAACCACGACGCCGACCGTCGTGTTCAAGACCACCAACGGCACGGTCCCTCTCGGCGGTGGAGGCCAGGTCGGCGCGCTGGCCGACATGCAGGCGCAGATCACCGGCGTGGTCGCCCAGGAAGACACGCTGGCCCACAACGTGATCTTCGAGCTCAATAAGCTGCACGCGTCTGGGCAGGGGCTGGTTGGACTCAGCAGCGTCGCCGGCACCAATGCCGCCGCCGATCCGACCAAGCCGCTGAACAGCACTGCCGCCGGCCTGGCGTTCAGGCCGACAAATGGCAGCTTTGTCGTTCACGTCCGCCAGAAGGGGGGCGGACTGGTGAACAGCACGCTGGTGCAGGTGAACCTCACCGGCCAGCCGACCGATACGACGCTGAATTCGCTGGCCGCGAGCTTCAATGCCATCAACGGAGTGACGGCGACAATCGCCGGCGGAAGGCTCCAGGTCTCGGCCGCCAACACCGCGGTGGACCTCAGCTTCAGCCAGGACAGCAGCGGCGTCCTGGCGGCATTGGGACTCAATACGTTCTATACCGGCAAGGACGCCAGCGATATCGCCGTCAACGGCACCGTCATGAATCAGCCGCAATTGCTGGCGGCGGCCAAAAATGGGGACTCGGCGGACAATCAGACGGCCCTCGCCATCGCCGCCATGGAGTCGCGGCCGGTCGCCGCTCTCAACGGCACGAGCCTGAAGGACACGTACCAGGCGATGATCGACGGCGTCGCCTCTCAGACCGCCGCTGCCAAGACCAACGCCCAGGCCAGCCAGACGGTCATGAACACGCTCCAGGCCCAGCGCCAGACCCTCAGCGGCGTCAGTCTCGACGAGGAGGCCGTCAACCTGATGCAGCAACAGCGCGCCTTCCAGGGCGCTGCCAAGCTCGTGACCACGATCAACGACATGATGCAGACGGTGCTGGATATGGTGAGGTGATGTCTATCCTTCCCATCCAACTCGCGCGGGTCAGCAACCTGTTGCGGTCCGACGTGGCGACCCAACAGATCACGCAAACCCAGCAGGACCTGCTGGAAGTGCAGAACGAGCTGTCGACCGGCCAGCGTCTAAATACTCCCAGCGATGATCCGGGCGACAGCTCGATCGTTCTGCAGCTCCAGAAAACACTCCAGCAGCGGGACGCCTACGCGACCAACCTTCAACAGGCGCAGAGCCAGCTCGGGGAAGTGGACTCATCACTGGGCGACCTGACCGACCTGGTTCAGCAGGCGATGACCATCGCGTCGCAGAACGTGGGGTCACAGGTGACGGCCGAGCAGCGGCAGGCGGCGGCCGCCGTCGTCGAGAGCCTCTACAGCCAGGCGATCAGCGTCGGCAACAAGGAATTTGCCGGTGCCTACCTCTTCGCCGGCGACAAATCCACCGACGCGCCGTTCATCACCACGAGCGGCGGGGTGCAGTTCGTCGGATCGACCAACCTGCTTCAAAACGCGGACGACCAGAACACGCTGCTGCCGTTCCAGGTAAGTGGGGCGAACGTATTCGGCGCGCTCTCCAGCCGCGTGACCGGATCGGCGGACCTGACGCCGAGCCTCACCGCCAGTACGCGAATCACCGACCTGCGCGGCGCCGGCGGCAGCAGCGTGCACCTGGGGACCATTCAGCTCGGCAACGGCGCTACCACCAAGCTCGTCGATCTGTCGGGAGCGAGCACCGTTCAGGACGTCGTCAACGCGATCAACAACGCCGCGCTCGGCAACATCACCGGCTCGATCAGCGGCAATCACCTGGTCCTGAGCACGACGGGCGCTGACAACATCACCGTCAGCGACGTTGGCGGCGGCACGACCGCCGCGGACCTTGGCATCCTCACAACGGCCGGAGGCGGAGCGGGCGCGAGCGTCGTCGGGTCAAGCGTGCAGCCGATGGTAACGATGCTGACGCCCCTGGCTTCCCTGAGGAATGGGGCCGGCATCGACCAGACCCACGGCCTGATCATCACCAACGGCCAAAACACCGCCACGGTCAGCTTCGCCACGGCAAACACGGTCGAAGACTTGCTCAACGCGATCAACTCGTCCGGCGCCAATGTCCGCGCCCAGATCAATGCGGCGGGAAACGGGATCGACATCCTCAACCCGGTGCAGGGGCCGCAGATGACCATCGCGGAGAACGGCGGCACGACCGCCGCCGACCTGGGCGTCCGCAGCTTCGGGCCGACAACGCCGCTCGGCGAGTTGAACGGCGGCGCGGGCGTTCGCACCGTGAATCCGGGCCCGGATTTTCAAATCACCGCTGCCAGCGGCGCCAGTTTCACGGTCTCGCTGAATGGCGCTCAGACGGTTCAGGACGTCATCAGCCGGATCAACGCCGCGTCCGGGACGGCCGGCGTCGCCGCCAGCTTCGCGACGACCCGCAACGGCATCGTCCTGACCGACTCGTCGGGCGGCGCAGGCAAATTGACGATCACCCCGATGAACTTCTCCAACGCCGCGGCCGACCTGGGCCTGACCGCGCCGGCATCGGGCAACGTCATCAAGGGGGCGGACGTCGACCCGGTCTCGGCGCAGGGCCTTTTTGCCAACCTCGCGAAGCTGCGTGATGCGCTCAACAGCAATGACCAAGCCGCCATCACCGCCGCCGCGGAGGGTCTGCAGGCGGACCACGATCGCGTCGTGACCATTCGCGGCCAAACGGGCGCGCAGGTGCAGGAGCTTCAGGGCCGCCAGAACTCGCTGCAGGACCAGAACGTCGCCACCCAGGCGATGCTCTCGCAGCTCAAGGATGCCGACTATCCGTCAACTATCGCCAAGTTCACTACCCTCCAGACGGCGCTTCAGGCGTCGCTGGCGACGACGGCCCGGATGTTGAACCTGTCGCTGCTCGATTTTCTCGGGTAGCTGGCACGCGGGTTGCTTCGAGATGCAGTGGGTTGTTTTGTGACGTAAAAAGAAACACCCAGGCGCCGGCCGCGCAACAATTGTTGCCGCCGGAGGCGAAATCGGCGCGGCGGCGTGCTTCGCCGCCCCGTCCAGGAAATGGAGTTCGCATGGAGATTCAGACTTCGCGGTTCGGTCGGATCGACGTCGACGACGAGCGGATCATGACCTTTGCCAACGGGCTGCTCGGGTTCCCCAGCTATACCCGCTACGCCCTTATCCAAACCGGGCAGGAGAACTACTTCTTCTGGCTCCAGTCGGTGGACGAGCCGAACCTCGCGTTCGTCATCACCGACCCGGCGATCTTCTTCAAGGACTACCAGGTCCCGGTCAGGGAGGAGACGGCACAGGAGCTACAGCTTACCGACCCCGCCTATTTGCAGGTCTTTGTGATCTGCAACAAGGTGGGGGAGTGGCTGACGGGAAACTTGCTGGGCCCGATCGTGGTGAACGCGCAGAACCGGCTGGGACAGCAGGTTGTGCTCACCGAGAAGAAGTGGACGACGCGACAGCCGCTGCTGCGGCTCGGCGCCGAGCTTCCCCTGGCCAAATCGGCCTAGAGAAAGTGCGCCGCACGAATCGCGCCCATGGGCTAGAATACATCGTGCCATCTAGCCTGTCGGCGCCCCCGGCGACACGGACGTTGTCGGAGAGTGAGGCGGCGGAGATCCCATAGCACGCGGGTACGGAGCCCCGCGCTATTTCCGCCCTCCGCCGACGGGCCTGAAGGCGTATTCAGGCCCCTTACCCAGGAAGGAGCCACCATGTTGGTGCTGTCGCGTCAGAGGGATGAAACGATCATGATCGGGGACGACATCGAGGTCACCGTGGTCGACATCCGCGGGGACAAGGTGCGTCTGGGGATCAATGCCCCCAAGGAGATTAGCGTGCACCGCAAGGAGGTGTACGACGCCATTCGCCGCGAGAACCGCGCCGCCGCCCAGGTCAAGCCCGAGGACCTGTCGGGGATCGGCAAACCGGCCGCGGCCAGGGCCCCCCAGGGCCCGCCGAAGACCGAAGAGAAAAAGTAGCACACTGTTTGTTGCTGGCCGCTTTTGCCTTCACCGGCAACTAACAACCAGCAACTGGCAACTGACAACTATTCACCTGCCATCAGCAATCATGGAGGATTGGTATGGCCCGCATCAATACGAACGTCGCGTCGCTGTTCGCCCAGCAAGGGCTGGCCAAGTCGCAGCAGTCGCTAAACCAGACATTGCAGCACCTGTCGACCGGGCTGCGAATCAACACCGGCGCGGATGATCCCGCGGGGTTGATCGCCAGCGAAGAGCTGCGAAGCGAGATCGCCGGGATCAATCAGGCGGTGGACAACTCGCAGCGCGCCACCAACGTCATCTCGACCGCCGAGGGCTCGCTCAACGAGGTCGCGTCCATGCTCTTGAACATCAAGAGCCTGGTCGTGCAGGCTGCCAACAGCGGGGCGCTGTCGCCCGACGAGATCCAGGCAAACCAGCTCCAGGTCGACTCGGCCGTTCAGAGCATCACCCGAATCAGCGACACGACTACGTTCGCGGGTCTGCACCTGATCGACGGGAGCCTCGATTACCTGACCAGCGGTGTGAATACCAGCGCCATCCAGGCGCTGCACATCTCCCAGGCCAACTTCGGCACCAACACCAGCATGCCGGTGCAGGTGAACGTGCTGACCAGTGCCAAGCACGCGGACCTGGCATTCAAGGCCAGCGCGATCGGGACGTCAGTCACGCTGGAGGTGGCCGGGAACAACGGCACGCAGGTGCTCACCTTTACCAGCGGCACTCACGCCTCGGCAATCGCGTACGCCGTCAACACCGTGAGCGATTCGACCGGCGTGATCGCATCGGCCAGCCCGACGTCCGGGGTCGCCTTTCATTCGACAGGTTACGGGTCCCGGAGCTTCGTCTCCGTGACGGCGCAGTCGGGGCAGTTCAAGACGGTGGACGCAACCGGGAGCGCCAAGAATCGCGTGGTCGGCCGCGATGCTGTCGCCACCGTCAACGGGGCGCTGACTGTCGGCGACGGGCTCACGCTGAAGCTGAATACCAGCGGCCTGGACCTGGACATGACGCTGAGCAACAAGTTCGGCGCCGGCAGGACCAGCTTCGCCATCACGGGCGGCGGGGCGCTGTTCCAGCTCGGTGCGCAGGTGACCAGTAACCAGCAAGTGAGCATCGGCATCCAGTCAGTGGCGGCCTCCAAGCTTGGGGACGGCGACGTTGGGTTTCTGAGCGACATCGTCACCGGCGGGGCCAGTTCGCTGGTCGCCGGTAAGTCCGGACAGGCCAGCCAGGTCATCGAGCGGGCGATCCTCCAGGTGGCCGTGCTTCGCGGCCGACTGGGCGCATTCGAGAAGAACACCCTCAATACCAACATCAATTCGCAGAACGTGGCCATGGAGAACGTCACCAGCAGTGAGAGCACTATCCGTGACGCGGACTTCGCCGCAGAGACGGCGGCCCTCACGCGAGCGCAGATCCTGACGCAGGCCGGCACCAGCGTGCTGGCCACCGCCAACGCCACCCCGCAAAGCGTGCTCACGCTGCTGGGGCGCTAGACAGATAAATAGCCTTTTTGAGCCCCGCCTTGGGAGCATAACGCTGTTGCGCGGGCGGGGCCTATCGCATTCGGCAACGTCCCAGTTGCCCTCCTGCCGGAGCCCGCCGCCAGCACCGATCCGCGCCGTCTCATAAAGCCGGATCGGTCGATTGTGCGGAGTCGGCTCGCGCGCCGGGCGACTGACCCATAATGCCCTGCCCACCCCCGCGCGCCGCCCACCTAAAGTGACCCCATATATGCCGTCGATGCAAGGCGTGCTCCGACCGTCCTTATCGCACGGTGTGCGCGCGTGTCGGCGGAGGATTGTGAGGAAGGAGGTCTCGATGAGGTACAGGGAGGCACCGCGCCTCCCGCAGGCTGTCGGGGCGTTAGTCCCTTAACGCGCCGGCAAGTGGGAGCGACGGAGTTCCTTTCCATCGGCCTTTCAAGGGAATGAAACGGCGCCACAAACGAGGCGGGTATTTGGGCCAGTGCGTTGGCCCGCCGCCCCGCCCGGACCGCAGATCCGCCGGCGCCCGGTTACCGGGGCCTATCCACGGGCGTCACCGCCCGCTCCCCGGGTCACGGAGAGACATCTAACATGAGCAGAATAAACACCAACGTCAGCTCGCTGATCGCTCAGCGAGTGCTTCAAATCAACAACAACAATCTAGGCACCAGCCTTCAGCGGCTCAGCACCGGCCTCCGGATCAACACCGGCGCCGACGATCCCGCCGGGCTCATCGCCAGCGAGGCCCTCAAGGCCGAGCAGACCGGCATCACCACCGCGATCGACAACGCCGGCCGCGCCAGCAACATCATTGGCACGGCGGAGGGCGGGTTGAACGAGGTCAGCAACCTGCTGAACCAGCTCCAGGGGCTGGTCAACCAGTCAGCCAACAGCGGCGCGCTCAGCCAGGACCAGATCTCGGCCAACCAGCTCCAGGTCGATTCCATCCTCACCACCATCAACCGCATCTCCAACTCCACGAGCTTCCAGGGGCGCAAGCTGCTGGACGGGACGCTCGCCTACACGCTCAGCGCCGCCGGTACCAGCGCTTTCGCCGCCGTCTCGGTGGACGCCGCCAACCTCCCGGGGAACAAGGCCGAGGCGGTCGTCGTGCAGGTCACCAATAGTGCGACGCTTGGCAGAGTCAACTACAACGGCACGGCCGTGGGAATCGGCGTCTCAGCCGTCACGCTGCAGATTGCCGGTAACACCGGGACCCAGCAGCTCAGCTTTGCCGGCAGCACCAAGCTGTCCGCCATTTCGGCGGCCATCAACAACATCACGGGCCAGACCGGCGTCACCGCGTCGGCCAGCGGCAACAACATCGCGTTCAAGGCCTCCAGCTACGGCTCCGACCAATACGTCAGCGTGCAGGTAATCAGCGGTACGTTCACCGTCGCCGGCGGTACCAGCGGCAAGGCCTACGGCACCGATGCCAAGGTCAACGTCAACGGCGCCACCGCCACCGTCCACGGTCTGAATACTACCTACCGTGACAACAACCTCGACGTGACCTTCACGCTGTCCTCTGGCCTGAACAACGGCAAGACCAAGTCCTTTGGAATCACCGGAGGCGGGGCGACATTCTCGCTGGGCTCGAAGGTGACCGACACCCTCAAGTCGAGCATCGGCATCACGTCAGTCGGCGCCGGCAGCCTCGGCGATGCGACGCTCGGATACCTCAGCTCGCTGGCCAGCGGCGGAGCCAATGCGCTCAGCAGCTCCAGCCTCGCCACCGCTCAGAAAATCCTGGACGAGTCCACCACCCAGGTGAGCCAGCTCCGCGGACGACTGGGCGCGTTCCAGAAGTTCACGCTCGGGTCGACCATCAACAGCCTGGGCGTCGCTTACGAGAACATCTCGGCGGCCAACAGCGCCATCCGGGACACCGACTTTGCCCAGGAGACGGCGAACCTCACCCGTTCGCAGATCCTGTCGCAGGCGGCCACCACGGTTCTTGCCCAGGCCAACGCGGTCCCTCAGAATGCCCTCGTGCTTCTGCAGCACGCCTAAGAGGGCATATGAGACTCGTCCGCGATTGAGTCGAACTTCTCTTCCTCACAATCCAACCCGCCCCCGGTCCAGAAGACCGGGGGCGGTTGCGTCTATGCGGCGCTTCTACTGCTCGGCCTCTGGTCGCTCACTGCGCGGGGGCGGGGCGGCACGTGCGGCACGCGGGGGCCGCGGGCTGGCGGGCGCGGAGACCATCAGCTCGCGCAACTGTTCCAGGGCCTTGTCCTGCTGATTGGTCTTTTGATACAGGTCGGCCAGTTGGATGCGGATGGCCCGCCGGACCGAATCGTTCTTCACGTCGGGCAGGACCCTGTTGTAGTACTCGATGGCGTCCTGGGGGTGCTCCTTCAGCACGTCGCCTGCCCGCAAGGCCGCCGCGATACCCGACGCCGTCGGGTTGTCCGCCAATCGGGACACGTGATCGACCAGATAGAGATACTTCTCCATGATCTCGATATAAGGGGCGATCTGATCCAGGGACCCCTGGACCTCCGGCGTCTTCAACTGCGCTCCCGCGACGGAACACAAAGCAAGCAGCGCGAGAGACGCGGCAGTCGGATACAGAACTCGAATCATATGGCCTCCGGTTTGGATGGGAACGTAGGCGGCTGAATGCCGGAGAACGGCGGAAGTCGGAACTCCCGCGGCGCCGAGATGGGCCGTCCGGTCGGTACGACTGCCAGATGCGAACTCAGGCCCGGGAGCGGCGGAATCGATGGGAGCGCGAACCGCAGCGTTGGCCCAGACGGAACCTGGCTCACCAGCGGGAGGGACGCCCGCTGCTGAGTCGGCACCGGCGAGAAAGCGGGCCGGGCGAGCATCGCGCCTAAGATGATGGCCGCGGCCACGGCGCCAGCGGCCGGTACAGTAAGGCCACGGGCCGGGCGAGATCGCGACCGCAGCAACTCGGCGGCCAGGTCGCCGGGATAACGGACAGCGTCATATTCGCGCCCGGCCGTCAGAAGTTGTTGGCGCAGTGATGTCATCGCACGTTTCACGCGAACTGCCGCAGCTTGCGTCGAAGTGCGCGGAGCGCCTGGTGGACGGTGGCCTTCACAGTTCCTTGAGCGCATCGCATCGCCCGGGCCGTCTGCCGCACGGAGAGGCCCTCAAAGAACCGCAGCACGAGCGCCTCGCGTTGCCGGTCCGGCAGCGCCGCGAGCACCGACCGCAGCGATTGGCAGTCTTCCGCATGCTCCGCGGCGACGTCAGGCGGCGGTTGTGAATCCCAGTTCCCAGGCGGCTCGGCAGCGTCCTCCAGCGATAAGTGCCCGCGGCGGTCACGCCGAAGTTCCCGCACTACGTTCAGGCAAATGCCCAACGACCAGGTCCGGAGCTGACTGTCGCCGCGAAAGGACGGCAGTTGCTGCACGAACCGGGCAGCGGTCTCCTGCGCAGCATCACGGGCCAGGTCCGCATCACCCAGGAGGCTCAAGCTCATGCGATACCACGGATCCTGTAAACTGCACAACATCGCCGCCAATGCCTCGCGGTGGCCGCTTCGAGCGGCACTCAGCGCCTTCTCATCGAGCGCCGACGATTCGGTCGATGAGTCAGTGCGATACCGGGCATTGAGGTTTAGCGACATGGGTCCACTCGCGACCGCTCAAACCTTGCGGCATCCTGAGCGTTGTATAGTTGTATAGTAGCGCGACGGGCAATATCTTACCGCCCCTTCGGTACGGGACCGAATTCGTCAAAACCTGACAACGAACGGCGGACAGCCAACAATCCGACATGAATTCAGTGCGAAACGACATTCGAAACGTTGCGATCATCGCCCACGTCGACCACGGCAAGACGACGCTGGTCGACGCCCTGTTGCGCCAGAGCGGCAACTTCCGCGACAGTCAGGTCCAGCAGGACACCCTGCTGGACAGCAATCCGCTGGAGCGGGAGCGCGGGATCACCATCCTGGCGAAGAACGTCGCGATCAACTACACCGACCCGGCAACCGGCCAGATGACCAAAATCAACCTGATCGACACCCCGGGCCACGCCGACTTCGGAGGTGAGGTGGAGCGCGTGCTGAGCATGGCCGATGGCGTGTTTCTGCTGGTGGACGCCGCGGAGGGGCCCATGCCGCAGACCCGGTTCGTGCTGAAGAAGGCGTTCCAGCACGAGCTTCGGCCCATCGTGGTCATTAACAAGATCGACCGCCCCGACGCCCGGGCCGATCAGGTGCTCAACGAGGTGTTCGACCTGTTCGTCGAATTGGGCGCCGACGACGAGACGCTGGACTTCCCGGTGCTATACGCCAGCGGCCGCGCGGGCACCGCCTCCTGGAAGTTGGAGGAGAAAGGGATGAACATCACGCCGGTCTTCGAGGCGCTGCTCAAGCACGTCCCGGCGCCGCACGGCGATCCGGACAAATCGCTTCAGGTGCAGATCACTACCATCCTCTATAACGACTACGTCGGGCGGATCGGGGTCGGCCGCATTTACAATGGCGTGATCCGGACCGGCCAGCAGGTCACCGTCTGCCGCCGCGACGGCGCGCAGGTCAAGAGCAAGGTGCAGCAGGTGCAGGTGTTCGAGGGGTTGGGACGTAAGAATGCCGAGGATGCCCGGGCCGGCGATATCGTGGCGCTGGTCGGGCTGGAGGCGGTCGATATCGGTGACAGCATCTGCGATGCCCAGGCCCCGCAGCCATTGGAGCCGACGGAAATCGAGCCGCCCACTCTGACGATGATGTTCAGCGTGAATGACTCGCCCTTTGCCGGCCGCGAGGGCAAGTATGTCACCAGCCGAAACCTTCGCGAGAGGCTGTTCAAGGAACTGGAGAGCAACGTCGCGTTGAAGGTCGAGGAGACCGGCGAGAAGGACGCATTCAAAGTCTCCGGCCGCGGCCTGCTTCACCTGGGCATCCTGATCGAGAACATGCGCCGCGAAGGGTACGAGCTGTCGATCAGCAAGCCGCACGTCATCATGCAGAAGGAGGAGGAAACGGGTCAGCTCTTCGAGCCCATCGAGTACCTGGTGGTGGACGTACCGGAAAAGAACATGGGCGGCGTGATGGAGCTGGTGGGAAATCGCAAAGGCGAGCTGGTCCGCATGGACAACCGCCAGGGCCAGGTCCATCTGGAGTTCACCATCCCCGCCCGCGGGCTGATCGGCCTGCGGACGCGCATGCTCACCGCCACGCAAGGCCTGGCGATCATGCACCACAACTTCCACGAGTACGCGCCGGCGCGGGGCGAGGTGCCGGGGCGGCCCAACGGGGTGATGGTCAGCAATACCGCCGGCGCCGCCAATGCCTACGCCCTGAACAACCTTCAGGAACGCGGCGCGATGTTCGTCGAACCCGGCCAGCCGGTGTACGAGGGGCAGGTGGTGGCGGAGAACAGCCGCGACAACGACATGGTCGTGAACCCCACCACCGCCAAGAAGCTCACCAACATCCGCACCACCGCCAGCGACGAGAACATCATTCTCAAGCCGGCCCGGAAGATGACGCTCGAACAGGCGCTGGAATACATCGAGGACGACGAATTGGTAGAGGCCACGCCCGGCAGCATCCGCCTGCGCAAAGCGCTTCTGACCGAGGCTGGCCGGAAGCGGGCGGGAAAGAGACGGGCAACGGAAATGGTGGAGGTATGATGAATGAGATTCTGACTAACGACGAAATCGAAGACCGCTTCGACTCCGAGTGGATTTTGATCCAAGACCCAGAGATGGACAAAGATCTGAACTTGGTGCGGGGGAAGGTCATCTATCACAGCAAGGATCGGGACGACGTGTACCAGAAAGCGGTCGAGCTTCGTCTGAAGCATTCGGCCGTCCTGTACACTGGGACGATGCCCGAGAATACCGCCATCGTCCTATGACTGCGCGTTTCGATCCGCGTAGAGGTTTGGTCGTGCTGCGGTGCCGGATCTACGGCCCCACGGGAGATACATATCTCCGACTTGCGTTGGACACCGGAGCGACCTCTACCGTCGTGAATACAGCCCTTTTGGTGGCTGTCGGCTATGATCCGGGGGTCGCGCCGGATCGCGTACGTATTACCACGGGAAGCGGGGTTGAATTCGCGCCTCGCGTGACGATGCAGAAATTTGAGGCCGCTGGACGAGCGCGGAATGACTTTCCCGTACTCGCCCACACGCTGCCGCCGAGTGCCTCGGTCGACGGTCTGCTAGGCCTGGATTTCCTTCGGAACCACCGGCTGACAGTGGATTTTCGCAATGGCAAAGTTTCGCTGACGTGACGTGCAAAACGATGAATGCCCTCGTGCCCTCGGCTTGACAGGCGTCGGAGAGGAAATACACTGCCCGCTTCTCAACGTTGCGGCGTATGGCACCGCGACTGATTAAGGACCAGAGATGAGCACGTACATGCCCAAGCCCGGTGAGGTGCCCGCCAACTGGCACGTGGTGGACGCCACGGGGCTGGTGCTGGGCCGACTGGCGGCGCGGGTGGCGACGATCCTGCAAGGGAAGCACAAGCCCACGTACACGCCGCACGTGGACACCGGCGATTTCGTCATCGTGATCAACGCCGGAAAGGTCAGGATCACCGGCCGCAAGGCGGACGTGAAAGAGTACGACACCTACTCCCGTTATCCGGGCGGACGACACGTTTACTCGTTCAAGACGATGCAGCAGCTTCATCCGGAAAAAATCGTCGAGTTGGCCGTGCGTCGGATGCTGCCGAAAAACAAGCTGGGCCGGAACATCCTCGGCAAGCTCAAAATCTACCGTGGCGCGACTCATCCGCATGGCGCACAGCAACCGAAGGAAATGAGATTTGCTTGATTGCCGAATGCCGATTTCCGATTGCCGATTGAGAATGGCAAAAACTCGGCAATCGGAAATCGGCAATCAGAAATGAAACCATGGCAGACCCCGATCCCGAGAACGCAACATCGATCCCAAGTGCCGTGCCCGCCAAACGGCAATACGTCTGGGGCGTGGGCCGGCGAAAGACCGCGGTCGCGCGCGTCCGCATTGCGCCTGGCAGCGGCAAGATCGAAATCAATGGCCGCGAGCTCAACGACTACTTTACCGGCGAACGCGACCGCAAGGCGATCTTCGGCCCGCTGGAGGTCACCAGCACCGGCGGGAAAATGGACGTGCTGGTGAGCACCATGGGCGGGGGCCCGACCGGCCAGGCCGGCGCGATCGTGATGGGCCTCGGCCGGGCCTTGGCCAAGTATGATCCGGGCCTCGAGGGCTCCCTGCGCCACGCCGGCTTTCTCACTCGCGACAGCCGGATGAAAGAACGTAAGAAGTACGGCCAGCGCGGCGCCCGCCGTCGCTTCCAGTTCTCCAAGCGATAGGCTCACTTGCGCAAATCGCTTTCCCCGATCAGCGTGAACCCCTTGCGAATCAGGAGTTGGGCGGCGAGGGTGGGGTCCTCGACGTACAGCGCCAGTGCCGGCCCACGGGGACGCTGCAACAAGGGGTAGGTGTAGTGAATGTTGATTTCCGCCGCCAGGAGCGCGGCACAGAGGGCAACCAGCGGCTGCTTTCCCCTGGGAAGCTCGACGGCCAGCAGTTCCGACTCGCTGAAAGAAAAGCCGCCCTGTCGCAGCGCGTCGCGGCCCAGGTCGGGTTCGGAGCAGATGAGCCTCACCAGCGCCGAGTCGGCCGACTCCTCGATCGACATGCCGCAGATCTTTCCTGCGCTTTCCTCGAAGGCGCGAAGCAGGCCCTGAAGTCGGCCCACCCGGTTCTCGAGGAACACCGTGAACTGCCGGATGCGGATCAACTCGAACCCGGCCCCGCTCTGCGTTTGCGGCGGAAGGACCTCTTCCATATTCACCTAGCTTATCCAATCGGAGCGCCGATTCCTACAAGAAAGCTGCGGCCGGGTACCGATCAGTGGTGCTCGACAGGCAGCAGGATCGGGTTGAGGTTGTCGAACGGAAACGCACTGGCGCTGAAGCTGCCGCCGTGGTGGGCCGGCAACAGGATCGAGATCAGCAAAGCGATGATCCCGATCACGACCAGCAGCTCGACGAGGGTAAAGCCCCTGGAGGGGCTAGGGGACGAGCCGCCGACAGGCGTAGGCTTCATGGCGAAACTTCTTTGTGGAAGCGCCCCGCCAACTACAAATCTGTTCCGTCCATGACGGCACAGTTTAGCTTATCAAACGGGGGGCCGATTCCTACAAGGAGGCGATGCTGTCAGCTACCAATAGAACAACAAGGCCCGCCGGAGAGGCGGGCCTTGTTGCTTAGAGACCGACTGCGTACCGCATCACGCCCCTATTTAGGCCCACGCTCGACAGGGAGGAGAATCGCATCCAGGTTGTCGTACGGCAACGAGCTCGTGCTGTAGCTGCCCCCGTCGGTCATCGGACCGGTGCGGGCGGTGTAGACATTGTCATTCCAAGTGTTGCTCCCCATGCCAATGATTGGGCCGGCATAGGGGCTGGGCTGCCACTCGGCGTGGCCGTCAGCGTACAAAATGTTCTGACCGTCGTTCTGATGGTTATTGGAGTTGCCCCGGGTCATGGTGATCCGGTCCGAACCGAAGGTCACGGCACCGGGGTCGGTGCCCAAGCCGCTCGGGCCACCGGACGTGCTGTGTCCGGGGTTGAGGTCGCCAGCCAGCGGGTAATCGGCGCCTAGAGAGGACGAGTTCCAGTGCAACCCGGAAGTCGCGGCATTGGTCGAGGGGAACGGAACCTGCATGCTGTAGCTGAGGTACTGGTTGACCGGGTTGTCCCAGCTCGAATACCCCTGCGGTCCCGGCGGGATCTTGGCAGCGCTCATCGAGGTGCTGAAAGGGTCCGGCGTGGTGCTGGCGCTGGGGCAGTTCCAGACCGCCGCGCCCATGTCCTGCGTCTTGGCCAGCAGGAAGAATGAAGCGGTGACATTGTTGTCCCCGACGGGTGAGGCCGCGCCGGCCAAGCCGAACGAATTCGGCTGATTGTAGCCGGTCGAGCCGTTCGCCAAACTGGCATCTATCCCGGTCAGCGTGTTGCTGTTCGGGGCGTAGTACGTCCTGGGGAACGACTGCCCGTTGCGGGTCTCGTTGTTGGAGTACATGAGGAAGGCCTTGCCGATCTGGCTCAAGTTGCTTGCGCACTTGACGCGGTTGGCCTGCTCACGAGCCCGGTTGAGGGCCGGCAACAGGATCGAGATCAGCAACGCGATGATCCCGATGACGACCAGCAATTCGACGAGGGTAAAGCCCCTCGAGGCTTTCGGGGACGAGCCCCGGAGTTGCGTAAGCTTCATGGCGAAGCTCCTTTCTGAAAGCGCCTCGCTGACAAGCGGCTGTAGGCCGGCAGATCGATAGATGGATGATTGCCGTTTGCGACCTGTACCGCGATGTGCGGAAGGCCGCGTACCGACGGATCCACCGCCTGCTCGAGGCTGTGACTTGCACCGGCGAACGCCGCCGGCGCGGACAGTTCAAAGTTGTGACGAACTGAATTGGGCATGGCATCGCGACAAGGGTCGGTTGGACTATCCTGGGGCAATCGCCATCTTGTCGCGGACGAAATCCAACCCTTCTTCAACAACTCCGCGGGAGCAGCGTAACACCAGATTGGCCGGCACGTCAAGATAATTCCGCGCAGATTACAACAACCGGGCGCCGCCGGCGTTTTTTTGGCAGCCAGCCGTCTTTGGCGGGTACTGCCGGCCAATGCTGGCACCAAAAAACGCTAGGGACAACCCGTCGCCTGACTGACGGTTTGCCTCCCTATCTTCCCGCCCTACCCGCCCTTGTCAGACATATCGACACTCATGTTATACTTTGCTGGTCTTCCATTCGCGATCGGCGCGATTACCGACGCCGGACCGGCCGACCCCATGACCAGCTCGCAACCGCCATCCCCGCCCCCGAGCTGGTCTGAGGACCAGCTCATTCGGCTCGAATGCGAGCGACGGCGTCTGCAGCGCGCGCTGGCCTATCACCCCAACATCCGCATCGTCGCGATGCGCGACGACCCGCCCGCCGAGTACCAGATCGAATACCGCGTCCGAACGCTATCTGTCGGCGATAACGGACAACTCCAATACGCGGATTCGGTCCCGGTTCGGATCGCGCTGCCCGCCAGCTTTCCGCACGCGGCGCCGGCCGTCCGACCGCTGGTGGGCGTGTTCCACCCCAATATCTCCTGGGAGGGGCTTCACCTCGGCTCCCCCTGGCAGCCGACGGACACGCTGATCGATCTGGTGAGCAAGATCGGCGAGCTGCTGGCGTGGCGCATCTATGATCCGGACACGGTGGTGAACCCCGTGGCGATGGACTGGCTGGACGCCAACGCGGCGATGCTGCCGCTGGACGCGTCGGCCGACTTCTCGCCCGCCGCGGGGGGCGAGCCACTCGATCGGATCGGCCGCCACGGACCGTCCACCCTCGAGCAGATCCGCAGCCAGCTTGAACGGATGCGGGACTCGCTGCTGGACGCCAACGCACCTCCGACCGCAGCGGACGTCCGCGAGTCCGCTCGGCAAGCCCGGGTGGCGCTCTACCTGTTCAGCGAGCCCGACGTGCCCGAGCCGCTGCGGGAGCAGGCCACCAGGCTCGACGAGTGGGCCGGCGACCTGCCGGGTTCTCTCCCCGTATGGGACCATCTGCGCCGCCAGCGGCCGGCCATCCAGGCACTGCGAGCGGCATCCGTCGAACTGTCGGGCAAGCGCGAAACGCTCGATCAGCAGATCAGGAAGCTGGCGGCAATCTCGCCCGCGGCCGAGCCTGATTCTGCGCCGGCCGCCTTGGCTGCCGTGCCGGATTCTGGAACGTTGGAGCAGGTGCGGCCCCGGTTGCCCGCCCTCATGCGGGAAACGGCCGACCTTCTCAAGAACGTGCAGGACCGCCTTGGCGCGCTGGAAACGGGAACCCCGCACGTCCCGGTCCGACCCGAGACGGAACTGGGACGACAGCTTCGAGTCGAACTGGAGGCCCAGGCATCCTCCATCCGCGAGGCCCAAAAACTAGCCGAGCAGGCCATGGCATCCGTCCGCCCGCTGCTGGACAAGGCGCAGGCCGAGGCGCCGGCGTTCGAACAGATCTGCGGTTTGCGTGAATACCTCGACCAGTTTCAAACCGCCCGCGAGCTGGAGCAGAAGCTGGCGATGTGGGGCAGCGCCGGCGTACACGCCTGTTATGTCGAGAACCCGTCCGGCCGCTTCGGCCCGTATCAGTTGCATCAAGCCATCGAACTGGGGCGGGCGCGGGTCGCGGTGCGCAGTGCGGGGCGAAACGGGATCGAGGTCATCGCCGTACCAACGGCCGGCGTGCTCGCCCACGCCGACACCGGCTCCGTCACTGTGAAGCTTCCCGTTCGTCGGGACACCGACGTGGCGTTCACATTCCGAATCACCGAGCGGTGCGATGAGCTGGCGGCGCAGTTCGACTTCCTCATCCGCCGTACCGAGGAGGACCTCCAGCAGCTCACCGCCTCTTTCCCGCAATCGGGCTCTTGGTGCGGGCGGCTCCTTCACGTGTTGAGCCGGCCGGAGTCGCTTCACATTCTGCGCGAAGATCACTGCAAAGCATCGGACCGCTGGAAGCAGATCCGCCACGACCTGCAACAACTGGGCCTCCTCAAGGCGCGGATCGAGACGTGGAACCTCCTGCAGCGGGTCGCCGAGGCCGTGCCGCGGATCGCTCAGAACCTGGCGAAGGAACGAGGCCGGCTCGAGAAATGCACCTCGGAATTGGCGGGCCTCATGGCCCGCTGCGGCCACGACATGGAATCTGACGCACTGATTGTCCCGCCGCATCTGGCAGACCCATACGCCAGGCAGACGCAACTGCGGGAATGGACCGGGCGGGAGATCGCGCATCTGGAGCGGGTGCTGAGCGACCTGAGCGGACAGGTCACGCGACGGATGGCGAGCCGAGCGGGGTTCGGCCTGCCGACCGTGGGCCCGCTTCGCGCCCTGCCTCCGCTTCCTCCGGCACTGGCCGAGGCCGTCGCGGCCATCACAGATGACGTGCTGGATGCCCAGCTCGCCCGGGCGGAGGCGTTGCTGAACCTCCCGCTGCGTCTTCCTGCATGGCAGTCGGCCCGCCAGCGATCAGGTCCTTCGTCCGGCACAGGCCTCCCGGCTGCCACGCCGCACCCCGCGCCAGCGCGCGCCGGCCGCGCAGCGACCGCGGCTCGGTCCGCCGAATCGGCCGCCGAGATGCCCGACCAGCCCTTCCTCGCCGACGAGCAACGCCCGCCCGCCCGATAAACGCCCGATCCCCCGTCCCCTGACGAAGCGCCGCAACGGAACGGCGCAACCTTCGTTCTCGGACAATGTCTCAATTTGTCCCGCTTTTTCTCACTTTTTGAATTCTAGTGTCATATTATTGCGTGAGGCGTCGCCGCTCTTGCCGAAGTCGCCGTGTTCGTGGGTAGCGAGCTTCGAGTCGCGGGCTGCCAGTTCGGCTCACTTACAATGTCATCACGATCGCCAGGGGCGACACTCGAGTTGGGCGCTTCATCACGCCGCCGCGACAGCCACGAAGTCTTTAAGGGCGCGCTCGAAAATAACTTATTCAATTGAGACGCCGCGGGGATAGCGTGTAGTTCCAGTCTCCGTGGAACTCGTGAGGAGTCAAGCGGAGCCGGGCGAGTTCCTCGTCGCTTACTTTG
>Ga0073928_10002729_pt1 | contig 29532 bp, 21 predicted proteins | sample PaiPotPPA55metaG_FD_76969 | JGI IMG/M metagenome (GOLD analysis project Ga0073928, IMG submission 76969) | Iron sulfur acid spring bacterial and archeal communities from Banff, Canada, to study Microbial Dark Matter (Phase II) - Paint Pots PPA... ...
TCCCCACGCCCACCGGCGAGTAAAACGCCGGAATCCCCGCGCCGAACGCGCGCATGCGCTCGCACAAAATCCCTTGTGGCACAAGTTCGAGTTCAATCTCGCCCGCATCAAACTGTTCCTGAAAATATTTCGCGCCCGGCCCCGGAAACGCGGCCACCACGCCGCGAATCTGCCGGTTCTTGAAAAGGATGCCGAGCTCGCCGTCGCCGGTGCCGCAGTTGTTGCTGATTACGTGCAGGTTGCGCGCGCCCTGCCGCGCCAGCGCCTGAATCAAATTGTTGGGGAATCCCGCGCCGCCGAATCCGCCGAACATGATGCTTGTGCCATCAGGAATGTCGGCCACGGCCGCATCCGTCGAAGGACAAATCTTGTCTTTGCGCACGGTTGGATAGTTCAACCTAAAGTGAAACTCTAATCGGTACAGAAAATATTAGAATAACGTGTAAGTCTTGCATTATCAGCGACACTTGCCGTTCTAATCGGTACTATCTGCATGCCTACTCCAAAGCAAAAGCGAAAGGTCCCGTGCGTGCGATCGCGAGTACCCGCGGCTTAGGCAACTACGATTCGCTCTTCCACAATCGACCACGTTGTCTGCGCCAAATCCGCAACAACTTCCAGATCCGCAGTCGCAGCTTCACCTTCCCGAGTCATCCATGCTGCTTCCATCGCCTCCTTGTCGTCGAAGTACAATTCCACCACGCAATCCCATTCCGGCGGTTTGCGTTTCGCGTCCGCCGCAGGGAAGTTCTGCTTGTAGCGCCGAAGCCCGGGAATCTTCTCAGCAAGCGGGCCGTGAACGCGCACGAAATAGTCGCGAAATTTCTCGGGCGTCCAATCGGCCTTTCGCTTCAACACAACCACAAATTTCAGCACGAAAACCTGCCTCTGTTGAAACAGGCCCCGAATTTTGCGGGTTCATCCTACAATCGCAAGCTTTGGCACACCAGAGTATTTGCGGCGGAGATTTTGCGGACAGCTGTCATAAGAAAGGGTCGAAATGGATAAGGCAGACGAAACAAACGAAACCACGCGACGTAATTTCCTCAAGGGAATCGCGGCAATTCCCACCATCGCTCTGGCGAGCAAGAGCTTCGGCGCCGCCGCAACGTCCAGTCCGCGGCCCGCGCGAATGTATCCGCCAAGTCCTCCGCCTGATGGCAAGCGGTTCGTAGCGCTCCAAATCGGCGCGCGCTCCTTCGTCGACGAGGGCGTGGACAAATGCCTGGACACGCTGCAGGAGAAAGCCGGAGTCAACGTCCTGATGTCCACGGTGTTCACCTACGGGCGAGGGCTGGCAGGCCGACAAATTCCGGGGCTCCCTCTGCCGGATCACGGCGTTCAGGAGTACGACCAGATTCACGGCGGCAGCTATACGAAAGTTCATCCCGAGTTCTACGCGAATTCTGTGATCAAGGATATCCGGGCGCCAGAATTGGGTGATTTCGACATTTTGGCCGACGTCACTCCGGCGGCCAAGCAGTGTGGCATGCAAACGTACGCGTTGTTTGAGGAGGCGTACAATCCGCGGCTCATCGCAAATTTCGAGCGAATCGCGGAAGTCGACATCAACGGCCGAATCGGCCGTGACACATGCTTGAACAATCCGGACGCTCGAAATTTTCTCACCTCGATGGTGGAAGATTGGTTCAAGTCGAATGACCTCGACGGCATCATGTGGGAGTCTGAGCGGCAAGGTCCGCTGAACGACACGATCGGCGCGCACTTCGGCAAATTCAACGGGACTTCATTCATTAGTTGTTTCTGCACGCACTGCGTTCGAAAGGCAGCCGAGCAAGGAATCAACGTCGCGCGGGCGCGCGAAGGCTATCTGGCTCTGGATCGGTGGGTGAAGCAGACGTTGAATCAACCAAGGGCAAGCGACGGCTCATTTGTCACCCTGTGGCGATTGTTCCTCGAGTATCCGGAGATCCTCGCCTGGCAGAGATTCTGGTTCAAAAGCCAGCAGGAAGTTTACGGCCTCATTTATGGCACCGTGAAGGAAGCGAATCCGAAGGCGCAAGTGGGATGGCACATCATGCACTTGGTTACGATGAGCCCGTTCTACCGGGCGGAGCAGGATTATTCCAGGCTGATGCACGTTTCCGACTTCATCAAGCCGTGCCCGTACAACAATTGCGCGGGACCCCGCTTGGCACAGTACATCAAGAACGTTCAGTCCACCGTTTTTCACGACTCGACGCCCGACGAGGTTCTCGAGCTTCATTACAAACTGATGGGCTGCCAGGGCGAGCCGAACTTCAGCAAGCTGCCAACGACTGGCCTCTCCGCTGAATACGTGGCGAACGAGACCCGGCGCGCCATCGCGGACGTTCAAGGTGCGGTCCCGATTTATCCGGGGATTGACATCGACATTCCTACCGCGCTCGATGAGAAGCGGACGCAGCCCGCGGACGTGAAGGCCGCCGTAATGGCGGCTTTCAAGGCGGGGGCCCCCGGCGTGGTGCTGTCGCGCAAGTATGCGGAGATGAAGCTCATGAACCTGGCAGGGGCGGGAGACGCGCTGCGCGAACTCGGGCCCGCCTAATAGCGAGGGATATGAACAGTGAAAAAACCTGGTGCCCGGGGTGGGGGTCGAACCCACACGACGCGCGAGCGTCAGGGGATTTTAAGTCCCCCGCGTATGCCATTCCGCCACCCGGGCCATTCTGATGTAAACCTATCCCATCAAGAGTCTTGCTGCAATATGACCACTGGAACCGCCTGCGGCGCCAAAAGCTCTGGTGTCGGTTGCGGTCTCGGTCGGAATGGGGCAAAGCTCGCGCCCGGATGGTTCTTGGGCAAGCAAAAATGAGTTCGACGCGCCCTCAGGTTGCAGAGCACCTCGAATCTCGTGCCTAGCGTTCCTGGCTGAGGTCGATCATCCTTTGGGCGCGCGCGGCAGTCTTCTTTAGCCGCTGACTCTCGCGCCAATCGATGGCTTGCTGCCGCGATTCGCCGAGTCCGTCGATCCCCAATTCAATAACGTCGCCGGGCTTCACGTAGGTGGGGGGCTTCATTCCCATCCCGACTCCCGCGGGCGTTCCGGTGCTGATCATATCGCCCGGGAGCAGAGTCATGAATTCGCTGATGTAGCTCACCAGCGTCGGCACGTCGAAAATCATATTTGCGGTGGTGCTCTTCTGGCGGAATTCACCATTCACTTTCAGCCACATTGCCAGTTTGCCGGGATGTGGAATTTCGTCCCGCGTGGCGAGGAAGGGTCCCAGCGGCGCGAACGTGTCCGCGCTTTTTCCCTTTACCCATTGCCCTCCGCGTTCCAGCTGAAAGCTGCGTTCCGAATAGTCGTTGTGAAGCGCATAACCGGCAACGAACTCCATCGCTTTTTTTCTCGGCACGTAACGCGCTGCCGTGCCGATAACGACGGCGAGCTCCACTTCCCAGTCTACTTTCGTCGAGTTTTTCGGGATCAGGAGCGGGTCATTCGGGCCGACGAGCGAGCTCGTAGCCTTGAAAAATATCACCGGCTCCGGCGGAATTGGATTGCCCGTTTCCGCCGCGTGATCGCGATAATTCAGGCCGATGCAGACGATCTTACTTGGCCTCGCGATCGGTGGGCCTAAACGAACACGCGGCGGCACGCGTGCCACTGCGCCGTGCTTTCTCTCGATCCACTCGGCAAGCCGCGCAACCCCATCGGCGGCAAAGAAATCCTCGTCATAATCGCGAACGAACCCGGAAACATTCAAACGCGCGCCACTCTCTAAAAGGAGTCCAGGCTTTTCGTTACCTGGCTCGCCAAACCGAATCAGTTTCATCGCCGAAAATCTCCCGGCCGTCTCCCCTATGGAGACATTGTCGAAGCACCGATGCCGGAAGCATTGTAGGGAATCGAGTGCCTCCCTCCAAATAATATAACTCCGGGAATTAAGGCGCAGCAAAATGAGGGGTCGAGGGCAGGAATTGCCTGAGGAGGATTCGCGGCGCGAACCCTCTCCCAATTGCGAACGTCAGAACACAAATTTCAGCGCTAGCTGCAAAATGCGTGCTGGAAGCGCAGCAAGACAACTGCCGGAAGCGCGCGAACAGCAGCCCCCGTTTCCGGCAGTTCATTCGTTAGAAGGTAAATCGCGCGCCAAACTGGAACTGGCGCGGAGTGTTGACGTCGCCATTGATCACCCCGAAAGCTGAACCCTGAACTACCGCGCCGACCACGCTCGGGACGCTTGGGTATCCCCACTGCGCATAATTGGCGATGTTGTAGCTGGAGAAATCGAAGCGGAGCGCTTTCGTTTCGGTCAGCTTGAACGTTTTGTAAAGGGAGAGGTCTAGATTTCGTGCTCCCCGGGTACGAACGTTGTCAAGATAGGCGGGCGCAGTTCCCGGTATGTAGGGATTCGCCGTTCCGCCGTTTTCCATTCCTGGTTGAACAAAGCAGTTGACGTTGAACCACGCCGCCGGTGTGTGCGGAGCACCACTCGAGGGATCGCAGACCATATCGGCCCTCTGATTGAGGGGCGAGTTCGGTGTGCCCGATGACGGTGAGTTTATCGGGACGCCCGTGCTCACGTAGAGGATGCCATTGATGGTCCAGCCACCCAGAATGGCATTTGACACACCGCTCAAATCCAGGGCCCGGCCCTTGCCGACGGGCAAATCGTAGGATACCTGCCCGGTGAACGAGTACTTGACGTCCTGGGGACTGATCGAGTGCTCGTACTGGAGGTCCCTCCAGTCTTGCGCCGCGCCATTGTGAGTACCAACGAAACCCAGCGGAGGATTCCCATCGTCGGTTAGGATCTTGCCCCAAGTAAAAGTAGCCAGTGTGGTGAAATGGCTCGTCAGCCGCTTCTGCACCTTAGTTTGCAACGAGCTGTACTCGGAGTCGCCCGCCGGATAACCATGGACTGCGACGCCGGTTTGACTGCTGCAGTTGCCGAACTGCGGATATTTCTCGAGCGATAGAAACAGAGGCACTGTGGGAAATTGGGAGGAGCATGAGTTGGTCGCGGGCTGAATCGCCTCCCACTGGTTGGGCACCTGGCAGCTCGGGTCGTCCGTGACGCATAGGTTTGGGCCGTATTGGGCGATCGTGGCCAAATCAAGCTGGTTCAGATCCACCGTGCCGAACGGCATGAATAGGCCACGGCTGCCGACATACGCGGCACTCACGACCACTTGGTGCGGCAGTTCATATTCGAGGCCAAAGTTGTAGTTGCAGGTAGTGGGGGTGCGCTGGTGATGCAGCACGGTGCTTAAGGTGATCCCCAGATTATTGGCCAGACCTGTCGGCGGGGTGGTGAAAACCGGGGTGACCCCATTAGGAAACGGATTGCTCAAAGAATATGGCACCGTAAAGTTGTCCGCCTGTCCGGCTGCGCAGTTCGCATTCCCGGTGTTGAAGACCGTATTGCCGTCTCCGTTTGAGTTGAAGCAGGTGGCGTTCCACGTCGTGCTCGACGAGAATCCGTCCGTGTTTATCCCTGCGCTGCCGACGTTCTCGGTGCTGGGACCGTAATAGATGCCCGCACCGGCGCGTACAACAAAGTGGCTAACCGGCTGCCAGGCAAAAGCAACGCGGGGTCCAAAGTCGTGCAGGTTGGTTGTATACGGCGAGCGATTGCTCCCGTTGACGTAAATTTCCGCGCCCGTGTACGAAACGCCGCTCACGGTATTCGTTGCATTCGGATCAAAGTATTCCTGTCGGTCATGACGCTCGTTGCGTCCGCCGAAAATGTCCCAGCGCAGGCCGGCGGTAATGGTCAGGTTCTTCGAGACATGGTAAGTATCCTCGAAAAACGCCGCATAGTAGGGGTTGGACTCGGCGGCAAACACGTCTTTAGTGAAACTGGGATACGACCCCGATTCCGACCCGGGCTGCCCTCCCATGCCAATAAGGAAAGAAGCGAAATCGCTGCCGCCCGAGGAACTGGCAACCGACTGATCCGTAGCGCTGATGTCAAAGTAGTACGAGCCAGCCGGCGCCGGCGGCTGGCCCACGTTGAGATAGCGCTTCATCCACTCGAAGCCAAATGAGAATTCTTGCTTTCCCATTACCTTGGTGATGGCGGCGCTGGCGTCGCTGTTCTCGCTGGCGTACTTAAACAGGTTGTAGTCGGCAGTGCCGCCAACCCCTCCGCCCACGTCGCCAAAGGTCATAAAGGGGAGCTGTTTTTGCACCTCCTCTGCGGCCAGCGAGGAGGGAAAGCCCAGCGTCGTGATGTCTATGCTGTTGTACGATGGCGGTCCTCCCTGGTTTTCGTTGTGGCGGGTAAAGGAATAACGCAACTGCAAGACGGTGGACGTACTGAGGGTCAGGTCGTCGGCCACCAGGATGTTGCGCCCGTTGGTCACGTTCTGGGCATAGTCGATGTCCCACCCGCTGGGGAAGACGTTGGCCGTCGAGAAGTCCAAGCGGTCATAGGAAAAGCGGGTGAAGATGCGCTGCCTTTCGCTCGGGTTCCAATCCACCCGGACGTCGAACCTATGACCGTTGAGCGGGTCCAGGCCCGGCGCTTCAAAATTCGGAACCGCAGTGTTGTCAGTCGTTGCCTGATCACACGTCGTGGGGTCGGGGAAATTGCAATGTGGCATTTTCGACAAATACAGCGAGGCGATAGGATTCAATGGGGTCGGGATTTTGTTTCCCGGAAACGGCTGTCGCGTGCCGTCGGGATTGTCAGGCAGGGTCGGGTCGTAGATCACGATGGGAGCGGGATTACCGTTGGAATCAAGATGATTGAGAAGATTCGAGAAATCTCCAGCTCTTTCAGCACTGGTAGGTACAGAATAGCCTTTCTCGCCCTCGAACTGCTGCTCCTGCGTATCCTCGTAATCTGCGAAGAAGAAGAGCTTATCCTTCTTGATTGCCCCACCGATGGCGCCGCCCTCCTGATAACGGTGAAAGGAGGGTGGCGTGTTAGGCGTGTTGTCTAGCTTGTTGAAATAGTCGTTGGCCGCCAAAACGTCGGGCCGGAACACTCCAAAAGCGTCGCCATGAATCTCATTCGTGCCGGACTTGCTGACCAGGCTGACCACGCCGGCTCCTCCGCTCTGGTAGGACGCTGGCGTATTCTGGGTCTCAACGCGAACCTCGGCGATGCCGTCTTCGGGAATGTTCATCGCCGGAATGATGGCAGCGGAATTGTTTTCCGCGATTCCGAGCGGGCTGCCGTCGAGCATGTAATAGACGGATCCGACGAGGGAGCCGTTGATGGTGTCGGCGGAGACGTCTACTCCCGGGCGCCCGATCGAAATGTTCTGAATGGACGACATTGAGTCGCTCGAGTTGGGCGAACCATTCACCGCATTCACACCCGCACTCAGCTGGATCAGGTCGTAAACGTTGCGCGAGATCAGAGGCACGCGGTCGATCGTCTCGGCCGGGATCAGCGATCCGACAGTGGAGTTGCTGGGCTCGACTAACTCGGATGACTCAGTAACAGTGACGGTCTCGCTCGCGGCCCCGACCCTCAGAGTCACGTTAACCTCGGTAACCTCATCAACGTTGACTGTGATGTTGTCTTGCACGATCTTGGCAAAGCCCGTCTGACTAACTGTGATCTGATAGACGCCGGGATTCAGGGAGACGAAACTGTATAATCCAGCGGAACTGGTCGTCGTGTGCCGCGTCACTCCTGTTGCCTTATCGAGCAGAACTACCTGCGCTCCTGAAACAACCGCCCCGGAGGGGTCGGTGACCGTGCCGCTCGCGCCGCCTCTTCCTGCCTGACCGAACGCGGAAATCGCATAGACCAATAGCAAAGCGGCAAGAAACGCAACGCCCTTAAATCGCATGTTCGCTCCTAGTGTGGGACGGGAATCCTGAAACCAGGCGACGGGAAACACAACAACCTGCGGTCGCGGTCAGCCGCGAAAACTGCTCCCTTTGGATCGTTGCACACCCCGCAACACACCCGGTTCGCGTCACTCGGTTCCCACCTCTCCGCGCGAGTGCTCGATTGCCCGCAATTAAACACTTCTCGCGCTCCACGTCAAGTCAAAAAGTTTAATAAAATTTAATTAAGGCGATGCCCGGGGATCGGACACTTGTTTCTGACCGACCTGCGGTCTCGCGATTTATTGGGCCGAGGGGCTCGCCGGCCGATGTCCGATAGATATCCGCGATTTACTTTTCAGTTGTATTCGTTCGCTCGGCGCGTATAGAATCGGGCTTCCCTTCCAGCCTCCAAAGCTGCCGTTCGGAGCAGACATGCCAAAAACGCAGCAGTGGAGGAGTTCTGTCGTTAGTGTTCTGGTTGCCGAAGCAACACAGATGAACTGCCAATTGGTCGAGAGTGCCTTCCGGCCAAAAGGCCAGCACGTTACAGTGGTTGGTTGCGCGGTCCGTGGAAAAGACGCACTGGGGCTGCTGAAAGAAAAGCAGCCCGACATAGCGATCGTCAGCGCGCAGTTACAAGAGGGAGCCCTCGAGGGCTATCGCGTCCTGCGCGAGATTCGCTCGTTGCGCCTTCGTACCCGCGCGATTTTGCTGCTGAATTCGCGCGAGCCGGAGCAGGTCATCGACGCCTTCCGATGTGGAGCTCGCGGTGTGGTCTTTCGCGACGAACCCATCGAAACGCTCGGCAAGTGCATCCACGCAGTCAATCACGGGCAAGTGTGGGCTAGCAGCGAGAGCATGCGAGGCTTGCTCGAAGCGCTCGGGCGGACAATGCCGATTCGCTTCCGCGACACGCGCGGAATCCAGCGTCTCTCGAAGCGCGAGGCCGGTGTCGTGCGGCTTGTCGCGGAAGGGCTTACCAACAAGGATATTTCCATTCAACTTGGGTTAAGCGAGCACACGGTCAGAAACTACCTCTTTCACGTATTCGACCTTCTGCTATTCCGAGGATGGTCGCCGCGGAAAGTGGCGCTGCTCTCCTACTCAATCACAGCTGCGATGGGCGCGATTGGATGGATGGGTCTTCGGTCTGATCCCCAGTATTGGTTGACCCTGGCGGCTCTGAGTTTCGCGGCGTTGTTTGCGGTGGCTTTTCGCCTGGGATCGCTTCGCGCCGAACGGCGTGTTCGGCGAATGGAAGCACAGAACGCGCGAACGCCAGACTGAGAGGCCCCAGAACACCGGGGCCTCCCTGCTCGGTTGCGACGGTTACGATGCGTTTACGGACGTTGGATCAACGGCAGGTTTTGAGATACCGTCCCGATCGTAGTTCCGATTACATCGCCTGAGACAATCAGTTCTACGCGGCGGTTCTGTTGCCGGCCTTCCGCGGTGTCATTGGACGCTACGGGTTGGGTCTTGCCGAAACCTTGCGAGGTCATCGACGCCTGCGGAATGCTCTGCTGCGCCAGGTAATCCATCACCGAACTGGCTCGTCTTTCCGAAAGTTCCTGATTCATTGCGTCGCTGCCCACGCTGTCGGTGTTGCCCTCGATTGCCAGCCTGAGGTCCGGATAGGCAAGAACGATTCCGGATATTTTGGCTAGTTTCTCGCGGGCTGCTGGGCGAAGTGTGTACTTGCCGGTGTCGAAGAGCACGTCTGACAGGTTCACCACCAAACCACGAGCGGTGTCGCGAGTAGCGAGAATGGCGTTGAACTGCTGCAGCAATCGCGCGCGAAGTTCTTCACGATCTCGCATTGCTTGCTGGAGTTGCTCATCGGAACTCGCGGCGGCGGCTTTGTTTCGCTCTGATTCCGCCTCCGCATCTCTCTGGCCCTGTTGAGCGTCTGCTGTGGCCTTATTCGCATCAGCCGCAGCTGCCCGATTCCGGTCTGAGTCGGCTTGTGCATTTTGTTGTTGGAGCTGTGCCGTAGCGGCAGCTTGATTGGCGTCAGCGGCGGCCGCGCGATTCCGGTCTGATTCCGCCTGCGCACTCTGTTGTTGGAGCTGTGCCGTAGCGGCGGCTTGATTGGCGTCAGCGGCGGCCGCGCGATTCCGGTCTGATTCCGCTTGCGCATTCTGTTGTTGTAGCTGTGCTGTAGCGGTTGCCTGATCGGCCTCCGCGCGCTGGCGGTCGGCATCGGCTCTTGCTACTTCCGCTCTGTGACGAGCCCGCGCATCCTCGTCGGACTTGGCGTTGGCGTCTGCCACTTGCGCGGCTGCCGCGTCTCTGTCGTCGTTCACGCGATTCGCATCGATGGTCTTCACGGCGATTTCCCGCGCGTCGTCCGCCGTCTGCACAACCTCGCGCGATGCTGCGATCAGCGATTTCCTGTCGGAGTGCCTCGTGGTGGCCATGTCATCCGCCTGCCTCATCTGTCTGACAGCGTTTTCATAGCTGGAGGTCGCGAAGGTTTCTGCGCCTGCTGATTTGGCGATCCGTACCGCGTTGCGCGCCTCGAAGAATTCGAGCGGAAGTTTTGCGTTTAAGACGACTGGGTCGAAGTGATAACCGGTTGGGATGTAGCCCCCGCGATCGATGAGTTCGTATTTCGCGTCCACACTCTCAGTAGCGCCCTCCGTATCGGTGCGAACCGCGTTCTCCAGAACCACGACGTTGCTGGGGCGGCGCACGGCATAATAAGGTTCCGCCGTTACGATCAGCGCGAAAGCCTGCAGGTCGGTGGTCACGTCTAGCTTGCTGCGGTGGTTGTCGCCCACCAATACTTCGCCGATGTTTATCGGCCGGCCTTCCGGCGAGATCGCCCACAGCACGTAAGTCAGATACTCGTTACCAAAGCTCGTGGGCCTGTCCAGCCCGGAAAATTCGGCTTCCACTTCCAGCGCTCCGCGCTTGCTATTTACTCGGGCCTCGCCCGCCGCGGCAGGCATCAAATCGGTGCCTTGAAAATTAATATGTGTGGAGCCGCTGCGGTGTTTGTAGGTTACCGCCCGGGTCGTACGGCTAACCACGTTCACTCTATAAGTAGGGGCCTGGCTGTTTTCAGACGATACTGCGGTTTGAGCCTGGGCCATCGTAGACGCGCCCAAACCCACGAGGACTGCCAAGAGTACTGCTGAAATCTTCACGGTGAGTCTCCTTGAATATCTGCGAGGTTTAAGTATCCGTGTTTGTGATTCTGAATACTGTCCGTTATAGCGCACTTTCGGGAACTGCTACTCACACCACGCGAAGTTGGATTCACGCCAAAACAAAGCCAAACAGATCGAACGCTGGCCGACTACGGCCGTGACGGTACACCCTCCATACCGAATGAGTGGGTTTTCTGACCTTAGAATGAGGTTAGGTGGGATTCGACAGAATGGTGCGGGTGGCGCGGCGGTTGCGTTCTTTTGGAGTGGTCTGCTTCTGGACGTTTCCAATCTGAACCAGGATCTTGCGCAGTTTGGCGCGCTCCTCCAAATCCATGTCTACCACTTCGAACGCGCGTGCTTGCGTATTCGCGTCCCGAACGATCGTTTGAGCTTTCACCGTTTTTTGCTGCGCGTTCAGCCGGAAGGAAACGATGCTGCCCGGGTGCAGGCTTTGTTCGCAAACCGCAACGCCTCCGCCAAGAGTCATTTCAGGAATTTCGACGTTGCAGTTTTCCTTGAGGTTCGTCGTCGCGGCGCTCACGGGGTGCTCCAGCCTCATACGCGGGTAGCGGCGCTGCCGAATCGCGGAGGATTCGGGGTCGGCATCCAGAGGCTCGATCGAGAATTCCGCAACGCTCAGGCCGCTGCGCGGCACGAAACTGCGCACCCACTCAGGGTCGATCTTCTCCATGGCTTGCGCCGCCACCAGCCGCAGTTCCGAAGGATTCGCCCAGCGCCACGCCTTGCGCGTCTCTGCAATCTTTCTCAGCACCGCTTCCGCGCCGGCTGTGCGAAGGCGTCCCAAGGCTTCCATTGCTTTCAGACGCAGATAGGGAGTGCCTTCCTTGGGCACGTCGCCTTCCGCGATTCGCAGAAGGCGCATGTCCGCGCTTCGGTCGCCGCACATACCAATCTCATCCACGGCGAGAGGACGAATCAGCGAATCCAAATGATCGAACAGCTGCAAGAGGAGCCGGCCGCGCTCCGAGGACCCGCTGGACGCGATCTGCCGGACGATCCGGTCGTGTGCCGTGCGTTTCCATTCCTGCATGCGCGCCGGCAGCACCAGTTCCACGGACTCAACATCCATTCGCACGAGAATGCCGACGGTGTCGATCGCTTCCGTCGAGCTGCCTTCTTTCAGGAGTTTGCGAAGATGATCCAGCGCCTCGGGCCCGAGTTTCTCCATCATCGAAACCAGCAATTCGCAATCTTCGCGGAAACCGGCGCGGCTGAAGCGCGTCGCGATGTGCTCGGATGATGCCAACGGCAGGCGGCGCAGAAGATCCGACAACCCGTTCGGTACTTCGCCGCTTCGCAGGGCTTCCTCGATAAATTCGGGCAGCCGGTTCTCGATTTGTATTCTGGGACGTAGATTCTTTGCGACGCCGGGCCGCTCCGCCTCGATGTAGTCCATCAGCTCGACGGACCGCTGAACCCCAGCAAACGAACGTTTCTTGGCCGCTTCCTGCGAGAAGCGGACAAAGGCCGCACCTACAAGGCTCTGCAACTCGGGCTCGGTTTCCTCCGCGAGTTGCACACCGATTTCCCGAATCGTTTCGGCAAAGAGTTTCTCGTCGCTCGCTGCGTAGACGGAAGCCAGCTCCGCCAGGCCCAGCGCCGTCTGCCGGCGAGGCTCTTTCGATTTGTTCGTGATGCCTTTGGCGTAGTTGCGCAGAACTTTGTCGGCGGCTTCGTTCTCTCCCTTGACACGCAATGCTTCCACATATTCGCGAGCTTTGATGGCCGGAACGCACCACGCGTCGTCGGATTCGAGAACGCTCTTTTTCTTCTCTTCCGAAACGTGCGCCCAGAATTGCTGCGCCAGCAAGTCCACGTGCGATTGCACTTCGAGTCCGGCGCGCGCCATCTTCTCTTCGTATATGCCGAGGATCTTGCGAAGCGAGTCCAGCTCCTGATCCATCTCGTCCAGAAGTTGGCGCACCGTGTTCACTTTTACGTCGCCCCGCTCGTAGCTCTCGAGCGCGAAGCGCACGGCAATGTGTTCCGCAAGTTTCAGCAGTGTGGGCTTGTCGGAAGATTCGTTCGGCGCCTGCGCTGCCAGCGCGGAGAGAGCTTGGCTCACGGTGAATCGTGCGCGGCGCGGCAACGTCGATAGCCGCGATTGAAACGCGTTCGGATCGAGCTTGTCCTTCGAGCCTTCGTTGGTCCTGGCAATCTGCGCCAGAACCTGCAGGATTCCTTGGAGTTCGTCCTCGTGCAGCGTCATCAGGCCGGTTTCCACCGCCATCGAACCGGCGCCCGCGCGCGCCGAGCGCGTGGCTCGGATTCCTGATGTCGCGTTACTCCAGCGGCCCGTCGTTCCCGGGCCTCCGCCAACGCCGCCTGGACCTTTGCCTGCGCCTCCCGGTCGTCCCGGGCCGAAGTTACCCGCTCCCGGTCCCCCTGATCCAGGACCACCTGAGCCAGGTCCGCCAAATCCAGGTCCTCCGAATCCGGGTCGACCAACTCCCCCGCCCGAACCCGGCCCACCTACTCCAGTTCCTCCCGGAGTTCCGACGCCAGACGCCGGTCCGGTCAAGCCTGCTCCACTGCCGGTTCCGCTCCCGCCCGCTCCACCTGGACCAGTCGGGGTTGCCCCTTCGCGCTGCAGCCAGAAACCGCTCGCGTTCGGATCGAGTGGCGAACCAACGCCGCTCCCTCCCACAATATTCCACGTGCCAGCATCAACTCCTCCGGCACCCGTGCCCGGTCCACCGGAACCCGGTCCTCCCGCGCCACCTATTGCGCCGGAGCCCGTCACTCCGCCCGAAGCTCCAAGACCCGAGGCTGGGCCAGTCAAGCCAGCTCCGCTTCCCGTGCCGCCTGCGCCTGCTCCGCCGGCACCAGTCGGAGCCGCACCTTCACGCTGAAGCCAAAAGCCACCCGCATTCGGATCGAGCGGCGTGCCGCCACCGCTCCCTCCCACAATATTCCATGTGCCGCCTTCCACTCCGGCACCCGTGCCAGAGCCGCCGCCCGCGCCACCTGGACCCGCACCCACTTGGACGGACCCGCCTTCCAGAGATCCGCCTCCGGACGCGCCAGACGACCCGACGCCCGCGTAACCTCCCGATGGACCAGCGCCACCAGGTCCCGTCCAACCCTCAGAAACTTGGCCACCCATTCCAGAGTACGTTCCCGGCGCGCCAGCTCCTCCGCCTCCAGGACCAGCACCAGATTCGCCCGGTCCATAGCCCCAACCCGAGCCGCTTCCGCCGGATCCACTTCCGGATCCGTCGCCATAGCCAGATCCATCGCTTCCGTCCGGTCCCATACCGGGACCGCCGGCGCCGGTGCCCTTCTTTCCCTCGGCTGCCATGATCAGTTGCAAAAGCTTTTCAGGATCGTTGAAGATCTCGTCCGATTGGCCTGACGTGAAGCCCAGTGTTCGAGCCGCGAGCTGCTGGGCAACAGTGCTCTTCGCCACCGCCGAATCCGCCGGCACAAAACAAACTTCGTTGACGTGAATGTTCGGATCGCCCTGCAACGCTTGCTTCAACTGCTCCGCCAGCTGCCCCGGCTTTGCTCCACTGCCGGTGGGGAAGCCGCGCACGAATTTCGCCAGGCTCGCCTGCGTTACTTTCGGTGAAAAGTGAATGCTCGCAATGCCTGACGCGGACAGCATTCGCGCGAAGCTTTTCTCCGCCGCCGCGGAATCGATGGGCGTGCCGTCGAGCAAAAGTTGATCGCCCGAAACCGCGAGCAGCAAACCCGCTTCGTTGTCGCCGAGCGCCGTTCGCAATTCCATCCAGGCGGTTTCGTATTGCTTGGCGGTGCGAGGATGGCCAAAGTCGTACATCCGCGCAAACTTCAGCAGGATGTTCAGGCTGCGCACGAAAGCGCGCGCTGCCGTGGTTCGTTTGTCGGCGTTGATGGCCATTGGGAGTTCCGGCGGGAGCACCCACCGCTCACAACAGAATGACGGGCAAGGTGTTATTCGGCAATGGTACGCGTTTCTTATCGTGTACTAACGTTTAGTGCTAGCTCTTGATGGGCGTAAAGTCCTGGGACTAACGCGGGGAAATCCCCGGGCAAGCCACGCCTCTAAATCGCTGACATCAGGCAGGATAGCCAGCGCTCCAAGCTCCCGCAGGCGTGTCATTCGTTGCCGCCGTTCCTCACCGCGCCGCGGCAGTACTCCGACGAACGGAATTTTCGCGGCTTGGGCAGCCAGAGCGTCATCAACGTTGTCGCCCACATAAAGCGCATCGCCTGCGTCGCGCCCATTCAGGATTTTCAGCAGCCCCTCGGGATCAGGCTTCGGCATCTTCACCTCTTGCACCGTCACGATCCGCGTGAAGAATTCGCGAACCTTGTTCCTGTCCAGCGTGTAGTCGAGTTCCTTCCATACCCGGCCCGTGAAGATTGCGAGTTCAGACTTCTTCGCGAGCCGCCGCAGGCTGGCTCGTGGAAGCAGCCACTTTTCTCGCCTCGCGTTCCCGTCATCGTTCTTGCCCCAGTACAGCTCGACGAACTTGCGCTTCACCTCTTCGTATTCGAAGTCGCCGCCGACCGAACGCACCCACGTCGTTGAAAGCTTCCAGTCGTCGTTGTATCCGGAAATATTTTTCCAGCGATGAAGTTCGGCGAACGTGACACGCTTGCCCGTGAAAAATCGAACGGTCTCGAGCGTCGTCTTTTGGAATGAGTCGCGCGTATCCACCAGGACGCCGTCGACATCGAAGATGATGATCGAGGGAAATTTCACCGCGGAGCGAATTCTCAAGAAGCAGACTCGCCGGGTTCTCCGGCGGCTTCGGGCAGTTCTTCCGAGACTGCAGATTCGTCGTCCAGCGAATCGGATGACCACGCTTCGCCCGGCGCCGCAGCAGGTACCGGAGCCTGGCTCACCGTAGAAGTCTCGGCTTCGGGCTCGCTCACCGGCCCTTCCGAAGGTGTCGCAGGCGCGGTCGGTGTTGGCTTTGCGGCGACTTCTTCGGCGGCTGAGGCAGCGGGTGCAGCAGCTTTGAACGCCTCCAGCCGCTTTTCGAGTATGCCTGCAAGCAAATCGATGACGATCTTGGCGCCGCCGCCGTCGGGATCCTTCGCCGGATTGTAGGCGGTGAGTTCGATCGCGCACAGATTCTTCTCCTGCGCGAAAACTTCCAGGGCTTCGCGAATTTCGTCGAGCGTCAAGCCGCCGCTGCCCGGGTAATTCGTCGCCTGAAAATCCGAGATCGCGTCGACGTCGAAATGCAGCACGAATTCATGGCCGTTGCTGTGCGTTCGTTCCAGCGCAATTCGCGCCGCGGCAGCCGGCCCCATGCGTTTGACGTGTTCAGCGCTATATCGCCGCAACGTCGACCGTTGAAGCGCTTCCTCTTCGCTCGGGTCGATCCGGTCCGTCCCGAACAGCGCGAGGTCCGGCTCCCGAACCAGCGGCGGCTCTCCCCAGAACCGCACCATTTCGGCCGCGCCTCGCCCTGTGAGATGCGCCACCACCATTCCGTCCACGCACCCCGACGGCGTCGTGGCCGGCACGTTGATATCCGCGTCGCGGTCGACGTAGATCAGGCTGACCGTCCGAAAATACCGCCGCGCGCCCGCCACTGTCGCCAGCGCCACCGAACAATCCCCGCTCAGAATCAACGGCAGCGCCCCTGACTTCACCGCTTGCTCCACGCGAGGCTTCAGCGTCTCGATCACCGCGATTACTCCGGGCAGGTTTCGCGCGCGCGGACTTTCTTCGTCGGGCTTGTAAAGCTGAGGAGGGTCGTCACCCAGGTCGGTGACTTCGTAGCCGATGGACTTGAGTCGTTCGATCAGGCCCGCGCTGCGTAGAGCGGCGGGAGCCGCCTCGTGGCCTGCCGACATTGCGGCGGCGCTGGTGGGCACGCCCAGCAAGGCAATCTTGTTCGGTTGGCGGACAACCTTGACCGCCACTCAATCGCTCCTTGGAATCTGTAAGTACGCCCCGAAAAAGCACGCCCCGAAAACGGAAATCGCTGCGCCGTTGGGTCACCCTGACGATTGATGGGCCGCGAGTTCCGCCGGCAGCGTAAAGCGAACATCCTCGCGAATCAAGTCCAGGTCGCGCTGGTTCGTAAATCCGAGTTTCGAAAGTCGCTGGCTCACCTGCTCCACCAGAACCTCCGGCGCCGAAGCTCCCGCCGTAAGTCCCAGCGTCGAGACGCCTTCCACCCACGATGCGTCGATGTCGTTCGCGTCCTCGATCAAACGCGAAGCCACGCCCGCTCGCTTTGCCACTTCCACCAGCCGGTTCGAGTTCGAGCTGTTCGCCGAGCCCACCACCAGGATCAGCTCCACTTCGTGCGTCAGCGCTTCCACGGCTTCCTGCCGGTTCTGCGTCGCGTAGCAGATATCGTCGGACGCAGGTCCTACGATCGACGGAAAGCGTTCCCGCAACCGCGCCACAATCTCCTGCGTGTCGTACAAAGAAAGCGTCGTCTGCGTCAGGAACGCGAGCCGCTCCGGGTCGGGCACCTGCAGCTCGTCCACTTCCTCGACGCTGCCCACCACCACCGTCTGATCCGGCGCTTCTCCCGATGTTCCGACGATTTCCTGGTGATCGCGGTGGCCGATCAGGATCAACGTGCGCCCTTCGCGCGCGAACTTCAGCGCTTCCAGGTGAACTTTCGTCACCAGCGGACACGTTGCGTCAATCACCCGCAATTGGCGCTCTTGCGCTTCTCCGCGGACTCGCGGCGGCACGCCGTGCGCGCTGAATACCAGTACCGCGCCAATCGGCACCTCTTCAATCGACTCTACGAAGATCGCGCCACGCCGCCTCAGTTGGTCTACCACGTAGCGGTTGTGCACGATTTCGTGATGCACGTACACGGGCCGCCCATAGGCTTCGAGCGCCAGCTCCACAATATCCACAGCGCGCACCACTCCCGCGCAAAAACCGCGCGGCCGCACGCGCACCAGCGTCTTGGCCCCGTTCGCCCCGCCGTGGTTCGTACCCGTGATGTTCGTCAGCGTCATTTACGCTCCGTAAACCTACATAGTTTACCTGAACCGGCGACGCCCTGCCAACCTCGTTCGCGCACGTTGTACACAGACTGCGTCCCGCGCTTTTTGTAGCGATTGATTTTCTGGATGTTATTGGCGTCCATCGGGTTAGGGATTCGCCTGTGAAATTTGTGTAGCGATTGACTCCGCAGCATCCGGAGGTTTTTCGTCATTTGGAGAGGCGCCGGGGGCTACGAATTCTTCGGCGGCGAGACGCTCTTCGGCTCCAGGCGCTGACTGAGGGGTGTGGGCGAGGCGCCAGTCAGAACTGACTTTGTCGGCGGGGAGTCCGTTACCCTTGGCGTCGAGGTGGGTGACGATCAGGCGGCGGGGAGGATCGGTCCATTTGCCGTATTCGTCGATGCAACTGAAGGCGCGGACGGCGCGAATGATCTCGTTGCCCGTAGGTTTGACGACGTCGGATTGTTCGAGGAGGAGGCCAAGGGCAAATCGGGCGTTGTGAGCGCGTTTTTTGAAGAGGCCGAGGGCGTGAGCGTGGCGGTAAACCACGGTGCGGTGGCCGAGATCGAATTCGCGGGCCAGTTCACCGGGGCGAGTCCAGTCGAGGAAAGCTCCTCGATGGCGTCGCGGTCGGGGTGGTTGCAAATGGCGCATTTGATTTGGTGATATTTGAGGCTGGTTTTGTGGCGGCCGGAAGGGTTTTGCGGCTCGCGTTCCCAATCTGGGACTTTGGAGCTGGGAGGTTTGTCGTCGACGTCGGGTGGTTCTGGCCCAGTTGTCATTTTGTGTCGTTCGTCCCGCCGCGCTCCAGGTCGGCTCCTTTCCGGCGCTTACTTTCGCCAAACGTAAAAACAAACCACGATAGCACATTTCCATAGTTTAGTCAATGGTAAATATTTACACAGTTCTATACGTCCTGGGAGGTGGACCGGCTCTGCGCCTTGTTCCGGCGGTTGCCTCGTTGACGGGGTAGGCTATAGCGCGGGGAAAGTGATACATCCCGGCGAGCCCGGGTGCGAACGGCTGCGCGGATGCACTGAAATACGGGACGGAAAAAAGTCGTCAACGACACACACCGAGATAGAGCTGTTCTCCCAAGCTATCCGGCACTGTAGATTCCCATCCGCCCTCAACGCTGCTCGAAGCGATCACAGCTCCATCTGAGGCGTACTTTAGAAAGGACAGCAGATTGATTTTTCTGGTGCGGCACTCTACTGCATATTGCTCCACGGTATAGCCACCGTTGCCTACCTTGGTTACATCAACTTCCTTGATCCAAAACTTCGCCAAATTAGCATCATTAAATTCCGCAGTTTGACTATCAACGTAAAGTTCTTTTTGGGGTCCTTTCGACAAGAGATGCCAACGCTCAATGACCTTCCGTCCGTAGGCGAAACCGTTCGCTGCACGTTGGTAGTCAATGATTGCTCTTCTGAAATCGCCCGACTTAAGGTATGTGTCGCCGCGTTTCACTAGCACGTCGGGTATCAAGAAAGTGTCAAAGTCCTGTCGGGTTGTGTCCATGAGTTGTTTTGCAAAGTCTTCATACTTCATGTTTTGAAAGAACATCCAGTGCAGTTTTCGACAGAGTGCGTCGTCGGACACCTTTATGTATTCCGGATATATCCGTTTCACTTGGGCAATATTCATAAGAAAAATCTCTTCGCCGAGGAGCGACTTGATAGCTTCTGTGTAATCCTTTATCGCTTGGTCGTAATCTTTAACTTTCACATATTCGTCCGCCCGATTCTCATATGTTTGTTTCAGGCTCCCTGCTGAAAGCGCATCGTTATTTTCGATAGCACTGCTGAAATCGGAAATTGCGGAGTATGAATCGTTCAGCTCAGATTTTGCTAAGCCCCGGTCGTTGTATGCACCACCCGCTTTCGGATCAGCCTGAATCACCATATCGTAGTTTTTGATTGCCTCTCGATATCGTTTTTCCTCGTAGTACGTTTCCGCTAGTTCCTCATACCCCGGGATAAAATGCGGATCGATTTGGACTGCCCTCGCGTATGCCGCTAAGGCTTTAGCTCGTTTTTCCGGTGCGTGGACATCCGTTCCAAACATAACCGCGAGTGTACTTACGTGAGCCTTTCCAAGGAAATATTGAGGAAGCGGCGATTTTGGATTTAGCATCGCAGCGCGCTCAAAATCGGAAACCAGCTGTTGTGAATAACTGTCTGCCTCGCTGAATCGCTGAAAGACTAAATAATAGAGACCTCTAAAGAGATAAACACGATAGTCGGACGGATATTCTCTAATGAGGCGATCCAGATCAGGCTCGTACCACGAGCACGGGTCTGATTTATTCTCTGGTTTCACTCCGCCGGAATTAAGGAGATTATCCGCGTTATGAACGTCAACAGTAATCGCAGAGTCCAGATCTTCGACAGCTCTTTTGTGATCACCCGAGTCGTATTCGACCTTTGCTTTGATAGCTCGCAACTGCGGTTCAGGAACCATGCTATCTCTCGTAACGGCTGATTTCTGCAATCGAATGATTGCATCAATATCGCTAATATTGATCGAGGTGTCCTTTGCTTTGATTTCACAAGACAACATGAGACGCGTCGAAAGAGCATCAGCGGAAGCCGGGTATTGTTGAATGAGAATGTCGATGTCGTCCTGCGCTTTACGCAAGCTCTGTGGATCGTCCCCTCGGGGCAGAATGTCCGCTAAGCGTCTCTGAAGGTCAGTAGGTTCCGGAAGCGATTTGGGTTTACCTGTCAGTTCTAGGGGTTCGACGATTCCAGGGATCACCGTACCCCCGGAAGCAGGCATCTGTGGATACCCTGACGTGCATGGCACCAGTATCGCTGCAACCAGAAGAACACATTTCGAGTGAAGTACGTTCACAGCTACATACTCCGGTGTCGCGCATTCTAACCCCAAATTGAAGAAAAAGCTGAATTTGCCGCCCCTGAGAGTCAAGATTCCATTCGTCTACGTGAAGAAGCGGGTGAATCGTGGCAATACGCTGTCAGCGACGAACTTGTATATTTCGACGAGTCCGCCGTACCCTTCGGAGATGCCAGAGGTATCCCCACCGAAATTTACCGCGAATTGCATGGTGTCCTTAAAGTCAAGTTTGTGCTTAAGAGCGAGAGGTACACTTGCTACGAAATGATCTTCCAAAGCCTCAATGCTTATTATTCCGTTTGCCCTGTCGGGTTCTGACAGGTTAGGGAAATGGATGATGGACCTGCTTCCGTCTGCCGGAATGCGCCGATGTTTGTCGAGGTTACACATCTCGTCGAGCCTCCACAGCGGGTGCGTTTTGAAGGCTGCCCCTCGGTGATATGGCTGAAGCGCGTCAATCTCACAGACAGCCTCAGCGGGTACGCCAGCTAGGCTTCTATTGAACGAGTCCAAAGTGGATGCTGTCAAGACTTCAACGACGGGGAAAGCGGTTCGTTTCGGAATACCCTTCAACCTCGCCAAGCTCCAAACCAACTGGTCGAGAGAAGCTCGCATGTTGTAGACGGCGTCCCCAGCGACAAGACAAATGACAACAGGAACGTCCGAGAGCTTAAACCGGAGGACATGCCGTTGATTTTCAAGGTCATCCTCACGCGTAAGAGTGTAGGAATTAGATTTAGCGAACTTTTCAATCTCCAAATCGAGAAGCTGGAGGTGGCCCTTTGCCCAAGCAAGTTTCGATTGAGCATCGTCGATTCCATTCATACAGAAGACTATAAGTCTGTCGGGATTGGGTTAGTGAAGTATGTTATTGCCGTCGTTCTAATAACGGTATTTTTGCAGTCCGATTAGCCACATCGCCGCTACTGCAAGAGAAGACGGGCAGGGTCACTTCTTGCTTCCCTGCCTCTGTGCTCTCCGCGATCCCGAGGGTTCGGGATGGTCAAGCCAGGGCTATTACTGCGCAGATTCCGAACGCGGGTGCCGGAACGGCTTTCGGCTGACTTCTTCCAGCGACGCGTAGCCGCGCCGCGCCGAATCCGCGATCACGCGAACGCCCGCTTCGGTCCAATCCAGGCCTCGCTCGCTGATCGCTCCGATCACGTAGAACAGGCCGGCAAATGCCAGCAAAACCGCGAATCCAAGCCCAAACAGCAGCTCCGCAGCAACCAGTTCGCGCACGAAATACATCTGGAAAATGAACGCCACCGCCACAATCGCTACCATACCCTTGCGAATCCGCAGCTTCTCGCCCAGTTTGCTCATCAAGTTTTTGAAATTCCCCAGGACCGTTTTCATGGACTCTCGCCTAACCTCACCGCTTTAGATGCAACCGGCAAACCAAAGAGACCAGTCCGCAAGTTGCTGAAACCCGAGCACATGGGAATTTCGCAGAGTGAGATAGAGGAAAACAGTTTCCGACGAAAGGAACTGCGGTCTTGAGAATTGCGCAAACTCGAGACAGACGTTTTGTGTCTACACTAGAGGCAGTAGTTCGATTTTGCTTCGCGGGTTCTCGGCGTGTTGAATCAGCGGCCCTCAAAAGGATAACGATCCTGCGCGAGCACGGCGTCCGCAACGCGGCGCCGAATCGAAATCGCATCGAGCGGCGCGTGCTTCGCGAATCTTCGCAGGACGGCAAGTTGCGTCGTCAGCGTATCGCCATCCGCCGTGGCCGCCAGCGCGGTGCGAGCCTGTTTTTCCACGCGGTCCATCGCATCGTAAATAAACGCCCGCGCGGCGTCCACCATCACGCTTGCCGACTCGCCTCTCGCGGCAGACGATTTCTGCGCGCGCCGCAACGACGATTCCATCGCGTAAACGTCCATCGCGATATTCGCCAGCGAGGCGACGATTTCCTGATGATCCGCCAACTGCTCGCGATATTTCTGCACAGCCGTCCCGGCGGCGAGCAGAAACACCTTCTTCGCCTGCGCGAGCGATCGCTCCTCCTCGGCAAACGCTCCCGAAACCGCTTCTTCGAAGGAAGGCCCGGCGAGCACTTCATCCGCCAGCTTCATCGCCGCAGGAATCAGCGGCACAATGCCCGCCATCGCGCGCTTCATCAGCATCTGGATGATCAGCATCCGGTTGATTTCGTTCGTGCCCTCGAAAATTCGATTGACGCGGCTGTCGCGGTACGCGCGCGCGACGGGATAGTCTTCATGGAAGCCGTATCCGCCGAAGATCTGCACGCCCTCGTCCACGCAATAGTCCACGGTCTCGCTGCCCACCACCTTGCTGATTGAGCTTTCGATCGCGTACTCCTCCAGAACCTGCATCGCCTGCTGCGTCTTGTCCCCGCCCGACTTTGGTTCCGAAACAGCCGCAGAAACCATGCCCGCCGAGCGGTAAATCATGGACTCGACGGCGTAAATCCGAATCGCCATCTCGCCAATCTTCGCCTTGATCAGGCCGAACTCCGCGATCGGTTTGCCGAACGCCGTGCGCTCCTTCGCATATTTCGAGGAAGCCGCCAGCACGTTCTTGGCCCCGCCCAGACAATAGGCGCCGAGCGAGAAGCGCCCGACGTTGAGCGTATTGAACGCTACAATGTGTCCGCGGCCGATCTCGTGCAGCAGATTTTCCTTCGGCACCGGAGCGTTCTCGAAGAAGATCGGGACCGTCGAACTGCCCTTGATGCCCATCTTTTTCTCTTCGGCGCCCACCGAAAAACCAGGAGTGCCGCGCTCAACGATAAAGCAGGAAAACTTCTCACCATCCACTTTCGCGAACACGATGTAAATATCCGCGAAGCCGCCGTTCGTGATCCACATCTTCTGGCCGTTCAAAATCCAATTCTTCCCGTCTGGCGAGAGCACCGCTCGCGTTCGCGCGGCCAAAGCATCGGAGCCGGCCTGCGGTTCCGACAGGCAATAACAGGAAAGTTTTTCGCCGGTCGCGATCTTCGGCAGATATTTCTTTTTCTGTTCTTCGGTGCCGAAATAGACGATCGGAATCGTCCCGATTCCCGCGTGACCTCCGTGCGACACCGCGAACGAAGCGTAGCCGGCCAGCTTTTCGGCGAGGATTGTGGCCGAAACTTTGTCGAGCCCCGATCCGCCATATTCTTCCGGAATCGCGCCGCCCAGCAGCCCAATTTCGCCGGCGCTCTTCAGCATCCGGGCCATCAGCCCCTCTTTGTGCAGCTCGAGCTCGGCGACGTTGGGTAGGACCTCTTTCGTCACAAATTCTTCGGCAGTTTGGCCGATTAGCCGCTGATCGTCGCTAAGGTCCGCGGGCGTGAAAACATCTTCCGGGCCGCTGTTCGTAATCAGGAACGCGCCGCCTCGGTTCAGGGATTGCGCTACAGGAGTGGTCGCCATGGCCTGCCTCGCTTTCTCATCCGTCCCAACGATTCATTCTCTCGCCGATTCCAGCACACTACAATTGCTGCTTCAGCCCGCGTCAGCCACTGCGCGAATCGATTCCACGTAGTCCTGCGGCAAACCATGCTCCGCCGCTCCGTCGAGAATCGTCTTCAAATAATGCGCCGCCGGCCGCAGGCCCTTCTCCACTTTTGTGGCGATGAACGCTTCCGCCGCAACGGGCCGCCCGTCGCGATCTTTCACGCTCACTTGAATTCGGCGATAGTGGACCGGCGCGCCCTCGAACCGGTCGAGATTGCGAAACGCCGACTCGTTGATCTTGTAGAGGATGCCTTCCACGGCCTTGCCGGGCGCGGGTCGGATATTCGCGCCGGCCGTGCCTCCGCGGACTTTCTTGTTGAACGCCAGCTCGTAGTTCTCGAGCCGTCCCGGGCGCTCTTCCAGAATTTCGCCTGCGCGCGAGCGCATCTGGGCGCGATTCATGTTGCTGGCATAAGCAAAGTACCAGGCTGTGGCTGCCATACGATTCCTATTGTGCTGTGAGTCTGTGTCCAGCCGAGGAATCTTCATCTTACCGGGAAGCAGACGCCAAGAGCAACCGCGAACGAGCCGCTCGGTAGCCAATCAAGCGACACTCAGGCCGTCCTTGCTCTACAATCGAGGGCGCGCAAGAGCACGATGCGCAATTGTGGTTTTCGTTGTGCGGTTTGCCGCAAGCGCAGGTCGCGGAGCTGGAGAATCGCTGAGCACACGAACTGAACCGAATCCTTTCATAACGAGGCGACAACAATGGCACATCCCGTCGTTCATTTCGAAGTCGGCTGCAAAGACAGCGAGAAGACGCAGCAATTCTACGCGAGTCTCTTCGGCTGGAAAATCCAGCAGGCCGGCCCAGCGGCTATGATTGACGCGGGCGGTGGACCCACCGGCCACATCAGCGCCCTCGGCCACGAGCCGTATCACTACACGATTTTCTACGTCGAGGTCGAAGATGTGCAAGCGTACCTCGACAAGGCTCATTCGCTTGGCGGCAAGACCCTGGTCCCGCCCGTCCCTATTCCCACGGGAACGTTTGCGTGGATGGCGGATCCCGAAGGAAACACGATCGGCCTATGGAAGCCGGCCGCAAAGTAAATTTCAGTCGGCCTCGAAGCAAAATTTCAGGAGGAACTGCGTATGCGACGAATCATCAAGGTGTGCGGATTGCCCGTTGTTCTTTTCGTTGCTCTCGCTTTGCTTTGCCGGACGGCAGTCCGCGCGCAACAATCGTCAACCGAAAAACCGGCATCGCCGCCCGCTGCGATGCAAGAGCCGAAACCGGGCCCGGAAATGGATCGGCTGAAATTCCTCGTCGGAACGTGGGACCTGAAGGGCGAGTATTTGAAGACTCCGCTCACCGGCGACGGCGGAAAGCAAACGGGTTGGTACAAGGGGCAACTGGGGCCGGGCGGCTTTTCGATCATCGCCGATTTCGAGGATGACAGTCCTCTAGGCAAGGAGATCGGACACGAGTTGTTCGCATGGGACCCGACTAGCAGCGCCTACACCACAGCTACAGTCGGGAACTTTCCGGGACTGGTCGCTGGCAAAGCACAGTGGGAGGGCGACAACTTGGTCACGCAACTCGAATTCAACATGGGCGGATCCGTAATTCAGAATCGCGCCGTCTACTCCCACATCGGAGAAAAAACTCTTCACATCGAGGAGTCGTACCGAACGGGTGACGCGCCGTATCAACTGATGTGGAAGGCGGACTGGACGAAGAGGTAGGACAATAGGTGAATCGTTCCTGGCGGGCCTGCGCCGCCGCAATCAAGACTCGCTGACCATCTAAGCCGCAACGCGCTCCAGAATTCCCGCGGCTCCCATGCCGCCGCCGACGCACATCGTCACCAGACCGTAGCGCGCGTTGCGCCGCTCGAGTTCGCGCAAAATCGTGGCAGTAAGCTTCGCGCCGGTGCAACCCAGCGGATGCCCCAGCGCGATCGCTCCGCCGTTCACGTTTACTCGCGAAGGGTCGAGCCCGGCGAGCTTGATCACGCTTAGCGACTGTGCTGCGAACGCCTCGTTCAATTCGATTACGTCGATCTGATCAAGCGTCAGCCCCGCAATCTTCAGCGCTTTTGGAATCGCATACACGGGGCCAACGCCCATCTCCTCGGGCGGACATCCTGCGGTGGCAAACGCGATGAATCGCGCGAGGGGCTTCAACCCGAGTGCGCGAGCCCGCTCGGCGCTCATCACTACAGCGGCGGCCGCTCCGTCGCTCGTCTGCGAGCTGTTCCCCGCCGTCACCGTGCCGTGCGAGTGGAATGCGGGCTTGAGCTTCGCCAGCGCTTCCATGGAGGTGTCAGCGCGTGGCCCTTCATCCGTCTCGAACTTCAGACTCACTGTTTTCGGTCGCGAACCATTCGAGCTTCCATTCGCGCTAGTTTCAAGAACGTTGTAGCTGACGTCGACTGGAACGATTTCGTCCTTGAATTTCCCAGCGGCGATTGCGGCGAGCGCCTTTTGGTGGCTCGCGAGAGAAAACTCGTCGGCCTGCTCGCGAGTGATTCCATATTTCTTGGCGAGATTCTCCGCGGTGAGCCCCATTCCAAGGTATGCGTCCGGGTAGTGATCCATCAGCCACGGATTCGGCGCGATCTTGTTTCCGCCCATCGGCACCATGCTCATTGACTCGGTGCCACCTGCTACCGCGACGTCGCCCTGCCCGGCCATGATTCGCTCGGCAGCCAGTGCGATTGCCTGCAAGCCCGAAGAGCAAAAGCGGTTAATCGTCATGGCGGAGGCATCAACCGGCAACCCCGCTCGCAGAGACGCGATCCGCGCCACGTTCATTCCCTGCTCCCCTTCCGGCATCGCGCAACCCAGAATCACGTCCTCAATTTCCTTCGGATCAAGACCCTTCGCGCGAGCCACCGCTTCCCGGATCGCAGCAGCGGCCAGATCGTCAGGGCGCGTCGTCCGCAATGTTCCTTTCGGCGCTTTCCCTACCGCCGTTCGAACCGAACTCACAATCACCGCTTCTCGCATAAGTCACCTCAAATCAGGACAGACGCTCGCAATTCTAGGCTGAATCGGCGTCAACTTGAGCCTATTGGATGCCGGTAAGCAGAAAAAAGCAACAGCACGAGGAATCGGGCTGGAAGCGCCAACGATTGGCATCGAACCGAACAAGGACTTACGGCGGGAGAGTGCAATCTCGAATCGAATGACGTGGTTCTACAGACGGAACTTCACCGTCACGAACATTTCCACCGGAACTGGCCGACCATCGAGTGTCGAAGGCTCATATTTCCATCTGCGGACCGCATCAAGCGCGGCTTGCCGCAGCATCACGGGGCCGGAGGTAACCGTCATATGCACGACGTTTCCGTTCTTGTCGATCTGCGTGTCGACCACAACGTCGCCCTGCACATGCGATTCCTTGGCCACCGACGGATAGACCGGCAGAGTTGACCGAATCAGCTTCGGTTGTTTCACCGTTCCGCCCACTTGTACTGGCGGCGCAGAACCAGTTTCTGGTGGCGGAGGAGCCACGATGGAAGCGGAACTTACGCCAGGCAGATCGCCTGGCTGACTCGTCGCGCTTGTGGCGGAGTCCAGCGCGGGAGCGTCGTTCTGCTCCACCGCGCGCTGAGACGAAACTGGGTGCGCATTCATCGCCGTTGCCAGCATATCCGGTGCGGCACTCGCTGTTTTCGGCCCGTCTACAGCGGCGGCCGGCTGCGAAGGCGCGGGCACTGGCTTGCTACTCCGTGACGAAGTGGCACCCGCGTTCACAGCAACGGGTGGCGTTAACGCCGCGGTTGTCCGCGCGGGACTGGGGTCCACGGGCACGGGAGACTGAGCAGGACGCGTAATCGCAGGCTGCGCCGCACTGGGTGCGACCGTCTGCGTGGACGTTCGCTGCGCGGGAACAGCGGTTGCGACAACCTGGTCGTTTACCGGTTTCGGACGGAAATACCACACGCCCCCTGCCACTGCAAGAAACAGGACTCCAATGCATGCCGCGATCAACATCCAGTTCTGCCCAGGTTCTGCCGTGGGAGCGGCGCCACCAATTCCAAGATCCAGGCGAGCGCCGAAATCTTGCCCCGTAGCTTTGCCAGACTCGCCCGTGAGGGCCGGCGCAGTCCCAAAACTTCCAAAAGCGCGGCTCCCCTCAGCGGCTTTTGAATCCGTGGCAGACTGCTTGGCTTCGCTGTCGAGCGACGCAAAAATGGACGAAATCGCGTCGTCGTCGCCGCGTAGGTCCTCGAGTGAAAGCGTCGTCGCCGAGGCAGGAGCAAGAGCAGCAGACGATTCCGTGGGAGCATCGGCCGGGGTTGTAATTCCCTCGGTTGCCTGGCTCCGCTTGTCTGGCTTAGCCGTTGGCACAGTCCTGATTTCCGATGGGTGCGGAGTTTTGATCTCACGCGTTGACGACGCCGCAAGTTGGACATCTTCCTGCGAGCCGATGGAGACGAAAGACGAAACAGGCTTGGCGGGCGGAGGAGCCGGGGCGACGGGTCTCGCCTCTTTCGAGTGCGTCGTTGTTTCGATTGGCCTCTCGATTGGCCTCTCGATTGGCTTCGGTGCCTGCGCGGTGGGTGCGGGCGCCCATGACACTTCCAGGTCACTCTTCTGCTTCACTTCGGGCGAAGGAGCGGGCGGAGGAACCGCCGACGGCGCCGCAGCCTTCCCCGAGCCCGCGGAACTGTCCGCCGCAAAATAGACTCCCCAGTAGCCTGCCTGCGCCTGCGTGAACTCCACCTCGACGTATGCCTGCATGTTCGGGAAGCTGCGTACTTTCAAGACGCGGCAAATCGCGTCCTGCTTCGTTTTCAAGTTCGTCAGCACCAGCATCTGGCCGGCGCCAACCGATGCGGACATCCGCAAAACGCCGCCCTGCGGAAACACGATCATTGTGGTCGTCTGCTCTTCGAACGGCTCCATCTGCGGCGCCGCTCCACGGACGCCCTCCGTAACGCGCGAACCGTGCACTCTTACAGGCACTTCGAGCGAAACGGCATCGGATCGCAGGTGGCCGCCGGCAGCTTTCGGTTGAGGATTGGATTGTGAAACTGCGGATTCTTGCGCCGAATTGCTAACTTCGACGGCGTCTTTCGTCAGAGGTGCCATTAGCGATTCACGGCGACTGGCCGTATCCCCTCGGTTCTTGGGTTTTTTTCCCCGCTTCTACTTGATTTTCGGGGCGGGCGACAAAAAGCGGCAATGGTACTTTTCGACTTTTCGTTAACGCTTTGAGCGCACGCAGGAATCCCCGGACTGTGGCCCACCCGATGCGTTTTCGAGAATTATTCGCCTTTGCGCGGAACGAAGATGGGGACAGGAGGAGCGATCTTGTATTTCTTCGAGAAGTCGCGCTCGTTGAGGGCAACTCCCAGGCGGCCGCGCGAGTCGATGTACACCAGCGGCTGGCCCACCGGAACGTCCA
>Ga0073928_10002733_pt1 | contig 29510 bp, 23 predicted proteins | sample PaiPotPPA55metaG_FD_76969 | JGI IMG/M metagenome (GOLD analysis project Ga0073928, IMG submission 76969) | Iron sulfur acid spring bacterial and archeal communities from Banff, Canada, to study Microbial Dark Matter (Phase II) - Paint Pots PPA... ...
CAAAATATCAAAAGAAACGCCGGAGCCGGCGATGGGCTCGATTGTACGCGACCCCCAAACAGGAGAACCGACAGGCGCGCTACGGGAAGACGATGCCATCGATCTGGTAAAACGCGTTCGCCCGGAAGCATCCCGCGCGGAAAAATTAGCCGCACTGCGCGCCGGAATTAAGCTTGCCAATGAAAACGGCTTAACGCGCGTTCATGCCGCCGGCGGCCACTTTGAGTCTAACGATTTCGACAAACTGGAACTTTACGACGAACTTCGCCGCCACGGAGAACTTACGCTACGGATGTATATCGCCTATTTTCTCAATCCTCCGGAGTTGCGCCAGCAAGACATTGACGATATCGAGGACGCGCGAAAAAAATACAGCGGCGATTGGCTTTCGGCGGGAGTCGTGAAACTGCGAGTGGATGGCGTGATCGAATCGCACACCGCCGCCATGATCGAGCCTTATAGTGACGATCCATCACTGAAAGGGAAACTTTTTTGGGATCCCGCCAAATATAATTCTGCAGTGGCGGAACTCGACAAGCGCGGGCTGCAACTGTTCACTCACGCCATCGGGGATCTCGCGGTGCGTACCGCGCTCGACGCTTACCACCACGCGGAAGAAGTGAATCATTCGAGCGATCGCCGTCCACGCATCGAGCACATTGAGACAGTTGCCACTGCGGACATTCCGCGCTTTGGCAAACTTGGCGTGATCGCGAGCATGCAGCCGCTGCATGCTTATCCCGACGCGGATACTTTGGATGTTTGGGCGCGCAATGTGGGACCGGAACGCGCCTCACGCGGATGGTCCTGGAAAAGTATCGCAGATGCAGGTGGACGATACGCTTTTGGCAGCGACTGGCCGGTGGTCACCTTGAATCCCTGGGAAGGTGTGCAAACCGCCGTCACGCGCCAGACTAGAGAAGGCAAGCCTGAAGCGGGTTTTGTTCCTTCGCAGCGGCTGACCGTCGCGCAAGCCGTCGAAGGCTATACGCTCGGCGCGGCGTTTGCTGGCCGCCGCGAAAAAACCGAAGGCTCGCTGGAAAAAGGCAAGCTCGCGGACCTGATCATCGTTTCGCAAAACATTTTTGAAATCGATGCGCATAAAATATCCGAAACTAAAGTTCGCACCACCATCGTCGGCGGCCAGGTGGTTTACCAGTCTGATGCCAAATAATTCCAGAATAATTTTGCGCGACACAAAATTTTCGATGAGGGCTGGCAATCACATCGCGGCGCGATGTGCCATTGCGGCTTTGCTGCTGCTCGCGCTGGGTTGCGCAGCTTGTAAACCCAAGCAGCCCACGCTCACGCTGCTGGTATGGGAAGGTTATGCCGATCCATCGTTCCTCGGCGCGTTCGAGGAAAGCCATCACTGCAAAGTAGTCGCTTCGTACATGGGCACCAGCGATGAGTTGGTTGCCAAGTTGCGCGGCGGGAGCGCTTCGAACTATGACGTCATCTCCCCTTCAAGTGACGTCGCTGCTTCCATCGTGCGGGCCGGGCTTGCCGCGCCGCTGGACCTTGCAAAAATTCCCGCGTACTCGCAACTTTCCGCGAAGCTGCGCGAATCGAACATCGTCAAGCTCAACAACCAGGTTTACGGCGTGCCGTTTGTGTGGGGACCGAACCCGCTGCTGTACGACACCACGGCGTTTTCGAAAGCTCCAGATTCATGGTCAATTTTGTGGGAGGCAAAATATCGCGGCAAGGTCTCGGTGTGGGACGAGCTTTCGACTGTCTATATGGCCGCGCAGGTGCTCGGCTACGACAAGCCCGATCCCAGCCAGCTCTATAATTTGAGCGATGCGCAGCTGGAAGCAGTGAAGAAAAAACTCATCGAGCTCAAACCTAACATTCGCAAAATGTGGGCTACCGGCGGTGAGTTGACCAACCTTTTCCAGAATCATGAAGTGGTGATCGCCATGGGTTGGCCGCTGATGACCAACGATCTGCGTAAACTGAATTTTCCTATTGGCGAAACTATCCCTCGGGAAAACACCACCGGATGGATCGATCACCTGATGATTACCGCGGCCAGTTCCAACAAAGAATTGGCGCAGGCTTTTCTTGCCTACATGGTGGAAGCGCAGACGCAGAAAAAAGTGAGCGACGTTACGCACTACACGCCCGCTAATCCTGGCGCGGCGCAGTTTTTGAGCGTCGACGAAAAGAAAATCCTGCATCTCGACGATCCGGACGCCTACATGCCGCGCATTTATTTTTGGCAAGACGTTCCGCGGCGTCCCAAATACAACGAAATCTGGAATGAGGTGAAGGCCGCGCAGTGAGCCTCGGGCCCACCATTCCGCCGTCGGAAGAAAAGCGGGCGGCTGGGCCATTGCTGGAAGTTCGCGCACTGGCCAAACGCTTCGGCGCGCACGAAGTACTGAAAAGAATTTCCATCAATGTGGCCGCCGGCGAGTTCATCACTTTGCTCGGTGAAAGCGGCTCGGGCAAAACTACCATGCTGCGATTGATTGCGGGCTTTGAGCAGCCTAGCTCCGGCCAAATCTGGATGAATGGCGAGCGTCTGGACACTTTGCCACCTTACAAACGCAGGGTGAACACGGTGTTCCAGCAATACGCGCTGTTTCCGCATTTGAATGTACGCGACAACGTGGCCTACGGATTGCGTGTGACCAACGCGCCTGCCAATGAAATTGACGCGCGCGTTGCCGATTCGTTGCGCATGGTGAAAATGGGCAGCTTCGCTTCGGCGCGGCCCGCCACGCTGAGCGGCGGCCAGCAGCAACGCGTCGCACTCGCTCGCGCGCTGGTGAATCGCCCGTTACTACTGCTGCTGGACGAACCCCTGTCTGCTCTGGATGCCAATTTGCGCAAAGAAATGCAAAGTGAACTGAAGTCCCTGCAGCGCGAAGTGGGCATAACTTTTCTTTTTGTCACGCACGATCAGGATGAGGCCATGGCGCTTTCCGATCGCATCGCGTTGCTGCGCAACGGCGCGCTTGAGCAAGTTGCTTCACCGCGCGAAATTTACTCGCATCCCGCCACGACGTATACGGCTCAATTTATCGGGCAGACAAATCTGCTGCGTGCTGAGATTCGCAGCGGCACCGCGAATTGCGGCGCCTTGCAGTGGCCCACATCCGCGGCGGACGGTACAGCCGTTTTCTCGTTGCGCCCTGAAGCGATTCGGCTCGCGGATGCGGTTGCAAATTCCGTTGCGGGTTTCTTTACAAATTCAACGGAGGTAGAGGTGCGATTTTCCGCGACCGTCAAACGACAGCTTTATGGCGGCGCCAGCGAATTGCTAGAAGTAGATTGCGGCGGCCAGATCTTGCGCGTGAAAATTCCCGCGCGTGGGCCGTTATCCGGCAAACAGGATTTCAGTTTTTCCGCTGAGGATGCGGTGCGAGTTTCAGAATAAAGTCGCGGAACAAAGTTTCATGGATTTTCACGTAATGGATTCACGTTGCAAAAATGTATTCGCGCGCATACAAATCGCTGGTTTCCCTGCCGCCGCTGTTGTGGGTCGGACTATTTCTATTGCTGCCCTATGCGCTGATGCTGGCGCACAGTTTCTGGGTGGTTCGCGATGGATTTATCGTGCACCAATGGAATCTGCAAAATTACCGCACGCTGGCCACTAATCCTGTTTACGCGGAAGTGCTTTTACGCAGCATGCGCATCGCCGCGTCAGTCACGCTTTGTTCGCTATTGCTGGGGTATCCGCTGGCCTACTATCTTTCTTTTCACGCCGGGGCGCGCCGCGAGATTCTCTATCAACTGGTGATCGTTCCGCTGTGGGTGAGTTACCTCGTTCGCGGCTACGCATGGAAAACAATTCTGGGCAGCGATGGAGTTTTGAACGGCTTCCTGCAATACCTGCATCTCACAAGCGTGCCGGTGAGCTTCCTTCTTTACAGCCCCTTCGCGGTGATTTTGATGCTGACGCACATTTATACGCCATTTGTTTTTTTACCGATCTACGCCGCGCTGGAACATATTCCGCGCCCGGTGGTCGAAGCATCGCAAGACCTCGGCGCCAGTCCGCTCAAAACATTTCTTCGCGTCATACTTCCGCTTTCGCTTCCGGGATTACTGGCCGGAGCGACGTTCGCGTTCGTTCTTTCTCTGGGCGATTTTCTCGCACCACTGCTTGTCGGCGGCGCATCCGGCACGATGATCGCCAACATCGTGCAAAGCCTCTTCGGCGCGGCCTATGACTGGCCGCTAGGCGCAGCCATTTCGGTTTGCATATTATTGATCACCGTGACGCTGCTATTTTTAACTGAGCGCCTCGAGAAACGCTGGTCTTTCCGATGAGTAGCGCGCCCACAACTGTTATGCGTTCCACCGCCGCGGCAACGCGTCGCGCGCCACTGCTTGCGGCCTATTCGGCGCTGGTGTTCGCGTTCATCTATCTACCGATCATCGTGCTGATCATTTACTCCTTCAATCGGGACGGCGTGGGCGGCTTTCCTCCGCGGCATCTCACGCTGGATTGGTATCGCCAACTCTTTGGCGACGGCGCCATCTGGACCTCGGTGCTGAATAGCCTGATCGTCGCCGCTGGCAGCGTCGCGCTTTCACTCACGCTGGGCTTGCTTGCCGCGCTAGCCCTCGATCGCGCCAGCTTCCCGGGCAAATCGTTGTTTCGCCGCTTGGTTTTGCTTCCGCTGATTTTGCCGGGGATCATCACTGGCCTTTCGCTGCTGATGTTTGCGGTGTACGCGGGCGCGCACTTGAGCCTGCTCACCGTTTTTCTCGGTCATGGCACGGCATTGATCTCCGTGGCCACTACCGAGCTTTTCGCCGGGCTGCAAAAAATGGATCGCTCGCAGGAAGAAGCTTCGCTCGATCTGGGCGCGACGCCATTGCAAACTTTCTGGCGCGTGACGTTGCCAAACTTAAAACTTTCTCTGATTGCGGCCGGCTTGCTGATCTTCACTCTGTCCATGGACGAAATCGCGGTGACATTTTTTCTGATCGGCCGCGACAATACTTTGCCGTTGGAAATCTGGGGCCGCTTGCGGCGCGGAATCACGCCGGAAATCAATGCCATCTCCACGCTGATTTTTGCCGCGTCGGTGATTTTGATCGTGATCTGGTTTCAGTTGCGCACTCGCGCGCAACGCAAAAGCTTTTGAATAAGGGAGATTCATGTCGCACTCACGCCGCAACTTCATCAAATACGTAGTGGCAGGATCGGTGGCTGCTGGCTGTCCCATTGACGCGAGCCTGCTGGCCGTTCCGGACGAGAAATCTTCCACGACTCCACGGGTGGAAGGCGAACATTTCGAAATTTGCCACCAGGTCCGCGACGGCCACCAATTCCAGCGTCCCGATGCGACGCGCAAGGCTGACGTGGTGGTTGTCGGCGGCGGCGTCGCGGGACTTTCCGCCGGATATTTCCTACGCGGCAAGGACTGGCTGCTACTCGAAAAGGAAGATCACTTTGGCGGCAACGCTTACCAGGAAGAATACGATGGCGCGGCGTTTGCAACCGGCTCGGCTTACGCCTTCAAAGGCGATCACGGAGATCAGTTGGCTGCTGAAATGGATTTGAAACTCCTGCCGGTAAATAATCCCGATCCGACCATCGTGAACAAAACTTTTGTTGCGGATACCTGGAACGCCGGGCTCGATCATTTGCCATATCCGCAGGAGGTGCGCGCCAGCTTTAAAAAATTTCGCGACGACATGATGAAGATTGATGTGTTGAAGCGCATGGACGAGCTGGACGCGCAACCGTTGACCGATTTTACGGGAGGCTATGCGCCGGAAATCCAGCAATGGTGGGATGGGTACGGGCCATCGAACTGGGGCGCGACGAGCGAAGACACTTCCGCGTTTGTAGCGCTCGCTTCGCTACAGGGTCTGGTCACCGGAGAAGACGGCAAGCGCGTGATTTTGCCCGGCGGGCTTGGCTGTATCACGCACAAGCTGGTGGAAGTGCTGCAACCAAAATATAAGGAGCGCATGCTCGGCGAAGCGACCGTGGTAGCTGTTGTTCCCGGCGACGACAATGTGCGCGTAACTTATTTTCATGACGGACAGTTGACGACCGTGTCTGCAAAAGCGGTGCTTATGTGCACGCAGAAACACATCACCTCTCGGTTGGTCATGGGCATTCCTTACGATCAGAAAACCGCCATGCGGCGCACACGTTATGCGCCTTACCCGGTGGTGAACGCGATTTTCGACAAGCCGGTTTACAATCGCGGCTACGATACGTGGTGCCCGGGAAATTCCTTCACCGATTTTATTGTGGCGGACTGGACCATACGAAACAATCCCGGCTATCACCAGAAACACAACATTCTTTCGTTCTACACGCCGCTGCGGGAAACGCAGCGGTCCATGCTACTCGAAGAAGACAACTGCAAATCGCTGGCCGCACGGGTGCTCGCTGATTTCCAGAAATTGTTGCCGGAATTCAACGTCGATCCGGAGGAAGTGCGAATTTACCGCCGCGGGCATCCTATGTTCATGGCAACGCCGGGGCAATACACCAAAAATCGCATCGCCGCTGCGCATGCCATGGAGCGCATTTACTTCAGCAACAATGATTCCGGCGGGCCGGAATCGCTGACCAGCGAAGCCATTCGTTTCTCGCAGGGCGGGGCGGAATGGGCTGAAATGATCCTCGCGGGTAAACCGGGCGCGAGGGACTTCGCGGAAAAAGTACTTAACACGCGCGATTTTTAAATTCGCGCTCTTTACAATTGCTGATGCTGGACCTGCGGCGGAATATCTACCGCCTCTTCGCAAATTGGTGTATACATTTCTGCAACCGGGCGTCTCAATTCAAAAATAAAGCCCAAGAAATATGTGGAGGAAAATTATGAAAAAATCACTGACCCTGGCGGCGCTGGCGGCTTTGCTCGTCGTCGCGTCGCTAGCTGTTGCGCGGGCCCAAAAAGAACTCAGCAAGGATCACGTCACCCACGTTTCTGCGAGTAAAGCGACATTTAAACCCATGGAGAGGAGTGGGGGTGGTGTATCCAGCGCCGTCCTGTATGGCGACCCGGACAAAGGCGCTCATGCAACGTTCACGAAGTTCAAGCCGGGCTACGACGCCGGAACGCACTACCACACAAACGACGTGCGGATTGTAGTCATCAAAGGAGCTTACCTGTACAAGGATGAGGACGGCGAAAAGCGCGTAGGCCCGGGAGAGTTCCTATCAGTTCCCGGAGGTCACAAACACTGGAGCGGTGGTGACAAAACAGAAGGCGCGCTGTTTTATCAGGACGGCCCGGATAAATTCGATCTCGTTCCCGTGAATAATTAAAATTAAAATCGGCTGACTCATTACCGACCGCATTCTTGGCAGCATTTGCGAAGGATGCGGTTTTTATTTTTGCCCGCGTGGATAACAGACTCACCGTTTTTGTGTTGCGGATTTTCCAAACAAATCAGCTGCGCATCAACGAGCTATTGCAACTGAATCCTGTACAGATTGCGCCGGGTATTTCTGCGAGTGTACGCGTAGTAGGAGGGGCTGATGGCCGACTCCACAAACTCGGGAATGGCTATGGCGGTTCTCGCGTAAGGAAAATCTTCCGCTCGAGAAACCCCAGCAGGCGGTAACTTGGGCAGCCCGAACTGCTGCGTCAAAGGAAGGGCGTAGCTATGCTCGGTCTTGAAACTTATAAACAAGAATTTTCCCGACGCATCCCAATCGATCAGGCAATAGGCTTGGCATACCAGCACTTCTTCGTTTCCGCCCAGACGGAATGCCTTGGTGGCGGCGGTGTGCTCCTGGTCTGGGTTCGGGCTGGCAATCGCTGCCCATCGCCCATCTGGAGACACGCTATAAAGGTCCAAGACTCGTTCGGCCTTTATCTTGCTGCGTCCGGTTCCGTCAGCTTTCATGCGGTAGAGAAAATTGGAGCCGCCCTCGACGGCGCGAAAAATGAGATCACCATCCGGCAAGAAACGTGGAGAGTCTTCGATTGGTGTCGAGGAGATGCACACCGGAGATGAACGCCGGTTCATGGGCGCAACCCATATGCTGGGATGGCCAGCCGCGTCGTTGGCAGTAAAGGCAACTTGTTTTCCATCGCGGGACACGGAATAACTGTCCATGGAGTATCCAGGCAGGACCCGGTCCATTTTTCCGCTGCTCAAATCCTTCATCCACAGTTCAGAAAGGTGCGACTGCCCGTTGATCATCAAAAAATAAAGGCTATTTCCGTCCGAAGAAAACGATGGCGCTCTCGCGTTTCCCTCGGAGGAGATTTGGTGGTCTCCGTTCTTTTCGTGGGTCCAGACGGTAGTGTCCTGCGAGCCGATCGAGGTTATGAATGATCTACCGTCCGGAGCCATGGCGATGCCTTCTTGAGAGGTGGGGCCGAAGGTGATCTGCTGCGGTTCTCCGGAAGGAAAACGCTGCCGCCAGATATGAGATTCGCCGGTAGTCACGGCCAGATAAATCCAATTCCCATCGGCGGACCAGGCCCCCGCAAAGCACGGACTATTCGGCGGACCGACAACACGGACATCGCCGGGACCGGGAAACGGAACAACCCGGCACGGCAATATTCGGCCGCGACTATCCATTTGCACCACCAGCAGCCATCGGCCATTCGGCGAAAGATAGGAATGATGAGCCATGCTGCGGTCGCCAGCAGGCACATAAACATCGCGGCTGTTTCCTCGGCCCTCGTCGGAGGTCACCACGGCCATGTGCAAGCCTTCTTTAATTTCAGAATAGAGCAGGCGCTTGCCGCCTTCGATCCACGTCAAAGACGAAGCGTTGGGCAGCTTCAAACGAGGCTCGCCACCGAGTACGGAGACCTCGAAGGTGTTCCACGGATCCACTCCCGAGTACGCAATGACGGAGCCGTCCGGTGAAAAAGCTGGACTAAGTTTGTGCGTCCCGTCGTGGGTGAGTTGCACAGGCTGGCCATCGGGCAAAAACTTGACGTAAATTTCCCCAAGGCTGATGAAGGACTCGTTGCCACGAATGAAGGAAAGCATGCGTCCGTCCTGGGACACAGTTGGGTAGACCACGGAGTCGGTAAAAAAGGTGAGCTGCTCCCAGTCTTTGCTGACTACAGGAGCGCCGTGCGACGAGCGGTATGCCAGATAGGCACCCACGGCGGCTAAAACGAGGAGCGCCGCAGCGACGTAGTAGCGGGAGCGCTTGGAAGATCCTGTGGTTACTTTCTCCGAAGAAGGTTGCGATTGAACTTTTTCGTGTTCCGTTTGATGGGCAGTGGATACCGGCAATCGTCCGGAACTGCTATCGCGTTTGACCCGTTGCAATTCGGCGTGCAGATCGGAGGCGTGCTGGAAGCGCAGGTTTCGATCTTTCTCCAGCGCGCGATTAATAATTTCTTCGAGCTTCGGCGGTAGATCGGGATTCAATCGGACGGGCGCGACCGGGTCTCGATTCAAGATGCTGTCGAAAATAATGCCGGTCGTATCTCCGCGAAATGGAAGAGTGCCGGTAGCCATCTCGTACAGCACCACGCCAAAAGAAAAGAGGTCGGTGCGAGCGTCCAGTTCCTTGCCGCGCACTTGTTCCGGGGACATATACGCCACGGTGCCGAGCGCAGTGCCTGGACTGGTTAGCATTTCTTCGGATGCGGCGGTGGGCAGCGCAGAAACGCCTTCGCCGATGGTGGCCTGCTTGGCTAAACCAAAATCGAGGATTTTGGCGTGACCACGTTCAGTGACGAAAATGTTTGCGGGCTTGATGTCGCGATGGACGATTCCTTTGGCATGGGCAGCGTCCAGCGCTTCGGTGATCTCGAGACTGAGCGACAGCAAAGTTTCGAGTTCCATCGGTTTGTCGCCGATGCGGTGTCGGAGTGTAGTGCCTTCCAGATATTCCATGGCGATGAATGCGCGGGAGGTTTCTTCGCCAATGTCGTAGATGGTGCAAATGTTGGGATGATTCAGGGCCGACGTGGCCTTGGCTTCGCGGCGGAAGCGACTTAGCGTTTGCGGGTCTTTGGCGACGTTGTCGGGCAGAAATTTCAGGGCGACAAAGCGGTCCAGGCGCGTGTCCTCGGCCTTGTAAACCACGCCCATGCCTCCGCCCCCGAGTTTCTCGAGGATGCGGTAATGGGAAATGGCTTGTCCGATCAGGGAGGAGGAATCTGGCATTCGCCGCTCATATTAGGTGGTGGCGGGAAACGAGTCAACGAACACAGAGTTCAGCGATCGTTGGAGGAGCTATTGATGAGCAAAGAGTATTTTTGTGTAATTTCTCGAAAAACACATCAGCGAAAAAAGTCTTCATCGCAAGGCATAAGTCTCGACCACCGTCTTACTGTGAGTGTCTCTTTCGACTCTCTGGAAACAAGCTTAGGCTACGAGCTGACTCACGGTGGCTAGGCAACAACAGGAAAGCTCCGCGGAAAAGTAGCAATCCTCCGGTGCCTATGAATGATACGCAGAAGAAAAAAAGGGCATACGCGAACGCTTCATAATCCCAGTATGGCCCCACAATAAAGCGTAGCCAAATCGGAACACTCCAGTATAGGTAAACCCCGGCGAATAAAGTCACAATTCCCGCCCGGACGAGGGTACTAGGGACCATGGTTGGCTACAGTATTAGACACAGTCACCTGCCCAAGGTTCCCGTATCATTAAATGCTATACGTGAATGCATGAGGCGTGATTTTTGTCATACTGCTGCGATCTGAGGGTCGGCATGAAATTATTTGTTTTTAAACTTGGCATATTGTTGCTGCTGGCGGCTGCATTTAAGTCCGGCCTGATTCTGGCGCAGGAGAAACAGGAGCAGGCTGCGGCGACGGTGATCGTTAATGCGCAAGTGTCTGACGGGAGCGATGCGCCGCTGAAAAAAGTCAGCGTGCGGATTGCGGGTGATCGAGTCACGAAGATCGGGGTGTTCAAGCCGGTGCGCGGCGAGCAAGTTATCGACGCGCAAGGGTTGGTTCTGGCCCCGGGATTTATTGATATTCATAACCATTCGGCGGAAGGGCTGGACAAAGATCCACTGGCCGAAACCCAAATTTCGCAGGGCATTACTACGGTGATTCTGGGTCCTGATGGTTTTTCGCCGTGGCCCATTGGCGCGTGGCTGGATGGCCGACGCAAAGCGTCCGCTGCGCTGAACGTCGCTACGCTTTTTGGGCACGCGACGGTGCGTTCGCAGGTTATGGCAAAGGATTTTCGGCGCGAAGCGACTCCCGAGGAGATTCAGAAAATGGTGGCGTTGGGCGAAGATGCCATGAATGAAGGGGCGCTGGGCGTGTCCACCGGTCTTGAATATGATGTAGCCAGCTATAGCTCGACTGCCGAAGTTGTGGCAGTGGCGGAAGTGGCGGCGAAGCATGGCGGATTTTACGAGACGCACGTGCGTGATGAAGGCAACAAAAGCTTTTCCGCGCTGGAGGAAGAAATTGCTATTGGACAACGCGCGCACCTGCCCATCGAGCATTCGCATATCAAGGTGAGCACCGTGGCGGTGTGGGGAAAAGCGCCGGAATACATAAACGTGATCGAAGCGGCGCGCAAACGGGGCCTGGATTTTCTGGCGGACTGTTATCCGTATGACGCGTGGCATTCCAACATCAAGGTGCTGATGCCGGATAAGCAATATACAAATCCGCAAAGCGTTGAAAAAGCGCTGACCGATAATGGTGGGCCGGACACGGTAACCATCACGGAGTTCGCTCCGCATCCTGAATATGTCGGACACAACATCGCGGAGCTGGCGAGTGCGCTCAAAATTTCGCCGACAGAAATGTACATTCAGATTATTCGCGAAGGTGACGCGGCCAACACCGAAGCGAGCATCAGCGGTAAATCGATGATCGAACGGGATATTCAGGCTTTTTATCAGCAGCCCTGGGTAATGGTCGCGAGCGACGGAGGGATTGGTTCGCCGCATCCGCGCGGCGCGGGAACGTTTCCGCGAGTGCTGGGTGTGTATGTGCGCGAAAAACACTGGATTACTTTGCCGGAGGCCATTCACAAAATGACTGGGCTGCCTGCGCAACGGCTGGGCTGGAAAGAGCGCGGCACATTGCATGAGGGGGCGTTTGCTGACCTGGTGCTTTTTAATCCCGACACCGTCATTGATCGCGCCACTTTCGCCAAGCCTTTTGAGCTTTCGGCCGGAATTGAGAAAGTTTTTGTGAATGGCACGCTGGTGTGGGACGACGGCAAAGCCACCGGAGCTAAACCGGGCCGCGTGCTGCTCTCCGAAGCGGCCATGAAGGGTGATGACCCCAAACTGAAGTCAGCGCCTGGCGGCATTTCACAATAAACTCCTGCCTCAAAATGGTGCAATTCCTCGCTACACAGAGACGGCGAAATCGCGTATTATCTTGGACCTGTCCTTAGCGACAGGTAGCACCATTGCGGTGTGTCCGAGACGAGACCCATGAGTACTGCAACCACTGGTGAAAGTGCGCTAGCCGAGAGCTTAAGCGCCAAATTACGGAAGACCGCGATTGACGCTGGATTCGCGGTAGTTCTGCTGGTGCCTAAGCTGCTGAGTCTTCGACGAGACGAGCGGTCATGGGTGATTTTTCGCATGGTGTTGGGTATATTTGGCGCCGCGCTGGTGGTCTTGCCTATCGGGTTTTTTGGCAGCTATTTTTTGGCGCTTGCCGGGCTAGCCGCGTTTATTGTGGCCATCCTGCTGCCTCCTCCCAAAGCCACGTCGGGCACCGATGACATGGCCCGGGAGCTGGGGGCTTTAGTGGTAGTCGACGGCGGCACATTTCAGTCTGGAACTTTTGCCGTTCCAGTGCAGCTTTTTGTGGGCTCACAAAAACTGTGGGCATTGGAAGCGGATTTTCATCCGCTGTTGGTGATCCCCGTGGCTGAATTGATTTCGGCGCGCGCCGAAGAAGTCGATGGGAGATGGATCTTGCGGCTTCGCTGGGCGGACCGCAGCGCAATCTTTTCGTATTCGGGCGTTTTCGGCGAACATCTTGCGCGTGCGGCGGAGAGTAGAGTGCAAAGCGTGATGCGTCCTGCGGCGACCGTTTTGCCGCAACGGCGGGCGGCCAGCGCCTGACACTTTTTCGCGGAAAATATCCACAGACCGAGCGAATTATGTCAAAATATCGTTATGGCCAGAGGATGGGAAAGCAAGGGCGTAGAATCACAGGTTGAGTTGCTGGAAGCCAAGCAAGAGAAAACCACTTCGGCGGCTAAAACCGCCGAGCAGTTGAGACGGGATCAGGAGCGCAAAGACCTGCAGCTCTCCCGGATCAGGATTGTTAACGACCTCGAATCGGCTACCCACCCGCAACACCGCAAATCCCTCGAAGCCGCCCTCGCCCACCTGGATAAAAAGATCAGCGAAATCGTTTAACCCTCCGACGTTAAGCTAACAACTTATTCGACCGATTTGTGACGTGGGATTGCTGGTTGGGCCGCGGTTTGCGAAACCCCAAATTTGGGGAACGCAAGGCGGGGCTTTGTGACAGGTCAGGACATTGCCACGCTGGAGACTGACGGATAGTTGGAGGTAGTGATTTGTGGTGGCGATGTTTCAGAGTTTTCCTTGCTGGCTTTCCTACGGGGGTTTCTGTTCGCTTTTCGTTTTTGTTGCTCTTCTTTATCTGCGTCTTCGCTTAAGCGTTGAGATTCCAAAAGAACAAAATATAACCGTAAATTCACAATTGCATTTTCGAAGGGTGCGATGGATTTGTGGGCGCGGGCCAGCATGACGCCGCCTTCCATGGTGGTGAGCACAAATGTGGATATGGGTTTCAAGTCGAGGCCTTCGGGAATGCGGTGGCGGGCTTGCTCTAGACACTTTTCGATAGTGGCGGACCAATTGTCGAAGTTATGAGCGAGGCGTTCGTGAAGGTGGACTTGGCTATCGTGAATTTCGAGGGCGAGCTTGCCGATGAAACAGCCGCAAGAGAATTCGCTATTGACGAGATTGCGGCGGTAGACATCGAGGTGGCGAAGATGCGATCGATGGGATCGGTAATTTTTTCGAAGATGGGATTGACGATGGTGGGTACGAAGAGGCGAGTGTTGTTGTGGAGTACGGTGAGGAGAACGTTTTCCTTGGTGCGGAAGAGGTGGTAGAAGCTGCCGGGATTGGCTTGGGCGCGGTCGAGGATTTGGTTCACGGTGGTCAGGCCATAGCCGTTCGGCCAGAAGAGACAGCGGGCGGCTTCGACGATGCGGCTGCGAGTGGATTTGCCGGTTAGAGACACGAGGACCTCCTAGTTCGTTTGGGTTAAGGCTCTTTGTTTGTTAAATTTGTTTGAATGGGTACCAGGACTTTTACTTAGTTGAATATTCAACTGCGAAGCTTCGAAATCTTAGTTGAATAGAGGCATACCGCGTGACTCAGGCGACGTTTTCCTTAAGCCCCTTCTTGTCTACGCTACACTAGAGTTTGCTCGCAGTTGATCGCCCAAGGTATGCCGAATTGATCGACAAGTCCGCCAATGCCAAGCGTCACGGCGAAACCCTTGGTTGTTCATACTGCTCGGGAACAGGATCGGCACCCATCAAAACGTGTTCACCGAGCGTGAGAGACGCATGGAGGATCTTCTCGCGCCATCTCGGTGGCACTTGTTCTGACATGGACGATTTGCCATACGTGAGCATGGTGACGATTTTGCCCCTAAAGCATCGCTCATAAAATTTGAACACGGCTCGCATTGCCCGGCAAAAGCTAGATTGGGAGTCAATCGCATTGCGTGGTCCTTGACGTTGCCGAAGCGTAAGTGCCACATGGTGGCCCCGCGAGTCAAGCGGCCCTCCGGGTTGGATTGAGTTTTAGTGGTGTGGGGGACGTCGTGCCAGACGATTTTTTCGGCAACTTCAAAATCAAAACCTACTTCAAAAACAAAACATAGGTCAACAACAAGACCCAGGTTCATAACTCAAATGCGAACCTGGGGCACCCTCCGAGTTGGATTGAGTTTTAGTGATCTTGCGCGACTGGCGCAGGATTACCCGTTAGCCCATGATTACCTGTTAGTATTATATCATTTTAATAACTAAGCGCCAGATTAATTTGGTGCGGATAGGGCGCGGAATAATTTGTAGGTGAAGTTGACGCCGTCGTAGAAGTCCTGAGTGCCGATGCGTTCGTCTTTTCCGTGGGCGCGGTTGTCGCCGAGTTCAAAGAACATGCACGCGATTCCGAAGGTGGGGATTCCAGCGCTGCGGGTGAATTTGCCGTCGCTGGCGCCCGCGGACATGGTGGGTACCAGGGGCACGCCGGGATAGGTTTCGTTTATGGTTTTTTCCATGGCCTTGACGACTTCGGGGAGGAGAGCGGAAGGGGGCACGGTAACGGTGGGAACCGGTTTGCCGTCGGCGCCGAGTTGCGGGACCAGGGTGACGGTTACTTTAGGATCGGTGGCCACGCGCTCGAGAGTGTTGCGCACGTCCTGGGGATCTTCACCAGGGAAAATTCTGCAATTCACATTGGCGCGCGCGGTTTGGGGCAAGGCGTTGGGAGCGTGTCCACCGCTCAGCATGGTGGCCACGCAAGTGGTGCGCAGCAGCGTGTTGTAATAAGGCTCGCGCGATAGACGGGCGGCGGCGGCTTGGTCGGGCGGATCTTTAGCGACGGCTTTTAAATCCGTGGCGGAATCGCCGGGAGAAATTTCGGCAGTGCGCGCGAAATAATTTTGGGTGATTTCGTTGACCTTCACCGGAAAATCGTAATCGCGCAAGCGCGTTAACGCGCCAGCGAGATGGTAAATGGCGTTATCGCGGATCGGTTCAGAGCTGTGACCGCCGGGATTCACGGATTCGAATTGGAAATCGGCATAGACTTTCTCGCTGCCCTGCATGGCGGCCAGTAAACGTTTGCCATTTTGCTTTTCGAATTCGCCGCCGTCGAGATTGATGCAATATTCGGCGTCCACCCAGTCGTGATGTTCCTTGAGGAGCCATTCCACGCCATTGAAGCGGCCGCCTTCCTCGTCGGCGGTGAGGGCCAGAATTAAATCGCGATCGGGGACGTAGGCTTCCTTTTTAAGGCGAATGAAAGTGGTGACGAGCAGGGCGTCGCCGGCTTTCATATCGTTGGTGCCACGTCCATAGAAAAATTCATCTTTTTCGACGAACTGAAAGGGCTCAGTGGTCCAGTCATCGCGACGGGCTTCTACGACATCGAGGTGGCCAATAAATAAAATAGGCTTACGCTTGCCGGTACCGCGAAAGCGCACGACAACATTTTTCTTTTTTTCGTGGGGGCCGGCAACGATAACGTCTTTGTCCGCGAATCCTGCGTCGCGCAGGCGTTTGGCCATGGCCTCCGCGGCGACGGTAACGTTGCCGACGGAATCGGTAGTATTGATCTCCACCAGTTGCTTGAAAATGTCGTGCGCGAGTTGATTGATGGCTGGCGGCGTGGGGGCGCCAGCCTGGGACTGGGCTAAAGCGGACAGGTCGATTGCTGCCACAGCGATTATCGCCAGACACACCAGAACAGCGAACTTGCAAATGCTTTTCATCAAGTTTGTCATGGAAATGATTTTCTAATCTTTCGCGGTGGTGCGCCAGCTAAGTTTGCGGTTGGTATTATAGTTCCAAAAAGTGACCACAAAAATCGCGGATAAATTCGCGATGTAGCGGTTCATATGGAATATGTTGAAACCGATATTCAAGATAATGAGATTTAAAATAATTCCCACGGAACATAGCAGATTGAATTTGAGGAAACGGCGGGCACGCTGACGAAGGCTGTTCTGGTGAATCGAGAATTTGCCGAAGGTCCATAAATCGTTCCAGATGAAATTATTCGCGAGGGCCAGCTCGGCAGCAATTATTTTGCTTCTGGTCAGGCCCCAGTTGAGCGTGAGCGGATCGCTTAAAAGAAAGAGCATGGTGGTGTCGATTAAGGTGCCGCTGGCGCCCACAATGCAAAAGCGCACGAAGGGAGAAGTCTTCAGCAGGTGAATGCGAACGCGGCTCAGGTGCTTGAGGTATTGGGCGAAAACCGCGGGCGAATGCTTGCTGCCGCGCTGTGGGGTTTCGCGGAATACGTAAGGCACTTCTGAAATTTTTTCTACTTCCCCGCGCGCCAGAACTTCCACGAGAATTTTGTATCCCAGCGGGTGCAGCTCGCGGCCCTCCAATGAAGATCGCCGCACCATAAAATAACCGCTGAGGGGGTCGCTGACTTTTCCGGTGACCTCAGGCAGGACGACCAGACCCAGCAACTGGGCACAGCGCGAAACGATGCGGCGCGGAATGGTCCAGTCGCTGACGCCGCCGCCTTCAATGTTTCTGCTGGCGACGGCGAGATCGGCGCCGCGTTTCATGGCACGCCACAATGCGGGGATGGTTTCCGGGGGATGCTGGAGGTCCGCGTCCATCACTGCAAAAACCTCGCCGCGAGCGATCTGCCATCCACACAGAACCGCGGTAGACAAATCGCGCTGGCCTTGGCGGCGAATGGCGCGTACCTGCGGAAACTTGTAAGACAAATGCACGGCTTTTTGCCAAGTGCGATCGGGACTGTCGTCGTCCACGATAATAATTTCGTACCTGAGCGCGGGGATGCCATCCAGCACGGCGATGACTTGCTCGACGATCACGTCGATGTGCGCGCTCTCGTTATAGGTAGGAAGAACGAGCGATAGATCCAAAAGATCGGGGGATTCCTGCGGAGCAATGGTCAGAGGGCCGGGGGCCGCTACTTCCAAGGTGCGCATCTGCAGTTTTGGTCCTCCCCGGGCTTGGCGTCGAAATAACAGGAGCTGATTAATTGTACTGAGTGTGGGAGGAACCGCGAAGACATAAGAGATGATGCGATTCCCAAAGAGTGGGGTGGCGAGTTATGATGCCGGGCTTTGTGGTTTCGGGCTCGAACGGCGCGGCGGCGCTGATAGTCGCTGGCTAGAAGAGCGAAACGAGTTTCACACGTCAAACCAGCAATGGAGGGATACCAAGAATGATTGGCAAGCAATCGGGGGTGTGTGCGTTTGCGATCTGGCTGGGGATTGCGGGTCTGGTCATTGGGGTGTGCGCGCCGGTCGCTGGCGCCAAGGATTCGCGGATGGGTGTTCAGGCGGGCTACGAACAACTAAGCCACGGGGACGCGAAGCAGGATCAGGAACAAGACAAAGATAAGAAGGATGAGGAAAAAGACGCAAAGAAAGATGACAAGAAAGACGAGAAGAAGGGATTGCCGCTGAAGCCGGAGCGCAAAATCACGTTTACGACCGACGAGGGGACGTGGTTATCGCTGGATGTTTCACTGGATGGAAAAACGATTGTGTTTGAGTTGATGGGCGACCTCTATACTTTGCCGATTGAGGGTGGGCAGGCCAAGTTGATTTCCGGCGGGATGGCGTTCGACAGCCAGCCGAGATTTTCTCCGGATGGGCAGTGGATTACATTTATTTCCGACCGCGAAGGCAGCGAAAACATCTGGATCATTCATCCCGACGGCAGTGGAGTGAAACAGGTCTCGAAGAACACGGCCGACGATTTCACGTCACCGGCATGGACACCTGACGGGAAATACATTGTGGCGTCGAAGATGCCGTTCGGTATCGGGGCGAACGAGCTGTGGATGTTTCACGTGGAGGGCGGGACAGGGGTGCAAATTACCAAGTCCAAGCCGACGCCCACGACGCCGCGGAAAGAACGGCATAACGCGATGGGCGTGACAGCTTCGCCGGACGGGAAATATTTGTATTATGCGGTGCGGCAAGGGCCGTTCAGTTATAACGCGCAATTACCGCTATGGAAGATCGTGCGGCGGGACCGCAAGACCGGCGATGAAGACGAAATTATCTCGCAGCCGGAAAGCGCATTTCGGCCGACATTGTCGCCGGACGGAAAGCAGCTGGTTTACGTGACGCGTTACGAAACAGAAACGGGTTTGCGGCTGCGTAATCTGGAAACGGGCGAAGATCACTGGGTGAAATATCCGGTGACGCGCGACGAGCAGGAATCGCGATTTACGCGCGACGTATTTCCCGGGTTTGCGTTTCTGCCGGGCGGAAAAGAAATTGTCTACAACCAGGATGGGAAAATCCGGCGGCTCGATTTAGCGAGCGGCAACGAAAAAATAATTGCGTTCACGGCGCAGGTTTCGCAGGACATCGGGCCGAAGCTGGATTTTCCGCAGCGAGTGGAGCAAGGGCCATTGAAAGTGCGCTTGATCATGGGACCGGTGGAGTCGCCGGACAGCAAAAGGCTGGCGTTTTCGGCGATGACGCACGTGTACACCATGGATTTACCGCACGGGCAACCGCAGCGTTTGACCAGCGACAATTCGCACGAATTTCAACCGGCATGGTCGCCGGACGGAAAATTTATTGCTTATGTGACGTGGTCGAGCGAAGGCGGGAAATTGTGGAAGGTGCCGGCGAGTGGCGGCACGCCGGTGCAATTGTCAAAGTCGCTGGCGGCGTACAGCAATCCGGCGTGGTCGCCGGATGGCTCGAAAATTGTGGCGCTGCGCGGAAATGCGTATGACCGCGAGAATAGCGAGTTTGATGGCGGGCAAACGGGCAGCGCCGATCTGGTGTGGATTCCTGCGGAAGGCGGCGAAGCGAATTTAATTTTGCCGGCGCGCGGAGCGGGAGGACCGCATTTTACGCACGAGAAGGATCGCATCTATGTGTATACGCCGCAGGGGCTGGTGTCGCTGCGCTACGACGGAACGGATCGCCGGACGCACCTGCAGGTGAAAGGGCAGGGGCTGTATTTTTTTGAAGAGCCGATTCCGGCTGTGGATGTGCAGCCGAGCCCCGATGGGCAATGGGTGCTGGCGCACGTGATGAACCAGCTTTATTTGATCGCCATGCCGGTGGTGGGAGGCGAAGCGCCGACGGTGAATGTGAGCACGCCAGCAGTGCCGGTAAAGCGCTTGACGGATATCGGCGCGGATTATTTCGCGTGGGCGGATGACGGGAAGACTATTACGTGGGCCGTGGGAGCGAGTTTGTTTCGGGAGCCATTGAGCGCGATTTCGTTCGAAGCGCCGAAAGATGAAAAGAAAGACGAAGATAAAAAGGATCCCGACAAGAAAGACGGAGATGCGAAGGAAGCGAAGGATACCGAGAAGAAAGATAGCGACGGGCAACAGGCCGAGGCCGCGAAAAAAGACGAGAAAAAGGATGCCAAGAAAGAGGAGAAAAAAGAGCCCAAGAAATTAAAGGAAGAGGAGAAGGACGTCGAAGAAATTGCGGTGACGCTGGAAGTGCCCAGGAAAACGCCGAAGGGCAGCATCGTGCTGCGGGGCGCCACGGTGGTGACCATGAAAGGCGACGAAGTTCTGAAGAATGCCGACGTTGTGGTCGAAAACAATCGCATCAAGAGTGTGAGGGCGCGCGGCAGTGCTCCCGCCGGGGCGAAGATTTTTGATGTGCGCGGCAAGACGATCTCGCCTGGATTTATCGATACACATGCGCACTGGACAGAAATTCGGCGGGGCATTCTGGATACGCAAAACTGGGCTTTCCTGGCCAATCTGGCGTACGGAGTGACCGCGGGGCTGGACGTGCAGACGTTCACGAACGATACGTTTGCGTATCAGGACCTGACGGACGCGGGGGACATTATCGGGTTGCGCGCTTTTTCTACCGGGCCGGGAGTATTTTCCGACAATAATTTTCAGTCCATGGAAGAAGTGAAGGGGGTGCTAACGAAATATAGAAAATATTACGGCACGCGCAACATCAAGAGCTATATCGTTGGCAATCGCCGGCAGCGGCAGTACATGGTGCAGGCCGCGAAAGAGCTGGAGATGATGCCGACTACAGAGGGCGGGATAGATTTGAAGCTGGACCTGACGCATGTGATCGACGGCTTCCACGGCAACGAGCACACTTTGCCAGTCACGCCACTTTATAAGGATGTGATTCAGATGTTCGCGCAGTCGGGGATTGCGGAGACGCCGACGCTGATCGTGAATTATGGCGGGCCGTTTGGGGAGGATTATTGGTACGAAAGCACGGAAGTGCACGACAACGCGAAGTTGAACCGTTTCACGCCGCACAGAATTATTGATGAGAAAACGAAGAGACGGCCGGGATGGTTTCGCAAAGACGAATACGCGTTTCCAAAATTATCGGCGCAGGTGGCAAAAATTGAGCGCGCCGGCGGGTTGATTGGCGTAGGAAGTCATGGACAGCTGCAGGGATTGGGATATCACTGGGAGATGTGGATGCTGGCCAGCGGGGGGATGACGCCGATAGAAGTTTTGCGCTGCGCGACTTTGAATGGAGCAAAAATTGTGGGGCGGCCGGAGGATTTGGGTTCAATTGAGCCGGGGAAATTGGCGGACCTGGTGATTTTTGACAAGAATCCGCTGGACGATATTCACAATACGAATACGATTCGCTGGGTGATGAAGAATGGCGAATTATTTGAAGGGGACACGCTCGATCAAGTTTGGCCGGAGAAGAAAAAACTGGAGCCGCTGTGGTTCTGGAATAATTACGATGTGCCGAAGGCGGGCGAGCCGCTGAGTTACGGACCGACGGTGCAGCCGTAATTTTCATTATTAAGATGGAGTTGAGTTAGTCGAACAGTGAAGGCTGTTTTTTTGGCGGAGCTAGATCTTGAGTTGATGGCCTTGGCATTGGCTCCGGCTCTGACAAAGGGGGGAAGTCTTTTTTGCGCCACAGATTGCGGAATTGCCTGATGGTTGCGGGTCCGTGGCCCGCGTAGTGATTATTTGCATAGGCGTAGACGGTGATGCCGCGTCTTTTGATCTGGTAGCAGAAATCGACCCAGCTGGTTAACTCGGCGGTGCGGTCCACGATAATTTTGTCCCACGTTAATGTTTGCATCTCGATGCCTTTGCGGTCGCCAAGCCAGCGGATGTAGGTCCAATCGGCGGTGATGGGATCAAATTTTTGCGCGAGCTGTTGGGGCGGCGGCATGTACGGGAGATCGGGCAGGCCCAGCGCGATTTGATGTTGTCTTAGGAGATCGGCGAATTCGGCGTCAAGCCACTCGGGATTGCGAATCTCGATGGCGTACTTGCGGGCGGCGGGCAATTTATTGAGGAACGGGATGAGCCTGTCGGTGAAGGCGTGGCAGTCGGCGAAGACGCCGGGGCTGAACTGCGGGAACTGGAACAAGATTGGTCCCAGCTTGGGGCCGAGAATTTCCATGGTGGTGAGAAATTCTTCGAGCTCGGCGTCGCAGTTCGCGAGGATTTTATCGTGGGTGATGGAGCGCGGAGTTTTGATGGAAAAAATGAAATTGTCTGGAGTCTTGGCGGCCCAGTTTTCTACTGTGCGCGGCGACGGGCAGCCGTAGAGGGTGGAGTTCACTTCCACGGTGTCAAAATGCTGCGCGTAGAAGGAGAGAAAATCTTTTGATTTTATTTCTGGCGGGTAGAAAGCGCCTTGCCAGCCGGCCGCGGTAAATGCAGATGTGCCCAGATAAATGTGCGGTGCAGTCTTCGTCAGGTTTTGTGAATCGTTCACAGCCGCGAGTATAACGCCGACGACGATGCAAGTTCTCTATAGCGCGTCCTGCAAAATATAGCAGCGGGTTTGCTGATATGGCTGTCGTTCGTTCACAGCTTGATCAGGATTTGGCTGCGGATTTTGCGGCTTGGGTGGCGCGGTACCAGTCGAAGGTGCGCAGCAGGCCTTCTTCCAGGAAGACGGTGGGTTCATAGCCGAGGACGGCGCGGGCGTGGGAGATGTCGGCTTGGGAGTCGCGGATGTCGCCATCGCGCGGCGGGTCATGGCGGGCTGCGAGGGGGTGGCCAGAGATTTGGCCCAAGGCTTGGACAATTTCATTCAAGTTGATGCGCGTGCCGGTTCCGATGTTGAAGACCCTGCCGGAAGCGCGGGGAGCTTCACAGGCGAGCAAGTTGGCTTGCACCGCGTTTGCAACGTAGGTGAAATCGCGCGACTGCGTGCCGTCGCCGAAAATAACGGGCTGGGTTTCTTCCAGGAATGCGGTACAGAATTTTGCCATTACTCCTGAATAGGGGGAGCTGGGGTCCTGGCGTGGACCAAAAATATTGAAGTAGCGGAGACAGACATTTTCGAGGCCATAGCAGCGGCCGAAAGTCTGGGCGTAAAGCTCGCCGACATATTTGGTGACGCCATAAGGAGAAATAGGTTGCGGCTGCATGTTTTCTGTTTTGGGGAGGGTGGGCGTTTCGCCGTATGCGGAAGAAGAAGCGGCGAAGACCACGCGCTTAACCTTGGCGTCGCGCGCGGCGACAAGGACGTTGAGGGTGCCATCGATATTGATGCGATTGGTTTCGATGGGATCTTTCATGGAGAATGGCACGGAGGTACGGGCGGCCAAATGAATTACGTAATCGGCTTCAAAAATGGCGCGACGGATGATCTCGATGTCGATGATGCTGCCCTTGATGAAAGTAATTTTGTTGCGGACTTCGGCGAGATTTTCTTCTTTGCCAGCGGAAAGGTCGTCGAGGACTACTACGCTGTGGCCGCGGCGCACCAGTTCGTCGACAGTATTTGAACCTATGAAACCGGCGCCGCCGGTCACCAGGTAGCGCATAAGAAAAATCCTCCCCGCACGGAACTTGCGGCGTCAGGCTGCGATAGAAAAGCGACAAGAACCAGCGCAGACGCGCGGTGCGCGTTTTGATACGCTAAAAGCGTGCCGCGGCGCGGGCAAAGAAGCCTGGACGGCCGCGAGCGAAGATAATTGTACGACGGAAATTTGGAGCGCAAGGTACTGTTTGCGAGGAGCGTCACGCATAGGGTATGAGCAGTAGGACTACATTTGCGGTCGTAATTCTGGCGGCGCTGGCGGGGGGCGCGGTGCTGTGGCAGGCGCATAACCAGAGAGAAGTTGCGCGGGCTTCGGCGGCTGTGGCTGTGACGGCACCGCAACCAGCAGCGGTTGCGGATGAAGCTAAAGACGGCGGGGCGATTGAATTGAGGGAGACGCCAACTCCCGCGGCTGATGCTGCAAGGCAGCCGGTGGACAAGAAAAAAATAAGCGTGGCGGCTGACGCGGGGTCGCCGTTACGCGCAGGCGAGACCTGGCAATATTCGGCGAATGTGTCGAAGTTGAATAGCGTGGCGAATCTGCGGTTGAAAGTGGCGGAGAAGCGAAATTTCCTGGGCAAAAATGCGTGGCACTTGCAGGCGTTCGCGCACACGGAGAATCCGTTGCGCATGGTATTCGCGCTGGACGACCAGTTTGATTCCTACAGCGACGCGAACACGCTGGTGAGCATGCAATATGAAATGCACCTGAATGAAAAGGGGCAGACGGTGGATTCCGTGCAGCGCATGTCGCCGGCGGTAAGGGAGCCGGCGCCGGAGAATGCGATAGCGGCGCGGGTGTTGCCGGGAACGCGCGATCCGTTGGGGATGATGCAGTACTTGCGCACCGTGGATTGGGCGAAAACGCCGGAGGTGCGCAGCCCGGTTTACGACGGGCACAAATTGTACGATGTGCATGCCCGGCTGCAGGCACGCAGCGAGCCAGTGACGGTGCCTGCGGGGAATTTTAATACTTTCAAGATTGAGCTACAGGTTTTGGATAACGGCGCGGAAGTGAAAGACGCGCACTTCATTTTGTATCTGAGCAATACAGATGCGCGTCTGCCGGTACTGCTTGAGGCGGTGATGCCGTTTGCGGTGGCGCGAGTGGAGCTGGTGAAGGCGGAGTAGAGAAACTGTTACGCCGCTCTTTCAGGCCCTTGAACTTAAAACGCCAATCGGAGATTGGCGTTTTGAGGCACGTAACATTCTGATTTCGTCCAACTAGCTTTCGGGTAAGGGCGCGTAGCTTCCAGCGGGCGAATCAACAAAGCACAATTTTTTCGCGGTGGCGCATCACGCGGCGCGTGGCGTTGCGGGTGTCGACCACCAGTTTGGCGCCGTCCACAATGGCACCGTAATCATAGCTGGTGTGATCGGTGGCGATGACTACGCCATCGTAGGACGCGAGCGTCTGCGGGGTGATGGGCACGGACTTCATATTCTCGTAGTTGTAATGGCGCATTTTGTGCAGCTGGGGGAAGTACGGATCGTTATAGTCGAAGTCCGCGCCGCGCTGCTTGAGCAATTCCATGATTTTCAGTGTGGGAGATTCACGCAAATCGTCAACATCTTTTTTGTAGGCCACGCCGAGGATCAGCAGTTTTGAGCCTTTGAGGCTTCTTTCGTTATTGTTGAGTGCGGCGGCGATGGCGTCGACGATGTGGTAAGGCATGGCGGTGTTCACTTCGCCGGCCAGTTCGATGAAACGCGTTGAGAAATCGAATTCGCGCGCTTTCCAGGAAAGATAAAAAGGATCGACGGGGATGCAATGGCCGCCGAGGCCAGGACCGGGATAAAAAGGCATGTAACCAAAGGGCTTGGTGGCGGCCGCATCGATGACTTCCCAGATGTCGATATTCATACGCAGGCTGAGCATTTTTAGCTCGTTCACCAGCGCGATATTCACGCAGCGAAAAATATTTTCTAGCAGCTTGGCCATTTCCGCGGCGCGCGTGGAGCTGACGGGAACGACTTTAGCGACGACTTGAGCGTAAAGCGCGAGTGCGGCGCGGGTGCTGGGAGGATTGATACCGCCAACAACTTTAGGGATTTGCGCCAGGCCGTACTGCTTGTTGCCGGGATCTTCGCGCTCGGGAGAAAAGGCGAGGAAAAAATCGCAAGGGATGTTTTCGTTTTGTGGGCCGACGGCGATTTTGCAGCTGAGTCCGCTTTTCTCGAGAATGGGTAGAACGAGCTCTTCGGTGGTGCCGGGATAGGTGGTCGATTCCAGAACGACGAGCTGGCCTTTTTGCAGATTGGGCTGAATCGAGAGAGCGGTCTGCTCGACGTAGCTCAGATCGGGTTCACGACGTTCATCGAGGGGAGTAGGCACGCAGATGATGATGGCGTCGCATTCTTTAAGCCTTTCGAAATCGGTGGTAGCACCGAAGTGTTTGCTGTTCACAAATTGCTGAATCTTGGTTTGCTGAATGTGCTCGATGTAAGATTTGCCGGCGTTGAGCATAGAAACTTTTTTGGGATCGGTGTCAAAGCCGGTAACTTTGTGGCCGGCTTCCGCAAAACGTAGCGCCAGAGGCAAGCCCACATAGCCGCAGCCGATGATGCCTACTTTGAGCTGGGCGCCTTTGAAGAATTCTGGTTTTCGGTCAGTTGGCATGAGTTCGTCGTGTTCCTCGCATGATGTTTGAATTTTCTCTTAATCCGCTGAGCGGCGGTTAATTGAGGTCAAAAGGCCACAAGGGCGGCGGCACTTACCCATTAAATATAACAGTTTCCGCGACGACAAAAACAGGCGGAGTGCAGTGGTGTTTACAGCTTGTTTACGGGCTTGTACACGGGCGTTGGTAGTCGGCAGGAGGATGAGCGAAAATAAAAATAGACACCGCAGGCGATCGGTATCCACCACTATGATTGATTTGCATTGCCACATTTTGCCGGGGCTGGACGACGGGCCACAGACAATGGAGGAGTCCGTGCAAATGGCCAATGCGGCTATCGCCGGTGGGACGACGCACCTGGTGGCGACTCCGCATTCGAATAGCACACACTTTTTTGATTACCCGAAGATACGGGCGTTGTGCAAAGAGCTGCAGGCGGAAGTTGGCGACCGTCTGACATTGGCAACCGGGTGCGATTTTCACATGAATCCGGAAAATATCGCGGCGTTGAAGCTGCAGGCGCCGCGCTTTTGCGTGAATCAGAAGGATTATTTGCTGGTGGAATTCAATGAAGTTGCGATTCCGCCGGCGATGGACCAGACCTTGCATGAGATGCAACTGGCGGGAATCCGGCCGATTGTGACGCATCCGGAGCGCAACCGATTATTGCGATTGCGGCCGGAACGGCTGGTTACCTGGGTACGTCACGGGTGTTACGGGCAAGTGACGGGCGGGGCGTTGACGAGGCGGTTTGGTCCGGCAGCACAGAAGGATGCGATGCGATGGATTGAATCGGGGTTGATTCATTTTGTGTGTAGCGATGCACACAACACCAGCTCGAGGCCCATCCAATTGCGGCCGGCGTTTGAGGCGGTGAAGAAAGCGTTTGGGGAAGATAAGGCGCGCGCGCTGTTTATAGATAATCCGAAGGCGGCTTTCGAGGGGCGCGACTTGCCGCACGTGCCGGAGTTGCACGATGAGCGAGCACAGTCGCCGCGGAAACGATTTTTCTTTTTCTAGCCTGGGCGCGTTGGAGGAAGATAAGATATTTAAATGCGGGGTCTGCAAATAGCGGCCTGAAATTAGGGGGCCTGAAATTACGGGCCCGCAATCAGGAATGACGCAGAGGCAGGCCAGCCCAGGCGTTCAGCAGGCCGAGAATTTCCCTGACTACATCCAAGGCGTCTGTAGTGTTGCGCCACCAATGCCGCGCGTCGAAGGGATCCGATGATGAAGTGCGGATGATAATGCGGCCTTCGCCGTGGGTAAGCGCGTGCCATAGGGTGTGCACACGGCGGGTGTGGGGCTTGCTGGTAACAATGATGACGGTGTGCAGAGGCGCAGCGTTCAACGCGAATTTGATGGCGACGATTTCGTCGGCGGTATTCAGAATGGGCGGCTCGAGAACATGAATGGCGGCGGGCGGCACCCCTTCGCGAATGAGAATTTGGCGGTTGTAATCTTCTTCGCCAAAAAATTTCAATCCCATCTCGTGCAGTGATTTGCCGGGTTCGGTGGAATGCGTGAGCCAGACTTCCGGGGCGTAGCCAGCGCGATAAATTTTGGCGGCTTCGAGGACGCGAAGAGGCATGCGGCCGCTGAGGACGGCGATGGCCTGAGCGTGATCGAGGGGATCTTCGACGATGAGCCAGCGGCCAACGTAAAAGAAACAAAAGATAAAAGCGATCACGAGTAGAAGGCCCAGGCCGCTGGAATGCCGCGTGTAGCGGCGGCGTGGCGCGACAATCGCGGGCGCAAAATTATTACGAAAAGGCATGAGCGTGGACGCATCGTAGCTTGCGATGGCGAGGTGGTCAATCGGAGGAGCGCAGGCTACACTGTCGAACTGATATTTTTGGAGGATGAATGCGCGCGGTAGTTACGGGTGGAGCGGGATTTCTGGGGTCGCATTTATGCGACCGGCTGCTTGCGGAAGGGTGGGAAGTGCTCGCGGTGGATAATTTTATTACCGGGGCGCGGGGAAATGTTCGACATTTGGAGAAGAACGCGAAATTTAAATTGGAAAATGAAGACGTCAGCAAAAACGGCGCTCTGCAAGTGGATGGCGAGGTGGGTTATGTGCTGCATTTCGCTTCGCCCGCGAGTCCGCCGGATTATTTGAAGCATCCGATCGCCACGATGATGGTGGGATCGATGGGAACGCAAATGCGCTGGAGCTGGCGTTGCGTAAGAAAGCAAAGTTTTTCATGGCCTCGACCAGCGAATGCTATGGCGATCCGGAAACGTCGCCGCAAAAGGAAGAGTACTGGGGGCACGTCAATTCGGTGGGGCCGCGCGCGGTGTACGACGAAGCCAAACGTTTCTCCGAAGCGATGACCATGGCGTATCATCGGCATCACGGAGTGGATACGCGCATTGTGCGGATTTTTAATACTTATGGGCCGCGGATGCGCTTGAACGACGGGCGCGCTCTGCCTAACTTTGTGTTTCAAGCGCTCAGCGGACAAGCGCTGACGATTTATGGCGATGGAAAGCAGACGCGAAGTTTTTGTTACGTGGACGATTTAATCGATGGAATTTACAAATTGATGCTGTCGGACGAGCATATGCCAGTAAATATCGGCAACCCGCAGGAGATCACGATATTGGAGTTCGCGGAACGCATCCGGAAACATTTCGATAATGTGCCGCAGATTATTTTTGAGCCGCTTCCGCAAGATGATCCGAAGCGGCGCTGCCCGGACATCAGCAAAGCGAAGGGCATTCTGAAGTGGGAGCCGAAAATAAATCTGGAAGAAGGATTACAGCGGACGCTCGCGTACTTCAAACAGGAATTCTCGCGGCAGCAAAGCGCCTGATTCTGGGTTAATAACTGGAGACGGTGCTTCCGGACCTGAGCGTTTCCCTGCCAAAAGAATAATATTCGAAGCCCAGTTCGCGCATGACCACAGGCGAATAGAGATTTCGTCCATCGATGACCAGTTTGCGAGACATCAGCTTTCCGGCGCGAACCCAATCAAGGGTGCGGAAAATATCCCATTCGGTGCAGATGAGCGCAGCATCGGCGTCGCGCAGGGCCTCGTAGGGATCTTCATGATACTGAAGCTGCGGGAATAAAGTTTTGGCGCGGTCCATAGCTTCAGGATCGCAGGCTCGAACATTAGCGCCTTCGTCGAGCAGCCGTTTTACAACTTCGAGCGCGGGGGCGAAACGGATGTCATCGGTGTTGGCTTTAAATGCCAAGCCCAGCACGGCGATGCGCTTGCCTTTCACAATCCATAAAGCCTTGCGCACCTTGTCGAAATAACGATCGATGCGTTGCTTATTGACCTTTTCGGCGGTTTTCAGAATGTCAAAGTCCACGCCGACAGAAGCGGAAAGATGAATGAAAGCCTGCACATCTTTGGGGAAACAAAAACCGCCAAAGCCGAGGCCAGCCTTGAGGAATTGGCCGCCGATGCGCGGATCGAGGCCCATGGCGTGGGTGACTTCATCCACGTTGGCGCCAACTTTTTCGCAGAGGTCGGCG
>Ga0073928_10002735_pt1 | contig 29479 bp, 33 predicted proteins | sample PaiPotPPA55metaG_FD_76969 | JGI IMG/M metagenome (GOLD analysis project Ga0073928, IMG submission 76969) | Iron sulfur acid spring bacterial and archeal communities from Banff, Canada, to study Microbial Dark Matter (Phase II) - Paint Pots PPA... ...
GCGTACCACGAGCTCCACGACGTCCTCGGAATGACCAGTCCGCACAGACACCTCGACTCGCGGGTGTTTGGCGACAAAGCGTTCGAGCAGCTCGGGTAGGACATACGTGCTGACCGCCGGGGCCGCCGCGATCATCAGGTGCCCCGACGAAGCCGTCATCACCTGCTCGAGCGCGTCCCGTCCGTCGACCAGCGCGCGCAGGGCGCGCTCCGCAAATGGGATCCAGGCCCGCCCCGCGTCGGTGAGCCGCATGCCGTGCGGCGTGCGCAGGAAAAGGGCTGTCCCGAGCTCCTTTTCCAGCCCGTGGAGGCGCGCGGTCAAAGTCGGCTGGGTGATGAAGAGGGCTTCGGCGGCCCGGCTTACGCTGCCCCGGCCGGCGACCTCGAGAAAGCCCTCGACCTGCACCAGCTGAATTCCACTGGGCTTGCCGTTACGTGATTCGTCTATGGCCACGGCCTTGGCCACAAATTCTATCTATGGGCGGGGCTTTCGGAGCACCACCGTCACAGCCCATACCGTCAGCGCCCAGACCGGGCCCATGGTGATGACAAAGGGCCGGATCGTGTCGCTGTTCGAGTTGGAGTTGCGGTCGAAAGCCTCGAACACGAGCACGGTTCCGAACAGGAGCACGGCGAGCGCGAGCGCGACTCCGCCCACTTTCGACCAGCTCATGCTCCGGCCAACGTCGATGAACGATGAGCGGTTACGGAATTTCTCGAGTTCCTCGTAACGTTCTTGATCGAGATGAAAGCTCTATTCGGTTTCCACATGCCCAATTTCACGTTCCCCGGTTCGCCCAAAGAGGGCCTTTTCGATCGGGTTGTTCACCAGGCCAAGGCGGCGGAGAAGGCCGGCTTCGACCTCGTGACGGTGATGGACCACTTCTATCAGATCCGCGGCATCGGGCCCGAGACCGAACCGATGATGGAGGCTTACACGACCCTGGGGGCGCTGGCGGCAAGCACGTCGCGAGTCAAGCTCGGGACGCTCGTGACTGGAGTGACCTACCGCAACCCGGCGATCCTCGTCAAGCAGGTGACCACGCTGGATGTGATTTCCAACGGGCGCGCGATCCTCGGCATCGGCGCCGCCTGGAATGAGGATGAGCACCGGGGGTACGGCGTCGAGTTCCCGCCGATCGGCAAGCGCATGGACCGGCTGGACGAAGCGTTGACCATCGCCAAGCTGATGTTCACCCAGGACCGGCCGTCATTCGACGGCGCGCACTACAAGATCGACCGGGCTCTCAATGTCCCTCGCCCGATCCAGGCGGGCGGGCCGAAGATCTTGATCGGTGGAACCGGTGAGCGCCGGACGCTGCGATTGCTCGCCGAGCACGGAGACATCGGGCACTGGTTCGGCGGCCCAATGGAAGAGCTCAACCGCAAGAAGCAGATCTTCTTTGACCATTGCGAGGCGGTCAAACGGGATCCTGCCGACGTGCAGCTGACCCTTGGCGTGGCTCTCGTGCTCGTGGAAAACGAGAAGGACGGCAAGGCCATCCTGGACACCCTCAGCCCGGAGAGGCGCGCAATGGCGAGGGTCGCGACCCTGCCGCACGCGGCGGAGATGATCGGCACGTGGATGGATGCCGGGTTCACCGGCTTCACTTTCAACAACAACGTCTACGGAACCGACGAATCGATCGCACGCGTGGGCGAGCTGATCAAAGTCGTCAACGGAGTTCCGGCCTAAGAGACGTAACTCTTATATGTGAGTTCGCCCGCTCGGACCGGCACCTTGAGGAAGTTCTCAGGTGGTGCGAGCGGGCAGGCCCACCTCGGGCTGTAAGCGCACGAGGCGTTGTAGGCGTAGTTGAAATCGATCGTCACGTCGCTCGAGCCGGGCGTAATTGCGAGCACGAGCCCGTCGGTGTCCTTGGCCGTGTCGAAGAGGTAGCGGCCGCCGCCGTAGGTTTCGCGCCCAGACGTGGCGTCGCGAAACGGAACAAACAGGCCCCCGGCGTACTGAACGAGGCTCAGGACGGTCAGCCTGCAGTCATCGGCGAGCAATCGGAACACGAGGTGACCACCTCTCCGGTAGCGCACCGCGCCGTCCTCGCCTCCCGTGTCGATGAGCAGCTCCGATCCGTCGGCCGGCTCGAACCGAGCCTCCACGCGATATGCCGGGTCGTAGGAAAAGTAGTGGAGACCGGCAAACGAGCTCCGCTCACCTGGCTCGATCGGAGACTGCGGGTGGGTGCGAAAAAGCTCGTCCCGTCCCTGCCGAAACCTGACGACGGCTTCGGGACCGCCGATCCTGTACAGATCGCCCACACGGCGCCGCCAGTCGGCGAGATCGAGCAGGCCCTGCGGATCAGCGGCCGTCAACTGGCAGCGCACCTCTTTCTGTGGGCGTGAGCTTGTAGGCGGCATGCGGCGGCAGGCTCGACAGCGCCTGGTGCACGTCGTCTTCGGTCGCGTCGGTCACTGTCAACAGGTAGCGACGAGTGTTCGGGTCCGCGAGCTCAGGCGCGGGGACGACCACGGGGACGGCGACCGCCACGACTGCTTCCGCCGGCTCGGCAGCGTGTTTGGCCGGCCGGGCGGCGGCATCAGCCCTGAGGACCCTCCAGTGATAGAAGCCGGTCCCGGCCGCGACGATGAGCACCGCCAGGTAGTGGCCGAAATCCAGGTTTGCGCTGTCTGCCAGCGCGGGCTTTGCGCTGAACACCTGGCGCAGCACGGCGGCGAGCATCCCAACGCCGGCGCCCAGGGCCGCCAGGACGCTGGCGAGCAGCGCCGCCCAGACGTAGAGGCGCCGCGGCAGCGCATACCGATCGGCCGCCCATGGCGACTGCCGCCAGTGCGCGAACCAAACCGCCGCGCCTACCACCAGCAGGGTCAGCCACAGGCTGACCGGGTTCTTCCAGTCCGCGGCCGTGACTCCGATCATCGGGGCCTCGGCCTGCTCGGCGAGCGTCCACAGCAGACCGCCCGCGCCGATCGCCCACGCCCCAAGCGACACCAGCGCAGCGAGGTTGGTGTACAGCCGGCGGATACCGGCCTGCCGGTCGCCCTCCTGGGTCTCGGCGTCTCTTGTCAACCGCCTGCGCATCAGGATCCATGCCGCTCCGTACACGACGAGCAGCGACGCCGGCGCCGCGAGCGCGCCGAGGATGTCGTTGCCGGCGCCGCCGGGGTTGTCCACCCCGAGCGCCCGCGCCAGCGCGTAATAGAGGAGCTGGCTGGCGCCGAACACGGCGATCGCGATGCTGACGGAGAGGGCGATGAAGCCTTCCACCGCGCGAAGTGCGGAGTGGCGGTCGTCCGCGACGTGGTTCCGCGAGGCGGTGCGGGCGTGGAATCCCCATACGAGGAGGCCGGCGATCAAGAGGCCGGCAGCGCCGCCGCTGTCGACACTGTTCGCGAGGGGGCTGCTGACGGCGTGAAGCCAGAGCGCCTGTAGGAGGCTGCTCGCCCCGCTCAGCATGACCAGAAGCCCGGCCAGAAGAACGGGATACATGTACCAGCGCCGCAGGGTGGCGCTCGCGCCGGTCTCGCCGACTGCTCCGCGATCGCGCGCCGCGATCCAGAAGTGAAAGGCCCAGATCGCGAGAAAGACGGCGGCCACCCAGCCCGCTTGCGCGGCCGGAAGCCAGTACGGGTTAGGGGTTTCGGCGATGAGCTGTTCGATGCCGACGGCTCTCGCGAGCGTGCAGGGTTGACCAACTTCTCGAAAAGGGCCGCACGGGTCGATAAAAAGGCGCAGTAGGTAGCTGAGCGAGATTGCGAGCGCGACCAGGGCCCCGATGGTGCTGCCCAGGCATGCCCAGTAGATGTAGAGGCGCCGGATCGTGGAGGCGCGCTCGTACGGATCGCGCATGGCGTAGCGACGGGCGAACCAGAAATGGATGGCCCAGACCGGGAGAGCCACCGCGGTCATCGCGGTGAAGCCCGCGAGCTCGGTCCGGCTGTTCTGGGCGGAGGGATCGTTGAAGACGAAGAGCAGGATGGTATTGCCGAGCAGGGCCAGTCCCGCGGCTAAAAGACCGAGGCTGACAGCGCTCACCAGGTAGAGGTAGAGGCGCCGGAGAGTCATGGCGCGAACCGTACTACCATGCGCGGGTGATCTCTCAAGAACTGCTCGAAATCCTGGCGTGCCCGAAATGCCACACGAAAGTGGAGTTCAAAGAGCCCGACCAGCTGCGCTGCCCGCACTGCAAGGTGCTCTATCCGATCGTCGACGGCATCCCGGTGATGTTGATCGAGGAAGGTAAGCCCGAGAAGGATCAAGCGGCGCAGGCATAGGCGCTCGTGTCGGTTGGGCTGGGGTGCGATTGCGCGTTCTGGATGTCGCCGGAGATCTCGCCGTCGCTCAGGGCATAGGCCTGGTTCGGGTCTCCGGCCGAGGTCGCGAACACAAGCCCAACCACCTGGCCGTTGAGGTCGACGAGCGGGCCGCCTGAATTCCCCGGCCGCACCCTCGCCTGGATGACGAGGATCTGGCGCGTGACCAGGTTGGCGTTGTAGATGTCCCGCCCTTCGGCGGACACCTCTCCATCGACGACGGCCGGAACAGTCAGCTCGGGGCCCCCGCCCGGGTAGCCGATCACGGCGCTCTTCGTGCCGCGGGTGGCATTCCCGAACGTCAACGGCGAGCCCCGGTACGCGGCTGCGTAGAGCACGGCGACATCCCGCTCTGGATCGAAGAACACGACTGTCGCCTGCATCACGGCGCCACCTGGCGTCTGGATCGTGTGGCTGCTCGTTCCCGAAACGACATGGGCGTTGGTGACGACGTAACCACTGGCCATTGGAAATCCACTTCCGGTCACCATGCCCCCGCAGCCGAGGCTCGCGACTTTGACCACCGACTGCGCCGCCTGCCGGACCCTTGCGGTGTCCACCGAGGTGGGAATCGGCAGCGGCCCGGGCAACGAGCCCGGCTCGAGGCCCGCGAAGACCGGAGAGAAATTGACGCCCGAAAGGATTCCCTCCACGCTCGCCAGGAAAACCGGCGGCCGCGGAGCCGCGTCGTCGAGCGTGTGCAGCACGACCGACCGCTGGATCTGCTGCGCGATCTCCGCGCTCGGCCCGCGCGAAAAGCTGATCCCGAGGAACCAGCACATCGCCAGCACCGCGATCATGGAAAGAGCGGCGCCACCGATCGAGTCGGTGGCGGTGTGGACGCCGGCGCGCAGGATGCGCCGGCGGATCGGTTCGCCCGCGGCAAAACCGATGCTGGAGCCAAGGCTCCCGCCGATCACGAGCACCAGCGCCGCGCCAAGCGGCCGCGCACCAGGATTGTGGATCTCGAGGTAGTTGAGCACGGGGGTTGCGGCCGCCGCGCCCAGCAGGACTCCGCCGACCAGGCCCGCGTACTGGGCGGTCGAGAGCCAGAACCCGCGCCGGTAGCCGTTGGCGAGCCCGACCAGCGTTGCGGCCAGGATCACCAGATCCACGAAGTCAAACCCCATTAGCCAGGTAACACCCTAGAGGCTGGGAATCTTCACCCGCCGATTTGCCGATAATTGCGGATGTGGTCTTGCTGATCGGCGAGTGGGTTCCGGCGTGGCTCGGCTTGAGCGCCACTTTCCTGGTCGCATCGCTGGGAGTGGTCGGGCTCGGATGGTGGGTCCTGCGCAAGGACAAGATGAACCGCGCCGCCCAAGAAGCGGAACTGGCGGCCGCAGACACGCACCCGAAAGAAACTCATTAGATACCTCCCCTCTCGCCGGGGAAGTGACTAGTGGGCCGGTAGCGGTTTAGCCTCCGGGTCCACGAACTCTCCCGAATCTCGCAGGTCGCGCAGCGGCATGAAGCTGCGGATCGGCGGCACCCGCTCGAAGTTGTAAGGCGGCGGCGGCGAGGTAGTCGCCCACTCGAGCGTGTTGCCGCCCCAGGGATCGTTGCCCGCGACCTCCCCGCCGTACCAGCTTCTGACCACGTTGATCAGGAAGAGCAGCACCGAGAAGGCGATGAGGAAAGACGAGACGGTGATGATCGTGTTGGTGGTGGCCCACGCGGTGTTGGAGTACGTCGCGATGCGGCGCGGCATCCCCTCGAGCCCAAGCGTGTGCATGATCAGGAACGTCCCGTTGAACCCGATGAACAGCGTCCAGAAGTTCCACTCGCCGAGCTTGCGGTTCAGCATGCGACCCGTGATCTTCGGGAACCAGTAATAGAGTCCGGCAAAGATCGTGAACACGCTGCCTCCGAACAGCACGTAGTGGAGGTGGGCGACCACGTAGTACGACTGGTGCAGCTGGGTGTCCACCGGTACTGACGCGAGATAGATGCCGGTGATCCCGCCGATGAGGAAGGTCGCTAGGAATCCGAAGACGAACTTCATCGGCACAGTGAACTCGATGGAGCCCCACCAGGCGGTCGCAATCCAGTTGAAGAACTTGATGCCCGTCGGCACGGCGATCAGCATCGTCATGAGCATGAAGAAGCCCTCGACATACGTGTTCATGCCGACGGTGAACATGTGGTGCGCCCACACCGTCATGGAGAGGAAGACGATCCCGAACAGCGCCATGACCATCGACATGTAGCCGAAGATCGGCTTACGGGCGAACACCGGGATGATCTCCGAGATCATGCCGAAGCCGGGCAGAATCATGATGTAGACCTCGGGGTGCCCGAAGAACCAGAACAGGTGCTGGTAGAGCACGGGCCGGCCCTGGGTCGTGAAGAACTGCGTCCCGAACTGACGGTCGAACTCGAGCAGGATCATCGCCGCCGCAAGCGGGGCGCCGACCACGAGCAGCAGGATCGAGGTCGAGATCTGCGCCCACACGAACAGTGGCAGCCGCGTCAGCTTCATTCCGGGCGCGCGCAGCGCGACGATCGTGGTGAGAAAGTTCGTCGAGGCCATGATGCCGCTGATCGCCCAGACGATGAGGCTCAGCGCCCAGAAGTCCACGCCGAGGCTGTGCGACTGGTACGCCTTCTCGGTCAGCGGCGCGTAGCCCGTCCAGCCCGCGTCGAGCGCGCCACCGGTGAAAAATCCGCTGTAGTAAAGGATGATCGAGACCGGTACGAGCCAGAACCCGAGCAGGTTGACGCGCGGGAAGGCCATGTCGCGGGCGCCGATCATGAGCGGGACCATGTAGTTGGCGATCCCGGTCAGGAAGATCGTGACGAAGAAGAAGATCATCGTCACGCCGTGCGCGGAGATCAGCTGGTTATAGGTCTCGGCGTCGACCACCTTGGCGTTCGGCTGTGAGAGCTGGAGCCGGATGATCAGGGCGAAGATCCCCCCGACCACGAAGCTCAAGACGCCGGTGACCATGTACATGATCCCGATCAACTTGTGGTCGGTCGTCGTCAGCCAGATGCTGACCGGCTTGAAGAATGTGTCGTCGTATGCCTTGGGTCGAGGCAGGACTGTCGTGGCTGCCATCAGATTCCTATCCTAACTCGGGGTTGGGGAGTGGCTTGGTGAAGGGGACGGCGACGGGGCTGCCGACGGTGACGGCGTCGAATGCTGCGCCGCCAGCTCCGTCTGCTTCGCCGCCAGCTGCGTCTGGACCCACTGGTCGTAGTCGGACTTGTCCATGGCCTGCACGATGATCTGCATCGTGCTGTGGCCTGCCCCACAAAGCTCGGCGCACTCTCCGCGCCATTTGCCCGGCTGGTTGATCTTCAGCCACGAGAAGTTGTCGTAGCCGGGAACGGCGTCGGTCTTGCCCGAGATGGCTGGCACCCACCAGGAGTGGATGACGTCCGTGCCCTGAAACCGGAGCTTGACCAGCGTGTTCACTGGCACCACGAATGGGGTCACGTCGCCGGCCAGAGTGCCCTCCTGGTCCACCACGATCCCGTTTTCATAGGTGTAGGTCCACCCGAACTGGTGGCCGCTGACGGTGACGCTCATCTGCTGGTTGTCGATCGGCGGGAAGTCCTTTTGCAGTGTGACGAAGCTGCCAAACGCGATCGCCAGGACGATCACCAGCGGCGCCACCGTCCAGGCGACCTCGAGACCGTTGTGGCCGTGGATCTGTGGCGGCACGTAACCCTTGGGCTGCCGCGACCGCCTGTAGCGGAGCACGACCCACAGCAGCGCGGCCTCGACGCCGACGAAGACGATGATCGCCGGGACCGAGATCAGCGCATAAAGGTCGTAGATGTCCTGCCCGTTGGGCGACACAGGCGTCGGGAAGATCGGGGAGATGCCCCCGAGCCCGCCGCAGGAGCTGAGCGCGAGCGCGGCGGCCCCAAGGCCGATGGTCGTGAAAGTCGCGCGGGCGCGTGCTGCCACGGCGGCAAGTATATCGGCGCCCGAGTCTCCGACCGGCGTGCCGCCTCGGCGACCGGATAGAATCCGAAATCGACTGTGGCGGCATCCAAGCAGACTCGATACGTGGACGTGTCGAACCCCAGCCTGGTGGTGGAGTGCCCCCGCTGCGGTCTGATGACGGCTCGCTTCGTCGACATGTGCAGAAACTGCGGCTACAAGCTCTGGCCCTCGAGCGTGATGGCCTCGGCCGCGTTCAAGGCGTGGCGCGCAGTGGACCCCGAGCACCGCTCCGAAGTGTCCCGGTTCGACCTGGACTACCCGGTCCCGGTCGACGACCTCGTCGACTACGACGCGCGCGCACACCAGCTCGGGATCCACGTCTCGCCGAACAGCAACTGGCCTTTCGTCATCTGTTTTGGCCTGCTGTTCCTTTCGCTCGGCGCGATTCCGTTCTCGGGCACTACCCGCATCGTGCTGGCGGTGATCGGCGGCGTGATCTTCCTGTGGGGAGTCGTGGGCTGGGTCGTGGTCGACGACAGCAAGATGTTCCCCACCGACGGTCCAGGGCCGGAGGTGCATCACTGATGGCGGTCGCCACCATGCGTCCAGAGGTCCAGCCCGAGTACCCCGCCATCAAGCCCGGGATGATGGGCATGTACATCTTCCTGGCCTCCGAGGTGATGTTCTTCGGAAGCCTCTTCGCGGTGTACTTCTACCTGTACGGGTCGCACATCGTCTGGCCCCCGCCGCCGCCCAGCAACGTCAACGAGTTTTACGTCAACTGGTGGTGGATTCCAGTCGCCAACACGATCGTGCTGTTCTCCAGCGCGTTCACCTGCCATTTCGCCGCCGACGGCCTGTCCCATGACAACCGCCGCCGGTTCTTCATCCTCTGGACGGCCACGATCTTACTGGGCCTCACCTTCGAATTTGGCCAGCTTTACGAGTTCATCACCGCCTTCGGGCGCGGCCTGAACCTGACCGCCAACTCTTTCGCCAGCGCATTCTTTCTCATGACCGGCTTCCACGGAGCTCACGTGCTGGGCGGGCTCGTTCTGCTGGCCCTCATCCTCTATCGAGCCACCAGGGGCCAGTTCTCATCCCAGCATCACGTCGGTGTTGCCGCGGTGACGCTGTACTGGCACTTCGTGGACGTGGTGTGGTTCTTCCTGTTCACCATCCTCTATGTGGGAGTCGCGCTGTTCCGATGAGGGCGCTGGCCGCGGCGGTGGTGGCGGCTGCCCTTTTGGTCGCCGGATGTGGCGGCGGCGGCGGCTCGGCGCAGCCGGCCGGCTCGATCAAGGTGACGCTGACCGAGTTCAAGTTCGACCCCTCCACGATGAGCGCGCCGAGCGGCAAGGTGGTGTTCTACCTCGTCAACGGCGGCACCACCTCGCACGACATGGTGATTCGGGACGGCTCCAACACCCGCGTCGACGGCAGCGAGCTGATCTCCGCGGGGGACACGTTCGTCTTCACCGTCAACAGCATTCCGGCCGGGACCTACACAATCTTCTGCGACCAACCCGGGCACGAAGCCTCGGGCATGAAGGCGACGCTGACCATTACCTAGCTTGTCCCGGCGAGGGATGCGACCAACTGTGCCCTTTTGGCTTTGGTTAGTGTGGCGAGGCGACCAGGTGTGCCCTTTTGGCTGGGACTAGGTCGGCTTCGCGGTTGGGCTCGCCGTCGGGCTCGGTGACGGTGAAGGCGACGGGCTCGGCGATGGACTCGGCGATGGGCTCGGTCCCGGCGCCACGCTCAGCAGCTCCACGTCAAAGATCAGCGTGGCGTTGGGCGGGATGATCACCGCGCCCGTGTTCTGATCCGTCCGGCCCTGGGTGCCGTAGGCGAGCGATCCCGGGATGATCAGCTTCCGCTTGCCGCCGACCTTCATGCCGGGAATTCCCTGGTCCCAGCCCGGAATCACCTGCCCAACCCCGATCTGCAGGGCGAAAGGGCTGCGCCCGGCCTGGCGGCTCGAGTCGAATGGCGGCCCACCAGTGGACAGCCACCCCGTGTACTGCACGGTGATGTTCATTCCGCTCTTGGCGACGTCTCCGGTCCCGACCTTGAGGTCGACGTACTGGAGGCCGTTCGGATAGGTGATGACCGGAAGCCCGGCGCCGTCGGTGATGTTATCCGTTCCGGGCGATGGGCTGACCGCCGCGGCAGGGCCGGGGCTCTCGTTGGCGACGGCGCCTGCGGTTGCGTAGGGATCTGGGTAGCCGCACGCCGTGATCGCGACCGCGGCCAGCGGGATGAGCGCCAAAAGGAGTCGCCTCACGACGAGGCGATGTCGATCGAGCTCATCGTGTCGCCCTGCTGGATCTTGTCGAGGACGTCCATCCCAGAGGTGACCTGGCCGAAATGGTTGTACACGCCGCTGGTCTCGAGGAATGGGGCGTCGCCGATCGTGATGAAGAACTGGGAGCCGCTCACTCCGGCCTGGCTGGATGCCATGCCCGCCGTGCCGCGCGGCCATTTCGAAGGGTTGTTCTCGTTGGGCAGCTTGTATGCGGGGCCGCCCGTCCCGTCGCCGGACGGGTCGCCGCCCTGCACGACGAAGCCCGGGACGACGCGATGAAACGTCAGGCCGTCGTAGAAGTGGTTCTGCGACAGGTAGACGAAGTTGTTGACCGTCTGAGGCGCGATCTTGGGATCGACGAACGCGATCACGAAGTCGCCTCGCGAGGTGTGCACGGTGGCCGTGTACTTCTTGCCTGGGTCGATCACTGTGGGCGGGGGCGTGGTTCGTTGTTCCATGCAGGTGACGATCACATTGTCGCAGCCCGGGGCGAACGAGGTCGTGGCGGGAGCGCCCCCTCCCGCATCGCAAGCGGAGATCGCCAGCAGCACCAGCGCGGTACCGAGAATCCGCTTCACCGGCGAGACTTTACGTGAATCCATCACCACTCCGCTCCTTCACGTCGGTCAAGCGCCAATCAGACACAGTTGGCCCACCCCGTAGCCGTCCACCCGCCAAAAGGGCACAGTTGGCCCACCCCGCAGCCGTCCAGCCGCCAAAAGGGCACAGTTGGCCCACTGCAGCGCTTCAGCGGACCGGTTCGCGAGCTCCCAGGGCGATCAAGACCGCCAGTCCGATGGCCAGGGCGGCGATCACGATCAGCGCGATAGGCACCCCGGCGGTCGCGGCCACCGCGCCTCCGACCGCGGGCCCGATGGCGAATCCCAGCGCAACCGAGCTTGCGTTGGCCCCGAACACGGTGCTCTGGGCCTCTGGCGGCGTCTCGAGGCCGATCATGCTCGCGGTCGCGGGTATGACCACGCCGCTGACGAGGCCGTTCAGCGCCACCCCGGCCACGACCACGGCCGCCCACGGTGCGACCGCGATCAGCGAGACCGCCACGGCGACCATCACGGCGGCAATCGCCGTCGTCCTCACATAACCCAACCGCCGCGTGACCCGCGTGTAGAAAACAGCGGCGCCGCTGCTCGCGACGCCCGCGAGACCGAAGGCCACGCCGGTGACCGCCGACACGCCGGTGCTCAACATCTCGAGCAGCCGAAGCACCACGAGCTGCTGGGTTGCGGAGTTGCACACGCTGATCAGGCCCTGCGCTCCGATGAGCACGGTCAACGCGTGGACAGCACCCGGGCGCTGCCTGATCAGGTCCAGCGTCCCCACCTGCACGCCTGCCCGCGGCCGGCGCGGGCTCTCGCGCACGATCACCATCACTGGAATCGTCGAGAGGAGCAACAGGACGCCGCCGGCCAGGAAGACCAGGCGCAGGCCGAACGCCGCCGCCGCCAGTCCGCCGATGACAGGCCCGATCGCCCCTCCCAGCGCGACCGCTGAAGTCACGACCCCCAGGGCCCAGCCCACGCGGTTGCGCGGAGTCTCGGCCGCCACGAGGGCGGTCGCCGCGGCCACCGTGCCGCTCGTGGCGCCCTGCAGTAAGCGCAGGACCAGCAGATCGGTCGGCGACCGCGCGAAGAAGATCAGGCCGACCGTGATCGAGCCGCCGATCATCGATCGCAGCAGCATCGGTTTGCGTCCGAAGCGGTCTCCCATCACGCCCCAGATCGGACTTGCGATCGCCATGGAGAGTCCGGACACGCTGGCGATGGCGGCGGTCCACAGGTCCAGCTCTCGGCCCTGGGGAACGCCCAGGTCTTTGGAGATGAAGATCGAAAGGAACGGAAAAGCAAAGCTGAACCCGAAGATCGCCATGAACTCGGCGAACCACAACGCCGCCAGGTTGCGCCGCCAGTCGATTCCTCCAGGGCCGAGCGGAGGGCTGGTCGCGCGAGGATCGCTGCTCAGGACAGAAGCTCGACGATCCAGTCGGACGTAATCGGCAGGCGATCGACGACGGCATTCGGATTGCGCTGGCGCAGCGCGTCTTCGACTGCGTTGGAGATGGCCGCCGGGACCGGGATCGTCCCGCTCTCGCCGGCGCCTTTGAAACCCTCGGGGTTCGCATCGGTCGGGGTCTCGCTGCTGATGAGGTCCAGAGGGACGGCCACCTCGCCGGTGGAGACGATGGTGTAGTCGAGAAAGCTCGCGGCGCGGAAAGCACCATCCGTCTCGTAAACGGCCGCCTCGTAGAGCGCGTAGCCGAGGCCGTGGGCGAAGCCGCCATGCAGCTGGCCTTCGAGCGTCACCGGGTTGATCGCCTTGCCGGTGTCGTGCGCGATCACGTACTTCAGCACCTCGACCTGGCCGGTTTCGGGATCGACCGCGACCACCGCGGCATGGCAGCCGCTCGAGAACGCGAGGGGTCGAGCCGGGTCGAAGCTCTCCAGGACCTCGAGCCCCTCGTCCGGCAGCACGCCGGTCGCAGGCACCTGCTTGGCGGGGGCGCCGCGCACGCTGATCACGCCTTCTTCGAGCACGAGGTCATGCGCGTCAGCCTCGAGAACGTCGCCGGCCCGTTCGAGAATCAACGTGCGCATGGCGGTCGCCGCCTTGGCGGCGGCGTTGCCGACCTGCACCGCGCTCCTGCTGCCGGCGGTGAGGAGCGCGAATGGGACGTGCTGTGTGTCGGCCACCGTGACTCGAACCCTGTCGAACGCCCAGCCGAGCCTCTCCGCCGTGACCAGCGCGACCATCGTCTCGTGGCCCTGTCCCTGCGGCGTGGAGCCCACATAGACGTGTGCGACACCGTCTTTGGAGACGTGGATTTTCGCCGGCTCGCCACGTCCGAAGCCCGTCGACTCGACGCAGCAGGCCACTCCGAATCCAACGAGACGACCGTCCGCATGAACACTGGCCGGGTGTGAACCCACCTTCTTCATGACCAGCTCGAGGAGTTGTGGATAGTTGCCGCTGTCGTAGACGTGGCCCCTACGGCCCGCGGGAAACCCGGTGGTGTACGGGATCTGCTCCGGCTGGATCAGGTTGCGCCGCCGCAGCTCGACCGGGTCGAGGTCGAGCGCTCGCGCCAGCCGGTCCATGACCCGCTCCATCGCATAGTTCCCGAGGGGGCGGCCACCCCCACGGATGAACCCGCTCGGCACGGCGTTCGTGTAGACGAGCTGGTGCTCCATCTCCATGGCAGGCAGCACATATGCCGAGATCATGTGGCCGATGATGATCTCGGGCTGCCCGGTGCCGGAGCCGGCGTAGGCGCCGACATCGTGGAGCAGGCGGCCTCGCAAGCCGCGCAGCTTGCCATCTCGATCGGACGCCAGCTCGACCTCGATCACGGAGCCGTGTCCCTGTGCGGTGGTCGCGCCGTCCTCGCTTCGAGTGGCGACCCAACGCACGGGCTTCTTCAAGCGCCAGGCGGCCAGCGCGGTGAGGACCTCTTCCGGAAAAACGCTTCCTTTCGCGCCGAAACCGCCGCCGACATCTTCGGCGAGCACCCGGACTTTCGCCTCATCGAGGCCGAGAGTCGACGCGACGGCGTGCTTGACCCCGAAAACGTTTTGCGTCGAGGTCCAGATCTTGATCCCGCCTGTCTCGCCGTCGGGAGTCGCCGTGACGGCGCGTGGTTCCATGGCGGCGCCGGCGACACGCGCGGTCGTGAGATGGAGCTTTGCGGTGACGCTGTCCGAAACGAATGCAGAGTGCACGTCGCCGAATGTGATCGTCGCCGTGTGCGCGATGTTCGATTTCATGTCGGCGTGCACAGTGGGCGCGCCGGAGGCGCCGGCCGTTACGACATCGCCCACTCCTGGCAACGGATCGAGCTCGGGGAAAACCTGCTCGGCGGCGTCGAGCGCCTGGTAAGAGGTCTCGGCGACCACCATCGCGTAGGCCTCCCCGACGTAGTTCACCTCGTCGCGGTTCAGAATCGGGCGCCCTCGGTGCTCGACACCGAGTGGGCTGGACTCTCCGAGCCCAGCGATCACCTCGGGCAGGTCGTCGGCCGTCCATACCGCGACGACTCCCGGCATCGCGACCGCCCCGGACCTGTCGATGGCCCTGATGCGAGCGTGCGGGACTGTCGACCGGCAGAAGACGGCGTGGAGCGTGCCTTCGAGCTTGATGTCCCCGGCGTAGCGACCTGCCCCTGTGACGAGCCGTTCGTCCTCGACTCGGCGCGTCCGCCGGCCGATGTAGGGAGGCACGGCAACTACAATAATTCGTCACTCGGCAGCCCATTCCGAAAGCCCGACTGAACGCGGGCGGCTAGCTCAGTTGGAAGAGCGCCAGCTTGACATGCTGGAGGTCGGGGGTTCGAAACCCTCGCCGCCCACCAGTTCGCGATGTTTGCGGAGCGGGAGTAGCCCAAGCGCGACGCATTTCCGAACCGCCTCGAGGAACTCGATCAGCTCGCCGAGCGCCGGCCTCTTCGGCGACCGTGGGGTCGAGATCGATTGTGGTGCGCATGCGTGAAGCTACCGTTCCGCGTCAGATGCAAAAGTAGCCGAAGCCGGACCGCTAGTTCGAACCGCCTGGATGAAGTGGAGCGCGTTCGACCCGCCGATGATGTGACTACAATGACCACATGAGAAGTCTAACCATCGGCATCAGGGAGGCGAAGGCCCAGCTCAGCCGCCTGGTGAGCGAGGTCGAGCGCGGGACCGAGTGGATCATCACGGACCACGGCCGGCCAGTCGCACGGCTCGCTCCGCTCGAGGACGTCGGGACGCCATTGCCTCAACGAATCTCGCGCTTGGAAAAATGGGGTTGGATTGGGCCTGCCTCGAAGGAACGACCACGAATTCCCCCACCGCTTCGCATAGGAGCGGACGCGCAGCGGGCGCTCCAGGATGACCGCGACGCCTGACGCACAGCCGGTCTACTGGGACGCGTCCGCCGTCCTGTCGGTGTTGATCGCCGACGTCCACAGCGCAAAGGCGACGTCATCCGCCAGGACTAGCGACGTTCATCTGCTGTCGACCCTCGCATTCGCGGAAACGTTTGCGGTGGTGGCTCGGCTTGAGCGGGATGGCAACCTCCCGAAGGCGCTCGCTGACGCCGCCCGGGACTTGGTGGTGAACGGCCCATGGCGACGCCTCGCGTTGCAGCCCGACTGGCAGGCGATAGAGATGCATGCCGCCCGGTTGCCGTTGAGAGGTGCAGATCTGTGGCACCTCGCGACTGCCGATACGCTCAGACGGGAGCTGCCCGACCTCAAGGTAATAACCTTCGATACGCGCTTGGCTGTCGCCTCTCAAGGGATAGGGTTCGACGTCATCACCTGACGGCTGATGAGCGGAGTAGCCCCAGCGGGATTCGAACCCGCGATCTCAGCCTTGAAAGGGCCGCGTCCTAGTCCACTAGACGATGGGGCCTAGCTAGGTACTCTAATTACCGCCGTTGCCCGTGAGTCCCAAAAGACCATCAGGCGAACGCGAAAAAGCGGGCGTAGCACAATGGTAGTGCGGCAGCCTTCCAAGCTGTTTACGTGGGTTCGATTCCCATCGCCCGCTCCATTTCTCTAAGCGGCCGTCTGCCTTCGCCGGAACCGGCCGGCGCTGAAGGGCAGATCCAGGATCACGAACAGGACGAGGGCGAGGGCGGCCGCGCCGACGATGTACCACGGCCACGGGCCGAGCACGTCGAGCAGGCTGTGTGCGCCGGGTGTGTGACGGAGGTACATGTAGTTCCCATCAGTCAGAAGGTTGATCACGGCGTCGAATGCGAGCAGGCCGACGGTCAGGCCGAACACCCGGGCCACCGCACCGGGACGTGGGGTCAGCTTCAGCCCGATGACCAGGAAGAGCGCGGCGGCCACGATCGCTCCGTGCGCGATGAAGTACTGCATGAAGCCGAAGCTCGGGAAGTGGTCGGAGACGTCGGGCGTGATGAGACCGTTGGCGGTGCCGGCGAGCCCCCAGAAATACGTGAGCTCGACCAGGAGCGGCTGCCGGAACCATAGGGCCGCGGCCGACACGAAGGCGGCCACGTCGCAGAGTTGAAACGGCAGGGCGTAGCTCGCGGAGTAGGTGCCGTGACCGATGAGCCACACCCACCACGAGGCCTCGTTGACGACGATGACCACGGCCAGGATCCGGCACGCGCCCACCGTCCAGGGTCCGGGGCGGAGGCGCGCCGCTACGATCAGGCTCGCGATCGCTGCGGCGATCACGGCCAGCGTCACAAGGTGTTCGACCCCCAGCAATTTCGCCATCGCCGTCAGTTTCCGCCCCGGTCACGTCCAGGTCAGTCCCAAATGGGTCTCAAAAGCAGTGTCAGATCGTCAATCGGGCAAGACTCACACCCGATTCCAAGGCCGTTATGAGCTTGCGACCAGAGAATCGTGCGTATGAACAAGAGCCGCACCCTCATATTCGGATCCGTGGTGGTCGCGTCGATGATCTTCGGCGGGGTCGTCAGCGCCACCGTCTTCGCCAGTTCGCGATCGCCGCTCAACGTCCAGGCGGCCTTCGCTGCCGCATCGCCGTCGCCCAGCCCCTTCAAGTCGAATGAGGCGACCGCTCACGAAACTGGTGAGAGCGCGGCCCAGGAGACCGCCGAGAACAACGGCACGTTCCACCCGGGCGCGGGTGGACCAGGCGGACCAGGCGCCGGCCCGTCGAACGAGACGGCGGCCCACGAGGCGACCGAGCCGGCCGCCCGAGAGTCCGCTGAGAAGACCTAACCGCAAGAAATAAGCCTCGTGCCGCCCCACCAGCCCGAGCCCGCTGTTGCGGGCTGGGGCGACCTCCCCACATGATGGGGAGGTGAAAGTAAAAACCAAGATTCGGGTCTACCTGGAGGTCGGCGGCAAGCGCACCTTCGCGAGTGCCGCCGACTGGCCAGGTTGGTGCCGTTCCGGAAAAGATGAATCCGCCGCTCTCGAGGCGCTGGCCGCGTACGCGTCGCGCTACGCGGCGGTGGCCAAGCTAGCGAAGGCTCAATTTCCGACCGGCGCGCCGACCTTCGACGTCGTCGAACGGCTGACCGGCAACGCGACCACCGACTACGGCGCGCCTGGCATTCCGGCCAAGGACGAATCGAAACCGGTCACGGCCCCGCAGGCCAAACGGATGCGCGACCTTCTCGACGCCAGCTGGACATCGCTTGACCAGGTGGTCGCGAAAGCCCCGGCTGAGCTGCGCAAGGGCCCGCGAGGCGGCGGGCGCGATCGCGACGTGATGTTCGATCACGTTCTCGGGGCGGAGCTGGAGTACGCGAAGAGAATCGGAGTTCGCCTCGAGCAACCCGACGGGAGAGACAGGGCGGCGGTCCGTGCCTTTCGCAAAGCCATCCGCGACGCCATCGACAACCCGAAACCAGAGACAAAATGGACGGTTCGATACGCGATCCGCCGGACCGCCTGGCACGCGCTCGACCACGCATGGGAGATCGAGGACCGCAGCACCCCTTAACCCGATCGGTCTAAATTGGGGCGCTGATGGAAGACAAGGCCGGTCTTTTGGTCGTGATGGCCCACCCTGATGACGAGTCGATGGGATGCGGGGGCCTGATCCTGCGCCACACCCGTGCCGGGATCCCGGTCCACCTCATCTGCGCGACACGCGGCGAGGCGGGCTGGAGCGGAAAACCACCTGGCGCCAAGAAGGAGGATCTCGCGTCGATCCGCACGGGTGAGCTCGAGGAGGCGGCTGCCACCCTGGCCCTCGGCAGCGTGGAGCTGTGGGATTACCCCGACGGAGGCGTGGACAAAGTCGACCGGCAGGAGATCACGCAGCGGGTCTGGGAGCAGATCACAAAACTGCGCCCGAAGGCGGTCGTCGGCTGGGGCCCCGACGGCGCGTACGGGCACCCGGACCACATCGCCATGGGAGCATGCACCGACACCGCCGTGACCTCCATGGCGGAGGGGGATCGCCCCGCGCTCTATCACGTCGCGATAGACCAGCAGCTCGCAGACTTCTACAGGAAAGCCTTTCGGCTATCCGGTGACGGTCAGGCGCTGCCTTTGATCGTGCAGGACCGTTTTGACGCCACATTCGACCTGGACTCTGACGAGGTGATGATGAAGCTGCGCGCCATCGACTGTCATCGAAGCCAGCTCGAAGAGTGGCGCATCCTGATCCGCGATCATCCCCGGCTCATGCAGGAGGGATACGGACACGAGCCGTACATCGCCATCGCCTCGCGCACGCCCACCGTTGCGGCGAACGGTTTGCTGGGCGAATTCGCGGGTTAAGGGCGCCCGGCGCTTGTATTTAGTTGCCTGGCAAAGCTCAACACCGGCGTCGGCGAATCGCAGCCGTCCTGGGCTAACCTTTAGCGCCTGACTCCGGCCCGCATCGGGCCTATTCAAGTCGGGGGTGATTAGATCTGATGGACGTTCAAGAGGCGGTGGCAGAAAGCACGCCGATGGCTTCTGCCGAAGACAATGGCGACGCCAAACGGGGCGGGCAGCGCAAGTTCACCATGGGGCCGAACGACAGCCTCGAGGGCAAGCTGGTCTACGAGGGCGACGTGCACGTTGACGGCCGTGCCGAGGGCGAGTTCAAGGTCACCGGCCACCTCGACGTGGCCCAGGGCGCCACGGCCCGGATCTCGATCGACGCGGCCAACGTGACCGTTAAAGGCCAGGTCGACGGCTCGGTGAATGCTCATGACAAGCTCACGCTGGGCAAGAACGCCCGGCTGAGCGGCGACATCGTGGTCCGCAGGCTTCAAATCGAGGACGGGGCCAGCCTCAACGGACACGTTCGAATGGGAGACATTGAGCAGCACGGCGGCTAGAAGCCGCGGCCCCGCGGCGGCGGGAAACGGCTCCGACGGTGCGCAGAGCTCGATCGTCCTCGGCCCGCGTGACCGGCTGGTGGGCCAGCTGTACGTTGAGGGCGACCTTCGAGTGGCCGGCACCGTGGAGGGCGGGCTCGAGGTGACGGGCAGCGTCGAGATCGACGACGGCGGCCGCGTCACCGGGCCGGTCACGGCACAGGACCGCCTGGTGGTTGGAAGGTCCGGCTCCCTGGTGGGAGACGTGCGCGTGGCGCGCCTGGTGATTCAAGATGGAGCCACGTTCAGCGGCAGAGTCTCGATGGGCAAGCAGGTCGAAGCGCCGGCCAAACCTTTCGAGCCGCCTGCGCCGTTCGCGGAATCGGTCAAGGCCGAGGAACCCGTCAGGGCGGAGGCGCCCGTCGCAGAGGCCGAGCCTGTCAAAGCGTCAGAGCCCGTTAAAACGCCCCAGCCGGTCAAAGGGCAGCCGGCCAAGCCACAGCAATTCCAGCCAAAGCCTCCCGACCGCAAGGGGAAGCGCCGCTAGCGCTTAGGCGTCTTCTTCGCGGGGGCCTTGGTCTTGGCCGTTTTGGCGGGCATCGCCCGTGTGTGGGCGAGGGCCTTCTTGACCAGGGCGAGCGCCGGTGCGGGCTTGGCGCGCCAGTCTCCGGGCACGATGACGTAGCCGCCCATCTTGTGGCCGGCCATCGGCTCGAAGTCCCGGCCGCCCTGCTTCTTCACGGCAGCGATCTCGGCGTCCGGCAGCCGCACCATCAGCTCCTCGCCGAAGATCCCGCAAAACATGTTGCCGTTCACGAAGGCTGAAAGCTGGCCGAACATCGGCTTCAGAGTCACCGCCGGCTCATCGGCAACAAGCTTGCTGAAGGCCGCCTTCGCCTCCTCGCTTGGCCTTGGCATCTTCATCGAACCACGCTCCATCGGAGCCATGCGCGCGATTCTCCTCCTCCTCGAGGATGAGGTCAAAGATCGATCTTCCGGCGGACGACGCCGCGACCACCGAAACCTAACGTGACGGTCATGGAAAACACCACGATCGTCGAGACCCACAGTCTCACAAAGCGATATGGCAGCGGAGTTCTCGCCGTCAACTCCGTTGACATGAGCGTGCGACGTGGCGAGGTCTACGGCTTTCTCGGTCCCAACGGGGCGGGGAAGACCACGACCTTGCGCATGCTCGTCGGCCTGATCAGGCCGACCACCGGCACGGCAACCGTCGCGGGCCACGCGCCCGGCAGTCCCGCGGGCCTGGCGCGCATTGGCGCCCTGATCGAATCGCCGGGCTTCTACCCCTACCTGTCGGGACGCGAGAACCTCAGGGTTGTCGCGGACATGGCAAGCGTCAGTCAGAAGCGCGTCGACGAGGTGCTCGACCTGGTCGAGCTCACATCGCGTGCCGGCCGGAAGTTCGGTACGTACTCGACCGGCATGAAGCAGCGCCTCGGCGTCGCGGGAGCGCTGCTCAAGGACCCGGACCTGCTCATCCTGGACGAGCCGAGCAACGGCCTCGACCCCCAGGGCATGGCCGAGATGCGCAAGCTGATCAAGGACATCGCGCAGGGGGGCCGCACCGTGCTTCTGTCGAGCCACCTCCTCGGCGAGGTGGAGCAGATCTGCGATCGCGTCGGAGTCATCAGCGGTGGCCGGCTCGTCATCCAGTCCACCGTGCAGGAGCTGCTCGGCGAGAAAGGCGTCGTAGTCAGAGCCCAGCCTTCGGACCGGGCTGGCGAGGTCTTGACCCGGATGTTCGGACCCGAAGCAGTGGTTCGCGAGGACGGGTTCTTCCACTTGAAGACCGACCCCGGACAGAGCATGGAAATCAACCGTCAGCTCATGGCGTCGGGCATCGGAGTCAGCGAGCTGCGGCCATTCGAGAGATCGCTGGAGGAAGTCTTCTTCCAGCTCACAGGAGAGAAGCAAGGATCATGATCGCAACCATCAAAGCTGAATGGCGTAAGACTCGTTCCCGCCCGGCGTTCCTGGTGTCCTCCGGCATCATCGCGGCGATCACGGCGCTCATCTACGCGCTGACCTGGTACCAGGCGACGCACCCGGGATCAGGAGACCGTTCGGGCGTCTCGCTGCTGACCCTCTACCCGGACCAGTTCGTCAACAACGTGATGGGCGCCGGCTTTCCCCTCGGTGCCGCGATTGCGATCGTGCTCGGCGCACTGGTCGCCGGGTCCGAGTACTCGTGGGGCACCTTGAAGACAACGCTCACCCAGGGCCCAGGTCGCCTCACCACATGGTTCGGTCGTGTGCTGGCGTTCGAGGCCTGGATGGGCATCCTGACGGTCATCCTGTTCGTAGTCGGAGCCGCCTCCAGCGTGGTGGTCGCCTCGTTCCAGGGCCACGTAATCGCGTGGCCGGCCCTTGTCGACCTCGCCAAGGGATTCGGCACCATCTGGCTGGTCTTCGCGGTGAACGGAGCGATCGGGCTGGCCCTAGGCACACTCATCCGGAACTCGGCGGCCGCGCTCGGCACCGGACTGATCTACGTCCTGGTGGTCGAGATCATCCTCGTGCGCTTCATCGACAGCCTGAGCAACGGCGCGTACAAATGGATCGGCAACCTGTTCGTCAACCAGAACGCCACCGCGCTGACGCAGAGCTTCCATTCGGCGGCCTTCGGCCCGAGCCTCGCGCCGTCGATCGGCGCCGAGCAGGCCGTGCTGGTCCTTTTCGCCTACTTCGCCGGTCTCGTGATCATCGCGGCGGCGTTGATCCGGCAGAGGGACGTCACATAAGCGCCTTCCCTCCAAGACCCATATCTGTACGCGGCCGGCCGTGGTCATGGATCACTGGCCGGCCGCTCCTTACCGACGGGCTGGTGGTCGCATTCAACCTGTTCTTCGGGACCGCCGGCCTGGTCGGCAGCTACATCCGCGGCGGCTTCGAGTGGTTCGGCATCGTGCTCCTGCTGGCCGAGGCGCTGCCTTTGTGGTGGAGACGCCGCTTTCCGCTCGCGGTGCTTGCGGTTGTCGCAAGCGCCGAAGTCGCCCGTTGGGCACTGCAGCTCTCCAACGAACCATCGGGCGTCGGACTCGTTTTCGCCGTTTATGCGGTCTCGGTCTATGGCCGGACTCGTGAGCGCCTGTTTGTCGCGGTCGCGGCCATCGTCGTGATTGCCCTTGCAATCACCTTGCTCCTTCTCGGCCAGTTTCCTGTCAGCCGGACGCTCATCCCGGCGGGTTCGACTTCGCTGGTGGCGTGGGTGATCGGCGACTACATCAGGTCGCGGCGCCAGTTCTTCGCCGAGCTCGTGGCACGCAACCAGGCGGCCCGCGAGCAGGCGGCTGAAGAGGAGAGGCTGCGCATCGCGCGGGAGCTGCACGACGTCGTGGCGCACAACGTGAGCGTGATGGCGATCCAGGCCGGTGCGGCAAGAGTGTCGGGCAAGTCGAGCCCAGAGGCCATGCAGCTGATCGAGACCACCGCTCGCGACACGCTGGCCGAGCTGAACCGCCTGCTCGGCGTCCTACGCAAGCAGGACGGGGCGCCGCTCGCCCCGCAGCCTGGGCTCGATCAGATTGACGCGCTGCTCAAGGCTGCTCGCGACGCGGGCCTCGAGGAGACGCTCAAGATCACAGGCGTCCAGAGATCGCTGCCCGGTGCGCTCGACCTCTCCGCCTACCGCATCGTTCAGGAAGCCATCACCAACGTGCTCAAGCACGCCAATGCGAGCAGGGTCGAGGTGATCCTCGATTACCATCCGGACGCGCTCGTCCTGACGATCAGCGATAACGGCAGCGGCGCAACGCCGGCGATCGGCGCCTCGACGGGGCATGGCCTCATCGGCATGCGCGAGCGCATCGAGATGTTCGGTGGCGAGCTGGGCGCCGTTTCCTCATCGCTTGGCGGGTTCACTGTGCGCGCGAGGCTTCCGATCTCGTGACGATTCGCGTCGGCCTCGCCGACGACCAGGCGCTTGTGCGCGCCGGGTTCCGGATGATCGTCGAGTCGCAGCCGGGCATGGAGATCGCGGGCGAGGCGGCCGACGGTCACGAGGCGATCGAGCTGGTGCAGCGCGAGCGCCCGGACGTGATGCTGATGGACATACGAATGCCGCGAGTCGACGGCATCGAGGCGACACGACAGATTGCCGGCGCGACGCGAGTCGTCATCCTCACCACCTACGAGCTCGACGAGTACGTCTTCGACGCGCTTGCCGCGGGCGCGTCGGGTTTCTTGCTCAAGGCCGCGCCGCCAGAGCAGCTGATCCACGCGATCGAGGTGGTCGCGGGGGGCAACGCGCTGCTCGATCCGTCCGTGACGCGGCGGCTGATCGCCGAGTTCGCCAAGCGCCCACAGCCCGCGCTCAAGAGACCGAAGGAGCTCGCCTCGTTGACCGACCGCGAGCGCGAGGTGCTGCTCGAGATCGCTCGAGGTTTCACCAACGCCGAGATCGCGGGACGTCTGTTTGTCAGCGAGACGACGGTGAAAACTCACGTCGCGCACGTCCTGGACAAGCTGGGACTCCGGGATCGGGTGCAGGCCGTGATCGTCGCGTACGAAGCCGGCCTGGTGGGTTCCGTCTAACCTACGACCCGGATGTCAACCTCGACCGAAGAGCGGCGCATCGTGACCGTGCTGTTCGCCGACATGGCCGGCTCGACCGCGCTCGGCGAGGAGCTCGACCCCGAGGAGATGCGCAGCTTGCTGGGACGCTACTACACCATCGCGCGCGACGCGGTGACGCAGCACGGTGGCACCATCGAAAAGTTCATCGGTGACGCGGTGATGGCGGTGTTCGGCCTCCCAACAGCTCATGGGGACGACCCCGACCGCGCAGTCGCCGCCGCCCTGGCCATGCGCGATCGCATTCGCGCCGACGAGCGCTTGAGCGGGCGGCTGGCCATCCGTTTCGGCGTCAGCACGGGCGAGGTGGTCGCCAGCCTCGACCAGTCGGCCGGCGACTTTCTGATCACCGGCGACGCGACCAACGTGGCCGCTCGCCTTCAGCAGGCGGCCGAGCCGTGGTCGATCCTGGCCAGCGACCGCACAGTGCGCGCGGCGATCGAGGCATTCGAGTTCGGCGATGAAATCAAGGTAGCCGCCAAAGGAAAGGCAATCCCCCTCAGCGCCCGCGAGGTGCTGGGTCCCCGCAAGACGATGCGCCGGCGCCCGCAGAGCCTGCCGCTGGTAGGGCGCGAGAACGACCTGGCGCAGCTGCAGCTGGTCGCGCGTCGCGCGATCGGCGAGAGGCGCCCATCGATGGTCAGCGTGATCGCGCCCGCCGGCACCGGCAAGACTCGGCTGGTCGAGGAGTTCCTGGACTGGTTGCCATCACTGGCCAGCGACGCGGTGGTGGCCACGGCTCAATGTCTCCCGTACGGCCAGCAGCTGACCTACTGGCCGATGCGGCAGGTGCTGTTCACCCTGACCGGTGCGACCGATGAAGACAAACCGGCGCAGGTGCGCGACGCGATCGGAGGCTGGCTGCGTGGTCTCGGGGTCGCGGATGTCGAGCGTGAGACAAGGCTGCTCGCAGCCACGATCGGCGAAGCCGGTACTGAAGGCGTCGACAGAGATCAGCTGTTCGCGGCATGGCGGTCCGCGCTCGAGGCAGCGGCGCGAAAGACTCCCGTCATCATCGTTTTCGAAGACCTGCACTGGTCCAGCGACAGCCTGCTCGACCTGGCCGAGTTCGTGATGCAGCCGCGCGGCGAGGCGCCCATGTTGATGGTGGTGCTGGCCCGTCCCGAGCTACTGGATCGGCGGCCGGCGTGGGGAGGGGGACGGCTGAACCACCTGGCGGTCGCCCTGGAGCCGCTGGGCGAAACGGCCATCGCCGACCTGGTCCGGCACCTCCTCGACACCGAGGCGCCGGACGTCGTCAAGTTGGTGTCCGAGCGCTCGGAGGGCAATCCTTTCTATGCCGGCGAGCTGGTGCGCTCATACCTGGAGCAGGGATCGCTGGAACGTCTGCCTGACACCGTGCAGGCAACCGTCCTGGCGCGGCTCGACCTTTTGCCGCCCCTGGAGCGCCGCGTCCTGCAGCTCGGCAGCGTGTTCGGGCGAGCGTTCCGGGCGGCCGGGGTGGCTGCGCTCGAGCCAGGGCTCGCCGCCGAGGCGGGACGGCTCTGCGAGAACCTCGCCGACCGCGACCTCATCAGGGCCGCCGACAGCGACCGGTTCGCCTTCAGGCACATCCTCATCCAGGAGGTCGCCTACAGCACCCTGCCACGCAGCGAGAGGGCGAGACTTCACGGCGCAGCCGCCCGCTGGGTGGAATCCACGAGCGAGGGCCGCGAGGGTGCGGTGGCCGAGATCCTGGCCTTCCATCATCGCGAGGCTGCGGTGCTCAGCGCCGCCCTGGAACCCGCCTCTGACGCGACGGCGGCGGCGCGAGAATCAGCCGGGCGGTGGCTGCTCAAGGCGGCCGATGTTGCCGCCGCCGCGGGCGCGACACCCGAGGCGGTGCGTCACATTCGCGGCGCGCTGGACTTCGTCGACCCGTCCCTGCGGGCCAAGCTCCACGAGCGAATCGGCGACATGACAGGCGGTGACAGCGGGCTCGAGGAGTACCGGCTGGCCCTCGAGCTCTATGAGGCCGGCGACGCGCCGGTCGACGACCAGCTCAGGGCGCTGGCCGGCATGCTCATGGTGACCACGCGTTGGTCCGGGTCCGTGGGCGAACGGCCATCAGAGGAATGGATGGACAACCTCCGGGCACGCGGCCGCCGCTTGCTCGAGGATGCGCGGGCCCCTCGCTCCATCGGACGTTTCCTGGCTGCGGACGCCTTCTTCCCATTCTGGATCCAGAACCTCCGAGAGCTCACCGACGACGAGATGGCTGCCTCCGAATCGGATTCGAAACGCGCGTTGGAAATCGCGACCGACCTCGACGACCCAGATCTGGCCAGCCTTGCGCTCGATGCCGCGGCGGGCATAGCGACCGCGCTGAACGACTGGGCGGGGGCTCGGGAAACGGCGCGGCGGCGGATCGAATTCGAATCACGGCTCGATCTGTACGAACGCCTCGACGCATATTCCATGGTCGCGTGGATGTCCTACCTGATGGGAGACTTGAAGACTGCCGACCGCGACTCGGCGGAGATGGCGGCGCGCCTGCTCCCAGGCCAGGCTCCCTACCCGGCCTTACATCTCTTCGCCTGGCGTGCGCTCACCCTCTACACGCTCGGGCGGTGGGATGAGGCGGTCGCTGCCTTTTGGCGCGCCATCGAGGCCTGGCACGACGCGGGCCGGCACGCGGCCGGCTACGGCCTGCGTGGATTTGCCGTCGGGCTCGATATCGGCCGGGCACGCGGCGATTCGCGGCTGATCGGCGCTGCGACGGACGCGATGGAGTCCGTCGTGATGCGTTTTCCGGTCGGTCACAACAACCGGGTCTGGGTTCCATACATTCGCGGCGAAAGCGGACTGACTTCCAAGGATCCATACCTGGTCGGACGGTACCCGTTCGAAAGCAGCGAGCGGCGTGTCTGTCTGGCCTGTGACGCGCGTGAGCAGCTGCCCCCGGAAATCCTTGAAGCGGGGCTCGAGAAAGCAGTGCAGGTGGGCGTGCCCCTTCTCGAAGCTGAGATCAGACGTGCCCGCGCCCTTGCCTATCACGATCCGAGCGAGATGACTCGGGCGCTCGCGACCTGGGATCGGATCGGCGCGGTGCCGCACCAGGGTCGGGCTCGAGCAGAGTTCGGTCTGCTCTCGGGCAACCACGCTGAGACAAGCGCAGGACTGGAGATCTTGAAAAAGCTCGGCGACGTCAGTTACGTGGACCGCTTCGCCGCGCGGATCTAGTTCGCGGCCGGCTCACCGTTCATTTCAGAAGCAATCGACCGTTCTGTCCGTGGCCCGCGTTGGTAGGTTCGTAATGACGTGGTGACGGGAATCTTCGGCCGCCTTGGGATGGTCGGAGCGATTCTCATCGTTAGCGCGCTGATCTTTGGGGCCATCGCCGGTGGCGTGGTCGTGCACAGGCTGCACCCGGCGCCCGCGGCCTCGAGCACTCAACAGCGAGGTGACAACGCGGATGAACAAGGAGATCGGCAGTCGAAGCAGAAAGCGCCCAAGGCACCTCGCCACGCCGCCCATCCCGCGCCCGAGCCCGACGACAACCAAGACAAGGACGCTTGACATACTGCTAAGCACGCTTTACTATGCGCCACGATGACCGAGCAAACCCCCAGCCCGAACCCAGCCGAAGCCCCGATCGACCCTCTCTCAACGCACCCCGCGTCGCCGTTCATGCATACCGAGGCCCCTGCCCCCGTCGCATTCGCTTCGCCGCCCACCCCGCTCCAGGTGGTTCCTTCCTCTTCCACGTGGGTGCTCTATCGGACGCAGATCGAGTTCGGGCTCGCGATGCTGGCCTACCTCATGGTCCTGGTGGGCTCGGTCGTCGTCGTGCAGGCGAACCCGGAAGCGAGCTGGCGATACGTGGTCGTGCTGTTCCCGGTGGCGCCGGCGGCATTCGTGATCTGGCTCTTCGTGCGCGCGCTGGCGAGGTTGGACGAGAAGCAGAAGAGAATCCAGATGCAGGCGTTTGGGTTCTCGTTGGGGTTCACGGCGCTCATCACGTTCGGTTACGGGTTCGTCGAGGGCGCGGGTATGCCGCACCTCAGCTGGACGTACGTGCTGCCGCTGATGGCGGTGCTGTGGGCGCTCGGAGCGGCGATCTACACGTGGCGGTACAGGTGAAGAACCGGCTGAGAGTGCTGCGCGCCGAGCTGTCGTGGTCGCAGGCGCAGCTGGCGGCTAAGCTCGGAGTTTCGCGGCAAACGGTCAACGCGATCGAGACCGGCAAGTACGACCCGAGCCTGCCGCTCGCGTTCTCGATGGCGCGCACGTTCAAGCGTCGAATCGAAGAGATCTTCGAAGCGGAAGGCACCCGGGTTTAGACTCCGGCCGTGACCCACGGCAAGGACCTGGTCGCGTACGCGGTGATCGGCGCTGTGATGGCTGGCCTGTTGCTCAGCACGCGGCCGATCCCCGCTGTGAGGCAGGTCGCGCCGGCAGCGCCACCTGTGTGGGTCTCGCCCGTTCCAGCCTCGGAGTCGGTGCCGGAGCTGGGCAGCCTTAACGAAGACATCGGTTCGGTGCTCGTGGTCTCCTGGCGAGGTCCCGCGATTTCGCCTGGGCTGCGCTCTTTGCTGGATGACGGTCGCGTCGGGGGCGTGTTGCTCTTCGCCTCCAACTTCGCCGACCCGGCCGGTCTGAAGGCCCTTACGGACAGCCTTCAGTCGCTCGCCTCGAGCGCGTGTCTCGACCATCCGATCCTCGTCATGCTCGATCAGGAGGGCGGCCAGGTGGCGCGCGTGCAGGCTGACTTCACGCCGGCGTCCGAGCTGATGGTCGGCGCCGGCGGAGCAGATCACGTGAGGGCTGTCGAGCGGTCATCCGGCGCTGGCTTGCACAAGCTTGGCGTGGGCCTCAACCTCGCGCCGGTCGCGGACGTCCGAACCAATGCGCGCGATGGGGTCATCCTCGACCGGTCATTCGGTTCCAGTCCCGACCGGGTCGCTCCACTGGTCGGTGCGGCGGTGCGGGGTCTGCACGACGGGGGAGTGGGCGCCACGTTGAAGCACTTTCCTGGACTGGGCGGAGCCGCCGGCGACCCGCATTTCGCGATCCCGACCGACCCGGAGTCAGAGGCTCAGTGGGAAAGCGTCCAGATGCCGGCGTTTGCGGCGGGGATCGCAGCAGGCGCCGACGCAGTGATGACGACGGCCGTCTATGTGCCCGGCCTGGGTGGCGGCAGCGTCCCGGCCATGTTCTCGGCGCCGGTGGTCGGGCGCCTTCGCACGCAGCTGGGATTCGCTGGGGTCATCATGTCGGACTCGGTGAGCATGGGCGGCATCAGCGACCGATACCCACTTCCGGAGGCGACAGTGCTCGCGCTTGCTGCTGGAAATGACATGGTTCTGCTCGGCAACGGCGACCCGTCGTATGAGGCGGACGCGATGGCGGCGGTCCGCGCCGCGGTCCTCTCGGGCCGGCTGGATCGAGCGGCGCTGCACGTGTCGGCAATGAGGGTGAACAGGTTGCGCGACAGATGGGGACGCCGGTTCACCCACTGCAGGCCGGTCATGGGGGCGTAGCTGCCGGTCTTTCGGCCCAGGGTATGATCTGTCCTCTGGCCGAGCGGGAGTAGCTCACTTGGTAGAGCGCGACCTTGCCAAGGTCGAGGTAGCGGGTTCGAAGCCCGTCTCCCGCTCCAGTACCAAACCCGCGAAAAAAGGCCTCCACGCC